>PJUC01000090.1_pt1 | contig 73712 bp, 72 predicted proteins | sample 1512161 | NCBI WGS metagenome assembly PJUC01 (sample SAMN08177676, study PRJNA422409) | Soil metagenome, whole genome shotgun sequencing project. | isolation source: Soil enriched on filter paper | place: USA: Madison | collected 2015-01-15 | reverse complement strand
TGCTGCAATATAAACTCCGGTAGAAATAGTTCTACTAAGGCAAAATAACCGTCCTGAATACTTTTTTTCATCTAACAGCAAAGCTATATTTTTTTAATAATCCACAACTTTTGATGTTGATCCGGTATTCTTAATGCTAAAGGGTCTTTACCATTTGTGTAAAGTAGTATATTAATGAAAATAAAAGGGCGAGACATAAAGATGTCTCGCCTTGTGATCCCGATTGGATTCGAACCAATGACCCACAGCTTAGAAGGCTGTTGCTCTATCCAACTGAGCTACGGAACCATTCCCCATTATGTTTCAAACGGGATGCAAATATAGTAATTTATTTTCTGAACGAAAAAATTATTTTATGTCGAAATCAACTACCACATGCTCACTCCGCGGGTGCGCCTGGCAGGTAAGGATGAAATTATTGGCGATCTCATCCGGCTCCAGGCCATAGTTCACTTCCATATCGACTTCTCCTGATACTAATTTCGCTTTACAGGTACAGCAAACCCCACCTTTACAGGCATAAGGCAGATCCCCGCCATTTTGCAATGCTGCGTCCAGGATGTTTTCACCACCAAAGGCAAGGTCCATGTCGAAGGAGTTACCATCCAGTTTTACAGTTACCTTGGCGACCTTAGTACGATCGATCTGTTGTTGTTTCGCTTCCCATTCCTTATTGACTTTCTTCGGTTGGTCCGGGGAAGAGAATAATTCAAAATAAACGCGCTCTGCAGGCATTTTTACCTCGTTAAGGAAATAATCTTTAAGGGCAACGATCATGGGTTCCGGTCCGCAGATGAATACATCATCCACCGCCTGGTAGTTGATCAGCTTCAGGTCCTGGAAAGATTTTGCCTTCTCGGCGGTAATGATACCATTCAGTAATACTGCTTCCTGGGATTCTTTATTCATCACGTGAAACAGGCGCAGGCGACTCATAAAGCGGTTTTTAAGCGCTTCCAGCTCTTCTTTAAATATGATAGAGCCCCGGTTGTAGTTCCCGAATACCAAAGTAAAGGTACTGGCCGGCTCGTTATATAATACCTCTTTCATGATGCTCATGATCGGGGTGATCCCACTCCCTGCGGAAAAGGCAATATAATTTCTTTGTTGTTTGTCACTGGCTTTCGGCGTGAAGTTGCCCAAAGGGGGCATTACGCTTACTACATCACCTACTTTAAGTTCGGTATTCGCCCAGGTACTGAATTTTCCCGGAGGATTTACATTTTTTACAGCGACCCTGAGTTCGTTATCACATTTGCCGGAACAAATGGAGTAGGAGCGACGCACTTCCTGTCCGTCCAGCATAGTTTTAAACGTCAGGTATTGACCGGGCAGATAATTGAAGGTTTCCTGGAGGTTTTCCGGCACCTCGAATGCTATAGAAACGCAATCCGGTGTTTCCTGCCTGATATCTTTAACGCTTAGGTCGTGAAATTGTAATGTAGACATAATGGCGCAAATTTAAGTAAAAGGATTGTAAAATTGCAGAGCTTTCATCGATCACTTAAAATAGAATATTTATGTTATTTGTAGCATTAGATTCCTGGGCTTAAATTTGCCTGCTTTACCTTAATATATATGAGTACAGATAAACGGACACCAGCTGCGGCTTTACAAATAGCCCGCAAAGTATTAGTTGCGCAGTATGATGCCGGAGAGGCCCATGTGATCGCAGATATGTTATTGTCTCATATACTGGACCTGGATCGGCTGGGCTTAAGAATGGCCATGCAGGAGGAGATGAGTAGTGCCGCGCAAGCAACCTTTGAACAGCTCCTTGAAGATCTGAAAACGGGCCGCCCGGTTCAATATGTATTAGGGGAGGCCGATTTCTATGGGCTTAAATTTAAGGTTGACGAGCATACCTTGATTCCGCGCCCGGAAACGGAAGAGCTGGTGGAGAAGGTGCTGAATTGGGTGGCTGACAGACCATTGAAAGTGCTGGAAGTGGGTAGCGGCACCGGTTGTATTGCTATCAGCTTGAAAAAATATGCGCCCAATCTTGATATCCTGAGCATGGATATTTCTGAAGCTGCCTTAAAGCTTGCGGCCGAAAATGCGGCAATGAATAATGTAGCAGTGCAATTTATTTCCGGTGACTTCCTGGATGAAAACATACAGTCAAAGCTCGGGGAGGTTGATATTATCGTAAGTAATCCGCCTTATATAGTGGCATCGGAAGCGGCATTCATGGAAAATCATGTGTTAAGCTTTGAACCCCATGAGGCACTGTTTGTAACCAATAATGATCCGCAGCAATTTTATAAAGCTATCTTGAATGGGGCAGGGCTACATAAAAAGGTTCAGGCGGTATTTTTAGAGCTGAACCAGAATTTTGCAACCGATACTTTGGCCCTCTATAAAGAGGCGGGCTGGGAAACCGTTTTGCATAAAGATTTGAACGATAATTTCAGGATACTATCGGCCTTCAGATAAAAGTTCGCCAAATGAAAGGCTTTCCTTATTTTTGTCAACTTATTATAGCAATCTATCAATAAACATATTAAATCATTAGGATGAGTGAATTATTAGAAGAAGCGGTAAGCGGCGCTTCGGCTGGCATGAAAAAGGCATTATCACATTTGGAGAGTGAATTACAGAAAATTCGTGCCGGAAAGGCTGCTCCGAATATGGTAGATGGAATCAGCGTGGATTATTATGGTGCACCGACCCCGGTAAGCCAGGTAGCGAATGTAACCGTTCCCGATGCCCGTACTATCGCGATTCAACCCTGGGAAAAAAGTATGATCGCCCCTATTGAAAGAGCGATCATGATGGCCAACATTGGCCTTACTCCCCAGAATGATGGTGAAGTGATCCGTTTGTTTTTACCACCGCTTACAGAAGAGCGCAGAAAGGAATTAGTGAAGAAAGTATATGCAGAAGGCGAAACAGCGAAAATCGCCGTAAGAGGTACTCGTCGTGATGCCATCGAGGCGATTAAAAAATTACAAAAAGACGGTTTGAGTGAAGATGCAGCTAAAGAAGCCGAAGGGCGCGTCCAGGGCTTAACGGATAAGAACATTGAAAAAGTAGATACAGCCTGTAAAGACCGGGAAAAAGAAATCATGACGGTATAAGTATCACAGGAACAAAATATGGAATGGGTTAGCCTTTTTGGGTTAACCCATTTTTTATTAACGCTGCCGCATACTTACGGCTTTTAATATAAAGCCTATAAATCCGACACCGGTCATCAGGAATCCCATCGTATTCTGGTTTTTTGAAAAATACATAATACCTCTTATGATAAAGAAAAGAGAGATCAATAAAGACCAAGGGCTGGATTTCTTTTCCTGCTCTATTACCGCCGGGTTTTGTTGGGCCTGTTTCAGTGCCTTAGTAATCTCTTCCTGCATATAGCCATTAAGATGTAGATTCTGGCGGATCTCTGCTGTTGAAAAACCGAGGGCAACTTGCTTATTGATATCGGCGATCAGTATATCTTCCCTGTTTTGGTCCATGATATGATTAAGGTTTGAGGTGTAAATTAATTTTTTTAGATTATTTTTTGCCGGATATTTTCCAATCGGGCCTTTTTCGGGTAAATTAGCATAGGCGGCTATTAAAGGGTAATCAAAATAGAACTATATTTGCAGCTTATTTTTAAAGCATTCAACTATTATTATGCAAGTTCAACACTTATCTGAGCAAGAATTAGTGCGAAGAGAAAAATTAAATGCACTTTCTGCAGCAGGCATAGACGCTTATCCTGCGCCATTGTATCCTGTATCTCATTATTCAGAAGATATAAAGAAACAGTTTACAGAGGATAAGAAGGAAGAATTTGCCAGTGTGTGTGTCGCCGGTCGTGTGATGAGCAATAATAATAAAGGAAAGGCAGGCTTTTTAAAGATCCAGGACACAAAAGGAATTATACAGATCTACCTGAAAAAAGATGAGATCGCGCCTGAAGGTACGGATACCGCGCTTTGGGATTTAGCCATCAAAGGCATTGACCTGGGTGATATTATCGGTATCAAAGGTTATGTGTTTGTAACGCAGAAAGGAGAAATCTCTGTGCATGCGCAAGAATTTACCTTACTGACCAAATCTTTAAAACCATTACCGGTTGTGAAAAGAGTAGAAGGGCAGGCTTTTGATGAAGTAACCGATCCGGAATTCAGGTATCGTCAGCGTTATGCCGACCTGATCATCAATCCGCATACCCGTGCTGCATTTACCCAGCGTACAACCATAATGAATACCATCCGCGAATTCCTGAACACCAGGGGGGCAATGGAGGTAGATACACCGGTATTACAAAACATCCCGGGTGGGGCAGCGGCAAGACCGTTCATTACCCACCACAATGCTTTGGATGTTCCTTACTACTTACGTATCGCGAATGAATTGTACCTGAAACGCCTGGTAGTAGGCGGTTTTGACTGGGTGTATGAGTTCAGCCGTAACTTCCGTAACGAAGGTATGGATAGAACGCATAACCCGGAATTTACCGTACTGGAGTGGTATACGGCCTATAAAGATTATTTCTGGATGATGGATATCACCGAGCAATTGTTTGAAGCCCTGGCCATCGCGGTGCATGGTACTACAGATGTTCCGGTAGGTGAAAATATCATCAGCTTTAAAGCACCTTTCAAACGTGTTACGATTTTCGATGCCGTTAAAGAGAATACCGGTATTGATATCAGCGAAATGGATGAAGAAGGTTTGAGAGGTGTATGTAAACAATTGAATATCGCTGTAGATCCTAATATAGGTAAAGGTAAATTGATCGATGAGATCTTCGGTGAAACGGCTGAGCATACTTATATGCAACCCACTTTCATCATTGATTACCCGGTAGAAATGTCTCCGCTGACTAAGAAACACCGTAGTAAAGATGGTCTGGTAGAGCGTTTCGAGTTAATGATCAATGGTAAAGAACTGGCGAATGCTTATACTGAGCTGAATGACCCGATTGACCAGCGTGCACGTTTTGAAGAGCAAATGAAGTTGATGGAACGTGGGGATGATGAAGCCATGTTTATCGACCATGACTTCCTGAGAGCCCTGGAATATGGTATGCCACCAACCTCCGGTATCGGTATCGGTATTGACAGGTTATGTATGTTGTTGAGCAATCAGCCTTCTATCCAGGATGTGTTGTTCTTCCCGCAAATGCGCCCGGAGAAATTTGACTAAAAACGCTTGTCGTTTATTTATAATAAAGAAACCCATTCGTAATGAATGGGTTTCTTTATTATAGCTATTTAATGGCATTAGAATCTTAAAGTGATACCTGCGTTAGCTACGCTTAAAAGATCGTAACCTGTTTCCAGGTAAACACCGAATGAGTTGCTGAAATAATAACGTGCGCCTGCTTTGTATAAGAACAATGCACTTACATCAGAGCCATCACCACCCCTGTTGTTGATATCCACACCAATACCTAAACCGGCGTAAACATCTAATTTTTGTAAAGGAATAAATTTATTGAAGTGATAATAACCTAAGGCACCAATTGTCGTTGCGAAATAGCCATCATCATTAAAACGGTTTTTTCCCATACCGATACCACCAACTACTCCGATACCCACTTCATCCATAATCCCCATTTCATATTTTGCATAAATAGGCGGCAAAGTGCTTCTGTAGCCACCATACCCATATGGAGCTCCTAAACCAATCGAAAAGATCCCGGTTCCTTTATCGAAAGTACCGTTGTTACGCGCTTTGTAAGATTGTTTGTAAAAACCTTTGATCACCTGGGCAGATGCATCAGATACTGAAGAGAAAGATAATGCCGCTATTGCAGCTGCAGAAAATAATAATTTTCTCATAAAAATCGTTTTGTTTGTTCCTGGCAAATTTAAACGATTAAAAGTTCATGGCGCTAATAGTTACGCTAAAAAGTGAAGGATATTAACAGATTAAAAACATCCTGCCTGCTTTTTGAAGCCGTATTGTATATTTAATGCCTTTGTTTTGCGGATTCTTACAAACGCAATTGATTTAAAGTACGATTTGGGGATAAATCCCGTTTAATACAGCGGATACGCTAAGCAGATGAAAAGAAGGACATTTATCAAAGGCCTGGTGGGCATTGCAGGTGCGGGATTAATTTCCGGGCTATACTCCTGGCAAATAGAACCATTCTGGCTTGAATTTGTCCGGCTCAAAATGCCGGTTAAAAACCTGCCTGATGAACTGGTCGGCAAGACCTTGATGCAAATCAGTGATATGCATGTAGGAGACCGCTTCGACTGGCAATTTATAATAGATTCCTTTGAAAAGGCGAAAGCATTTGAACCAGATATAGTGGTCTACACGGGTGATTTTATCAATAAAAGAGAAGATATACTGGAGAAGGATGACCTGCAAACGGTTTTCCAACATGCGGTAAAAGGCCGGCTGGCTACTATCGGTGTTCTGGGTAACCATGATTATGGCCGGGCCTGGAATGAACCGGAGGTGGCGCAAAAAGTAATCAATGTTTTGGAAAAGGCGGGCCTGAAAATACTGCGTAATGAGTCGACGGCAATTATTCCCGGCTTCAATATCCTGGGCATTGACGACTATTGGGCTACAAATTTTCAACCGGAACGGGTAATGCCTTTTCATCATCCAGAGGCTGCTAATGTCGTCTTGTGTCACAACCCGGATGCCTGCGACCTGGATATCTGGGCCGGCTATAAAGGCTGGATCCTTGCCGGTCATACGCATGGCGGACAGGTAAAGCCACCTTTTTTACCACCACCGGTGTTACCCGTCAAAAATAAGCGATACACCGCAGGGCATATTGACCTCGGAGATGGCCGGCAATTATATATCAACCGGGCTTTAGGGCATTCCTTCCAGGTGCGTTTTAATGTGCGGCCCGAGATCACCATTTTCACCCTAGAAAAAGCAGTCTAATACCCGTGGACCTGCACTTGGCACTAAAAGCTTACTTTTGCCGGGAAAACGGATCATATTATGCATCAAGCCCGGCGTATCGCGGTAAAACTTAACCCTAAAGCGGAAACTATTCTTAAAAAAGGACATCCCTGGATCTTCTCAGACAGTATTGTAAAAGTACCCGAGGAGGCACAAACCGGAGATGTAGCCGTGATATTTGCGCAAAAAGACAATAAACTGATAGGGGTAGGGCTTTATGATGCCGAGTCCCCGATCCGGATCAAGATACTGCAGGCTAACCGCCCTATGCAGGTAGATGCACCGTTTTTCCTGAGCGCGATTACTACTGCCTTTAATAAAAGGAAAGACAATATTAGCAAAGACACTAATGCTTACCGCTTAATCTATGGGGAAGGCGATGGTTTGCCCGGCGTTATCGTGGATGTATATAATCGCGTAGTGGTAATGAAACTCTACTCGGGTATCTGGCTCCCTTATATCGAATTCCTGAAAGAGGCCCTGGTTGCTGTATTACAGCCGGAAGCTTTAGTCTTGCGGATCAGCAGGAATGTAGCAAAGCTGGATACTGAATTTGAGGATGGGAATGTATTGTATGGTACTTTGCAAGATCCTTTGGTACATTTTAAAGAATATGGGGTTGCCTTCCAGGCGCATGTGATCAAAGGACATAAAACTGGTTATTTCCTGGACCACCGTTTCAACAGGCATAAAGTAGGGCAATTATCTAAAGGGAAAAGTGTGTTGGACGTGTTCTCCTATGCCGGTGGGTTTTCAGTACATGCATTAGTTGGTGGTGCTGAAGCCGTAACCAGTATAGATATAAGTGCTCAGGCACTGGAAGTAGCCCGGGAAAATGCCGCACTCAATACGTTCAAAGGGGAGCATGAAACCATTAAAGGTGATGCTTTTGAATTATTAGCCGATTTAGTTAAAGAAGGCCGGCAGTTTGATATAGTAGTTATTGATCCTCCTTCTTTTGCCAAGCAGCAGTCTGAAGTACAGCGGGCACTGAAGCAGTATGAAAAACTGGCTGCGCTCGGGGCCGCGCTTTGCAGCAAAGGCGGGGTATTGGTTTTAGCTTCCTGCTCTTCCAGAGTCGCAATAGATGATTTTAAAGCAGCACATCAGCGGGCCTTTAGAAAGGCCGGTCTGAAACCGCGTATCCTGATGAGTACCACGCATGACTGGGATCATCCGATATCGATACCGGAATCGGCTTACCTGAAAACGATTTACTACAGTCTTTAAATGATCAATAGTTAGTGATTAATGGTTAATTGAGAAGCCTTATCGTCATTACCAATTAACCACCAACCAGTAACAATTATACTGTTTTTGAGGCCCATTTATCCAGTTGCTGGATCGCTGCACTAATGTCTTTCGGAAAAGGAGCATTGATGACGATGTCTTCCTCATTCATGCCCTTAAACTTCAGGGTAGAAGAATGCAGTGCCAGGCGGTTCAGGATCGGCTTTTCTTTCCCTAAAGGATCATTGTTTTTGAAATTCTTTTTTAAAGCAGAAATATAAAGACCTTTACCATTGCCATAAACCTGATCGGCTACCACAGGATGGCCCAGGTATTGCAGGTGTACCCGTATCTGGTGGGTTCTACCCGTATGGATCTGTAGTTTTACCAGGCTATATTGTGCCCATTCTTTGAGTAATTCATAGTCAGTATGGGCGGCTTTACCCCGCTTATGTACCAGCATGGTGCCGCGTTTGGCCATATTCTCTGCGATAGGCTGTATAATACTGCCCGAATGCTTGATCAGCCTGCCATTTACCAGAGCGGTATAGTATTTTTCGATCTCCCGGCCTTCAAACAATTGGGATAAGTGTCTGTGACTCTCCTCATTTTTGGCATAGACAATTACCCCGCTGGTGTCCCGGTCCAGGCGGTGTACCGGTATGATATTTTCATTTTGGGCCTGCGCCATGCGGTACAGGTTAGGTATTTCTGCATTAAAGCGATCGGGGATACTCAATAACCCACTGGGTTTATTAAAAGCGATTAAATTGTCGTCTTCGTAAATGACTGCTAATTTCATATGTTGCTACCGGCTTAAGCATAGGCCTTACCGGTTTTTAAAGGAGATTATGGTTTAAAATAGGCCTGGATACAAAGGTCTTCCTGGCGCCGCATTTCTTTGGCATCTTTGTCGGTCTTGTCTTTGAAGCCACAAAGGTGAAGGATACCATGAAAGATAACCCGGTGTAATTCCTGCTCGTAGCTCACGCCAAAAGCAGCGGCATTATCGGCTACCCGGTCGATACTGATATACAGTTCTGCCATCAGGTCCTCTTCAGTAGCAGAGAGGTCAAAAGTGATGATATCGGTAAGGGTATTATGGTCGAGGAAAGTTATATTCTTTTCCAGCAGGCTTTCATCATTACAAAAGATATAGTTGATATCTACCTGTTGTACTTCCAGGTGTTTATGAATGATGTCATCACTGATGAATTTGCTTAAAGCTCTTTTCTGTTTTAACCTGGAACGTACGCCTTCTTCTTCAAAATATCGGATCGCCATGTCTATCTAGTCTTTTTTGATTAATGCGCGGTACAGGCGGAAAAGCCCATATAAAATAAAAACAGCAGCCAGTCCGTAAGCAAAAGTAGGGGTGAATAACTCTGTATATCTTGTTTTGGTCGCCCAGATCATAGCCGCCGCCACGAGTAGGTACAAAAAGCCCATAACGGTTTCCCTAACCTTACGCAAACGCTTCATCGGGTTAGGACGCTGCGGGGGTAAGCTGTCAAAAATCCTGCTTTTGTTTTCCTGTTGATGCTCTGTCATACTGCAAATTTAAATTGAATTCCTTTACAGACGAACTTTTAAGCAATTTTCATAATAATGCTGCCCGCTATTGCTACCACGATCCTGAATTATTGAAAGTGCAATCCGGTAATTTAAACTTAACTTTGCCGCACACAAACCCGCGCTATCGCTGTTTCACCTTGAGTGAGAAAGAGGAAAGTCCGGACAGCGTAGTGCAATGCACCACCTAACGGGTGGGATTTCCTTCGGGAAAGACAGCAAGTGCCACAGAAAATAACCGCCCTGAGCTTGTCGAGGGGTAAGGGTGAAAATGTGCGGTAAGAGCGCACGATAATGATAGGTAACTATTGTTATGGGTAAACCTTGCGTGCTGAAATGCCCAATAGGCAAGCGATTGAGGGCGGCACGTCCGATGCTTGCGGGTAGGCAGATGCAGTTTTATAGTGATATAAAGCGTAGATAAATGATAGCGGGGTACTTTCGGGTACCTACAGAATCCGGCTTACAGGGTTTGTGTTTTTCTTTTTTGTATCAAATATTTGTTAAGGCTTTAAATATTCGTTGATATCTTCTAATTTAGTGATGATATGAACAGTTTTTTTCGCTCGAAATGGAAGCAGGTTTTAATTTTATTGCTGTTACTTCTATTTATATTGAGTTTCTTTTTTAAAAACGATACGATTTTCAGCCTTTATGAACGTTATTGTTTTTTGCCTTACCAGCAATTGCGCTCCTGGATATTGAATAGGGTTCCTTTTAGTGTAGGAGATATCCTTTACAGTCTGCTTTTCGTGGTTTTAATTATCTCCATAGTAAGATTGATCAGTTACCTCACCCGCTGGCGGCGAAAAAAAGTGGAATTGCGGAAACTGGCTTTGAGAAGTATCGTTTCCCTTTCCGTAATTTACCTGCTCTATTTTTACAGCTGGGGCGCTAACTATTCCCGGGATAAAATCTGGCAACCTACGACAGATACCGCCTGGAGCCTGGAGCAATTGTCCGCTTTAAACGATACGCTGATCAGTTCCCTGAACCTATTGCCGGGTTATGACCATACTTTGAGTCTGATGGAGACCAACGGGCTTGTAAAAAAAGTTTATGAGGGTTATTGGGGCAAAAATGTGCCGGATTTGCAGGTAAAGCCCAGTTTATTTGGGAGCTCTATGTACTATATTGGTATACAGGGTTATTATAATCCTTTAACAGGAGAAGCCCAGTTTGCAAAATCCCTGCCTGTATTCATGTGGGGCTTTGTCTTGGCCCATGAAATGGCGCACCAGACCGGTGTAGCGGCAGAGGGGGAGGCTAATTTTATGGCTTATGTTATGTGTATAAAAAGCCAGAATGAAAGCCTGAAATATTCTGCTTACTTTAACCTGCTTTTGTATGCTAACCGGGAGCTTTCCGGGAAAGATTCGGTGCTGGCGGAGCAGAAATTAAATTTACTGAAGCCTGAAGTGTTGCATGATATGGAAGAACTTAAGGAGATGCGCAGTAAATATAAAAGCATCTTCAGGGGAACGGCATTGGCCATTTACAATTGGATGTTGCAATCTCAAGGCCAGAAGAAAGGCTTGAAAAGTTATTCCGATATTTCCAGGTTAGTGTATCTCTGGGAGCATGCTCAGGAGCCGGAGATTAAATTATACCATTAAAAAAGGAGCTGTACCACAGCTCCTTTTCAATTTTTGATATTTTAAATTAGAATAATTGCAGGCTGCAATCGTAATCAACGCCTAATACGCTTCCTGACTTGTCACATTCAGCTTTAGCTTCTTTTCTGGTTTTATCCCGGATAACGGTAGTCGTTTCATTACCATTTACGGTACATTTACAATTCCAATCCTGCTCTTTGTTACAAGAGGTTCCTGCGATCGTTGCGCCAACTGCCAGGCTTAAGCCGGCAAATACTGTGATAATCCTTTTCATTGTTTTGTTTTTTTTGTTTCGTTAAAAGATGTTCTTTTCCTTAGAGTAATTGAAAAAGTACTATAGTTCCTTGAAAAAGTTCTATAACAAAAATGCGGTGTTTTGATTTTATAGCCAAGCTTTTGCTACGATATTAACAAATCAATAAATATGATTAGTTATTGCAGGAAATCCGGTACGAGAAGCAGTGAAAAATGATTACCTTTGCGGCTCGAAAAATAGTATTTATGTTCGCATTACGCAGATTTATTGTACTTAATCGTTTGTGGTTGAGTGTTTTGATGGTTGGATTAGGTGTCTTTTTAGGTATCCAGGTTACCTGGTGGCTGGGCTGGTTGCCTATCCTGATTGGTATTATTATGGTGGTAGCGCACTTCTTAATCGGGCCTATGACCATTTTGCCAAGATATATTGAGAGTGGTGATGTGGAAGAGGCGCAACGCCTGATCAATTCGGTTAAAAAACCAGAGTGGTTGTTTGCACAGGTGAGGTCCGGCTTTTATATGCTTAAAGCTAACTTGTCCACGATGAACAATGACCTGGATAAGGCAGAAGAAGACCTGAGGAAAGGATTGGAAGCCGGGAATACGGATAAAGATTCTAAAGGTATGGCTTATTTGCAATTAGGATTTATTGCGGCTCAAAAAGGTAATCTAAAAGAGTCTTACGAAAAACTGAGAGAGGCGGTTAAGATTGGCTTGCCGGATGCGGATACTACTGCCAGGGCTTATATGCAACTATCTTCTATCTCCGCACAACGCAGGGATTACAGGGGCTGTAAATTTTATTTTGCAAAAGCAAAAGCGGCCAAACCTACCAATGCAGAGGTACTGGAGCAACTAAAAGAAATGAATAAGCAGATCTCCCGTATCCCGGGCTAATTACTGCAAAAACGTATATTTTTAAAAGCGGCTTTTTTAAAGGCCGCTTTTATTATTTTTAAGCTTGGCGTATCGGAAGCGATTGACTATTTTTGTCGGGTTTATGTAGGGCGGGCACTCCCGGCTGCTGATTTAAAATGATTATAATACAATGAAATACAAACATATAATAGGCCTGGTTTTCTTAATTATATTAATCGACCAAGCCATTAAATGGTATATAAAGCTGAATTTTGAATACGGGGAAAGTGTTTATGTGTTCGGGCAGAAATGGTGCCAGCTGTATTTTATCGAAAATTCCGGTATGGCCTTTGGCATGAAGATCATGGATTCCACGATGGGTAAAACCATATTGACGGTTTTTCGCTTATGTGCGGTGGGTTTTGGTTTCTTCTGGTTAAAGCAATTGGTCGCAAAAGGTTTGGGTACAGGTGCCAAAATATGTGCGGCATTAATTCTCGCCGGTGCTGCAGGTAACCTGGTAGATAGTATGTTCTACGGGCTTTGGTTTGATCAGGGTTTGGCTTATGATCCGGCAATAAATGATTACAGATCTTATATGGGCCTGGCTAAATTTGCCCCGGGTAAAGGTTATGCGGGATTATTGCATGGCTCTGTAGTGGATATGTTCTACTTCCCTATGGTAGATACCACCTGGCCGTCCTGGGTACCTTTTGTAGGTGGTAACCGGCTTACCTTTTTCGATCCTATTTTTAATTTTGCCGATGCCGCGATCTCTACCGGTATCATCACTTTGCTGGTATTCCAGAAAAGATTATTAAAGCCTTTCCTGACTAAAATGGAAGCCGAAAAAGCGTCCAAAAAAACAGAAGAATCCTCTGTCTCTTAGATTAAATTATTAAGCTTATTTCAACTCAAGATATTTATGCAGCATCAATTTGAAGCTAATTTTGAATACGCCAGTTCACAAGATGATTTAGATACCCTTCACGGGTTCCGGGAGCGCTTTTACTTCCCGCAACACGAAGGCCGGGATGTCTATTATTTCTGTGGTAACTCTTTAGGTTTACAGCCCAAGAGCGCTTCTTATTTGTTCCAGAAGGAACTGGACGACTGGGCGGCACATGGGGTAGAAGGGCATTTCAGGGCGCAAAGTCCCTGGATGTATTACCACAACCAGTTCAGCGAGTCTTTGGCTAAAATTGTAGGGGCAAAGCCGACTGAAGTCGTAGCGATGAATACCCTAACGGTTAATCTCCATTTATTATTGATCTCTTTTTATCGCCCGACCAAAGAGCGTTATAAAATAATCATGGAAGCCGGTGCTTTCCCTTCCGACCAATATGCGATCGAGACCCAGGTAAAGATGCACGGATTTGACCCGGAAGATGCGATCATAGAATTAACGCCAAAAGAAAACGCTTACACATTAGAAGATGAAGCCATCCTGCAGGCGATCCGCGATGCCGGCGATAGCCTGGCTTGCGTGATGATCGGTGGCGTTAACTATTACACCGGCCAATTGTACGACATGGCCGCGATCACTAAAGTAGCGCATGAGGTAGGTGCGATTTGCGGCTTTGACCTGGCGCATGCTATGGGCAATGTACCGATGCAATTACATGATTGGGGTGTTGACTTTGCCTGCTGGTGTTCTTATAAATATTTGAATTCCGGTCCTGGCGGTGTTGGTGGAGCGTTCGTGCATGAGAAACATAGCGATAACCCGGAGACATTGCGGTTAGCCGGATGGTGGGGTAATGAAGAAAGTACGCGGTTTAAAATGCGTAAAGGTTTTGTACCTGCAAAAGGCGCGGCAAGCTGGCAAATGAGTAATGCACCTGTTTTTAATATGGTAGCCCATAAGGCATCCCTGGATATTTTTGATAAGCTTACCGTGGATAGGCTGAGAGAGAAAAGTCTTAAGCTGACGGCTTACCTGCATTTTTTACTGCAACAATTAGATCACCTGAAGTTTGAAATTATTACACCTGCAGAGCCGCACAGGCGTGGAGCGCAGCTTTCTATGTTGTTTGCGGAGCAGGGTAGAGAGGTTTTTGAGTTCCTGGAGCAAAATGGTGTAGTGGCCGACTGGCGGGAGCCTAACGTGATCCGTGTAGCGCCGGTACCTATGTACAATTCATTCGAGGATGTGTACCGTTTCTACGAGATCCTCAAAGATTTTAGATAGTTAAATCCTGGTCCTGATGTTGTCCAGGGTGTTACTGATGGAGACCTCTCTTTATAAAGATATGGAGAGGTCTCCATTTTGTTGCGCAGCGAGATAGCGGCCTTTATTTACGAAGACTGTAATGCTTTCATGGCCGCTTCATAACCCAGGTCAAAAAACAGCGGGGCGTTCTTTTTGTCAAACATACTGTATTGCACCAGGTTTGCGGGTTCAATGAAAATATTGCAGTCCTTCTTTTTTTGATTCACAGGGTTTGCCATACCCAGGTAAAACAGGCGCTCGGCCATAGATCGTGCCGATAGTTTTTTACATTCAGCCTGGCTAATTGTGCTGATGGCATTTACATGAGCAGCAATAATATAATGGCCCTGTTGCTGTAAAGGTTCAATCGGGAGGTTATTCAATAAGCCACCGTCACAATAAATACGCTCTTCAATTACCGTTGGCGGAAAAATGAATGGGATGCTAGCGGTTGCTAAAAGAGGGCCGTAAAGTTCACCCGAAGAAAAAAACACTTCAGTTCCCAGACCTATATCCGTAGCGGCAATAGTCATGGGGATCTTCAACGCATTAAAATCATTTTCGGGAAGATATTTTTTATAGATATCAGTCAGGAAGCTGGTCTTGAAAATACCGGAAGTCTGTAGCTTAAAGCTTTTCCGGCTGAAAAAAGTTTCTTTGGCTACGATCTCCATTAATTCATCTGCTTTGTAACCAGAGGCAAATAAGCTGCCTATAATAGCGCCGGCACTGGTGCCGCTAATGGCTACAGGACTAATCTTTAATTCTTCCAGGGCCTTTAGTACACCAATATGGGCGATCGCTCTTAAGCCACCACCGGAAAGGCATAAGCCAATGTCTTTTCTATCTTTCAGCATAAACCAGGTCCACTTGCTTGATTGGAGGATTCAGGTTAGCCTGGCGATGGGCCAGCCCCCAGGTGATCATTTCTTCCAGCACTTTATCAAATCTTTTACCGGAATCGGTAAGGCTATACTCGATCGTAACGGGTTTGGTATTGAAGATATTCCGGGAGATCATCCCGTTTAATTCCAGCTCCTTCAGTTCTTTGGAGAGCATCCTGGGCGTAATCGCTTCAATGCTGTTCTGGATCTCGGTAAAACGTTTGTTGCCGCAAGAGAGCGCTCCTACAATAGATAGCTTCCATTTACCACTGATCACATTCAGGGTGTCGTTGATGGCTAAAGCATAGGCTTTAGAGCATTTTTTCAGAGAATGATAGGTGCCTTTTGTCTTCATGTTAAATTTGTGCTTTAGTCACTATACAAAAGTATAGCAATATATTTATGGTAGCAAGTATATTTTATATAGCATTCGCCCTATATTTGCTTCTCAAATAAAATTAAAAATCAGAAAAAGATATGAGTTTAGTAGAAAACTTAAACTGGCGTTATGCTACCAAAGCAATGAATGGCGCAGTAGTACCTCAGGAAAAAGTAGATTATATCCTGGAAGCTGCGCACCTGGCTCCCAGCTCTTCGGGCTTGCAGCCTTTCAAAATTATCGTGGTAACTGATCCTGAATTAAAAGCTAAGATACAGCCTGTAGCTTTTAACCAGCCGCAGATCGTTGATGGTTCTCACCTGTTGATCTTTGCTGCCTGGGATAAATATACCGAGGAGCGCGTAAATACAGTTTTTGAACATAGCAATAAAGAAAGAGGATTGCCATCTTCTGCTACTGATGATTACAGGACCATGCTTTTAGGTATGTTTGCCGGTATGAGCGAAGCCGATCAGGCGGCGCATGCGGCCAAGCAATCTTATATCAGCTTTGGTATCGCTGCAGCCGCTGCAGCGGAACAACAGGTGGATGCAACACCAATGGAAGGCTTTAATAAAGAGCAACTGGACGAATTGTTGGGCTTGAATGATCTGGGTCTGAAAAGCGCTACCATCCTTGCTCTGGGCTATAGAAATGCAGAAAATGACTGGCTGGTGAACATGAAAAAAGTAAGAACACCTAAAGACGATTTTTTTATCTACAAGTGAACTAATAGTAAAAGTGTTTGCCCATAAAAATGCCCCCATAAAGTGTTTTACTTTTTGGGGGCATTGCATTTATCGTCGCTTATTTTTTATAACCTGAAGGCTACCGGGATAACAACAGGTAAGGCTTTTACCACGCCGTCTTCTTTGCCGGGTTTCCAGTTAGGCATTTCATCCACCAGCCTTAAAGCCTCTTCATCACAACCCATACCAATACTCCGTACGATTTTAGGATTGGTGACTTTTCCTGTTTCACTTACGGTAAAGGAAACATACACAATGCCTTCTTTTTTTGCTTCTTTTGCTTTGGCGGGGTATTTAAGGTTGGCATCCAGGTAGCGTTGCAGCTCCGTTTTGCCACCGATAAATTCCGGGTCCGGGTCCTGGTCTTTACTTGCATTTTTTGTCTGCGCGTATACGCTACTGCCTGCAATGACTGCCGGTACGGCCAGCGCCGCTATCAATAATAAGCGTTTTATATTTTTATTCATGATCTGCTTCGTTTGGGATTTAGACTAAAATACTGGTGTAAAGTTAAAGGAATCTACGTTAAATAGGCCCTTATCCGTCATTTTTAAACTGGGGATTACCGGTAAGGCCATAAATGATAAAGTCATGAACGGCGACTTAAGTTGGGTGCCCGTTTTCTTTGCTGCCCTATCCATCAATTCGTACTCAGCGGCTGCTTCAGCAGCAGATTTATCGGTCATCAGTCCGGCTATGGGCAGGGGCATAGATAATGTTTCTGTTGCATTACTCAGACTAATGCCACCTTTATGGGTAATGATCACGTTGACCGCATCCGACATGGACTGGTCGTCTACACCTACTACTACGATGTTATGACTGTCATGCGCTACGCTGGAAGCGATAGCACCGTATTGTAAACCGAAATTTTTAATGAAACCTATACTTACCGGTGTTTCCTGGTACCGGTTGACTACAGCGATTTTCAGGATGTCCTGGCTGGTATCGGTACTAATTGCTCCATTGGAGACCGCTAAGGTCGCTGCTTCTGAAAGCGTGATCAGTTGCCCGTCCAAAGCGACTATAGCATTTATATTGAGCTCAGATAAAGCAGGATCAACCTGTAGGTTGAAGTCTGATGGCTGTGTGTGGTCCCGGTTAAAATGGTTGATCAAATCGGGGCGGATATAAACTTCCAGGCTCTGGCCGTCTTCTGCGACCAGCTGGCCATTGATATATGTTTTCAGCACTTTGAATTCCCTGGTGTCTGCTACCACGATAAAATCGGCCGGTGCTCCGATAGTCATATCGCCTACCTCCAGTTTATAATGATCTATAGGGTTAAGACAGGCTGCCTGCAATACATCGAAGAGGTCATAACCGGCAGCGATGGCCCGGGCCACCAATTGGTTTATGTGACCTTTTACCAATTCATCCGGGTGTTTGTCATCCGAACAAAACATGAGTTGTGGTGCATGTGTTTTGAAAAGCGGAACTAAGGCTTCAAAATTTTTGGCGGCAGACCCTTCACGAATAAGGATCTTCATGCCATGTGCCAGTTTATCCAAAGCTTCTTCTATCGTTATGCATTCATGATCGGTGCTCATACCGGCAGCGATATATTGTGCCGCTGCGGCTCCTCTGAGTCCGGGAGCATGTCCGTCTACCGGTTTGCCAGCGGCTTTTGCAGCATTTATTTTGGCCAGGATCTCCGGGTCATTATTTAAAACACCTGGAAAATTCATCATTTCTGCCAGGTAATAAATATCAGGGTCCTGCATTAATGTGGCTATTGCTTCTTTATCAATCACAGCACCTGCTGTTTCGAAAAAAGTAGCGGGAACACAGGATGGTGCTCCGAAGTGGATCTTTACGGCCGCTTTTTTTGCATTATGGATCATGTAATAAATGCCTTCCATACCACATACATTTGCAATTTCATGCGGGTCGGATACGGTAGCTACAGTACCGCAAACCGCTGCGGCCTGGCTGAAGGCGGCCGGGCTTACCATAGAACTTTCAATATGAATGTGGGCATCAATAAACCCGGGTAAAATAAAATGTTGCTGTTCCGTTTCCAGTTTGGTAATACTGTCTATTTTCTGCCCGGAAACTTTTACGAGGGCGGGGTAGATCTGCCTGTTCTTTATATCTATATAATTACCGGTTACTTCAAAATCTGCTGACATAATATTCCTTTAAGCTTAAGCATAAAAATAGCTTATTTTTGAGAGGTAATTTTGAAATTTAATTGTTTTTAATAAAAATGAGAGAAGGGCAATTTATCCGGCAGAATAAAGAGCGTTGGGACAGTTACCTGTTTGAAACAGATGATCCCGATGAGCTGGCCAAGCGTTTTGTGTATCTTGTAGATGACCTGGGATATGCCAAAACCCATTATCCCAACAGCAATACTATTAAATATATCAATAGTATTGCGGCCAATATTTACATGTCCATCTATAAAAACAAAAAGGAAAAATCGAATAAGATCAAACATTTTGTGATGGTGGAGCTGCCCTTGATCATGTACCGCAACCGCAAGACTTTGCTCTATACCTTCTTGTTTTTCCTGGTGTTTATGCTGATCGGCATTTTTTCTTCCTGGAAAGACCAGTCTTTTGTACGGGGTGTTCTGGGGGATGATTATGTAGATATGACGCTGAACAATATTGCGGAAGGCGATCCTTTTAAAGTGTATAAAGAGCAGGAGCCTTTTTCGATGTTCCTGCAGATCACGTTTAATAATATAGGGGTTACGTTCAGGATATTTTTATTCGGGATATTCTTTTCTATAGGTGCGATCTATTTATTGTTTAGAAATGCCCTAATGCTGGGTGTTTTCGAGCAAATGTTTTTTGCCCATGATCTCGGGTTTAAGTCTATACTGGTTGTATTCATTCACGGCACCCTGGAAATTTCAGGTTTGATCTTAGCGGCTACAGCCGGGATCATCCTCGGGAATTCTATTTTATTTCCCGGTACCTATACCCGGACACAATCTTTTGTACGCGGGGCCAAACACGGTATAAAAATAATTATAGGGCTGATGCCGGTGTTCATTACTGCTGGTTTTTTTGAAAGCTATGTGACCCGCCATACCGGTATGCCACTAGCTTTGAGCTTAAGTATACTGATTAGTTCCTTAGCCTTTATCATTGGTTATTTTATTATTTACCCGGCATATGTGGCCAAAAAATACGCATTGGACAAAATAGAGATCAATTAATCGTTCAATTCAGAAAAGAAGAATATATGGAAGCAGAAAATGATAAAAGATTTGGGGGCATATTAGGCGGGTTGAAGCGGCTCATTTTTAATGATGCACCCGGTAATGTAACTCCGCGCCCTGAAGAAGTGACAAAACCAGTACCCCAGCAACAGGAAGCAGCCCCGGTGAAAGCCGCACCTGATCCTGCACCGGTGAATACTTTTACTGCATCGGATTCCGGGTCTTCAAATATTGATGAGCAGGAACTCATTCAGAAAATCTACCAGCTTTTTGAGAGTATCAATAAGCCCGGTGTAGATTTTTTTGAACTATGGAATGCAGCAGAAAAAATGGGCGGACCGACACCGGTAAATATCCAGAATGCCTTTACCACCCTTAGTATCCTGGGATTGAGTAAAGAAATGGCATTGAAAACGGGCCGGGAATACTTACAGGAGATTGATCAGAAAATAAAAGCGGATGTGCAAAGCAAGCAGCAGGAAAAAGATCACCTGGTATTGCAGTTGCAACAGGAAAAGGCCTCGCTGCAATCCAAAGAGGCTGAGTTGGAAAAGCAAATCTTAAACCTGCAAAAAGCTTTGCAGGACACAAAAGCACAACTGACCCAGGTCGACAGTAAATATACCAAACCTATTTTCGTACTGGACGACAAAATGCGGGTAGGTGTGAGTGCGCTTGCTATTGTGAATAAAGAGATTTCTGCCGTGTTAAATACGGTGGAACATTCGGTGAAATAAGTTTGTGTAAGCCCGGAAATGCTTAATATTGTCGTTGAAAAATTAAACCAGAAGTTATGCCTGATAAAAATAATTCCGTTAATGTGATTGACAAGCGCAGCTTGCCCTCTGAGCTGACGCAGTTACCTATTTTCCAGGTGATCGGTAACCAGATCCCTACGAATTTAGCCAAGCCGGAAACAAAGAAAACAATTTCCCAGATTGTATTCTGGGGCGCTTTAATAGGAGCCATATGGTTCTTTTATACCATGTTGCCTACGCTGATCGCCTTTGCGAGTCAAACGATCTGGCTGATTATCATGTCCATTATCATCGTGGTATTGGTCATGCTGTATCCTAAAATTGTCCGGTTTTTGCATACCCTGGGTACGACTTTATTGTTTAAAGGAGAAAAGAGCATTGTGCGTAATAACCCGGTTATTACTTTGCAGATCCTGTTAAACGATGCCAAGGATACCATGAAAAAAGTAAGGGATAAAATCGCTTCAGTGGATGGCGTAAGGATCAATATGATTGATGATGCGGCCCGGAGCAAAGAAGAAGCTGAGAAAAAATACCACCAGGTAAAAGCCCTTACCGAGTCTGCCGCAAAACTGGAACAAGATGCGAAAGAGCAGGAAGTAAAAGGCATGCAGGAAAAAAGCAATGCTTTAAGAAGAGAGGCTAAGGAAACCCGGGTAAATGCCAGCTTAAGAATGGAAGAAGGTAAAGCAGCAGAACAAACTGCCCGTCACTATACGCAATACAGCAACCAGTTCAGCAAAGTACTGGAAGTGTTGAAAGATAATGAAAGTGGTTCCCGGATTTATGTGAATGCCCTAAGCAGTACCATTACCATTATTTCCAAGAAACTGGAAGCAACGAATAAAATGCGCTCAGCTACAGAAGGCCTTGCCGATGTATTCCAGATCAAAGACGGCTGGAAGTACCAGGAAGCAATGGACGCGGCCAGCGGGTTGATCAGCCAGAACATAGGCCGGATCCGCAGTAACCTGGAGTTCCTGGATCAGAATAATGATATTACGGTAGGAGCAAATGTAAGCCAGGCGGAACTCGAAGCATTCGTAAAACAGATCGACAATGGTCGACTGGAGACCCTGAATATAGAGCAGATGAGCGACTCCTCGTATGAATTAAGCCCCGAGCAGAAAGTGGATAAAGGATTCAATATTTTAGACTAAACAAAGCATATATTTTCAACAACTAAAACAAAAAACAATCAATATGAACGACAACAATCCTTCTACATGGTCCCGGTTAAGATGGCCGGTTAAAGCTATCATTATTTTAATTCCTTTGATTGCCCTGCTTTGGTTGGGACAGAAATTCGGACTGGCAGATAAATTAAGCGGCAGTGAGCAGGCTAATACGGCCAGCAATAATGACAGCCCTTCAATGCCGGCATCTGATAAAAAAGAAAGTGAAAATACAAACACCAACCTGGAACACAGACCCTTCAATTTTTCTCCTGAAAAGCCCGTTAATGGTACGCTAAAAGGAGTAGTAGAAGTTGGGGCTTCCGGTTTTAACTCTTTCGTGATTAATGTAGATAAGGACAAGAACTGGGAGATAAAGAGTAAAGATTTCGGTCAGTCTTTTGTTTATGAAGGCCTGGCATCGACAGAAGATATCCGTTTAGGTCTGAAGAAGTATATTGCCGCTATGGGAGAGAAAGGGGTGAAAAGTAATCATGTGCATTTCGTGATCAGCTCCGGTGCCCAAAAAATTGAGAAAACTAAAGTGATCGCAGATGAGTTGAAGAAAATGGGTTATGTAGTTAACCTGGTAACACCGGAACAAGAAGGTAAACTGGCTTTGAAATCTGTTCTGCCTAAAGCTTACTATGATAACTCATTCGTGGTGGATATAGGAAGCGGCAATACAAAAATTACTTATCCTAATGGTGCTGCACTTACAGCCATTGAAGCACCGGGCGCCAAGTATTACGAAAAAGATCTGAGCGATGATGCGGTATACAAAGAAGTGAAAGAAAAGGCGGCTAAGATCCCTGAAAATAAGCGTAAGGTTTGTTTCATCATCGGTGGAGTTCCTTATGAAATGGCTAAAATGACGCGTGAAGGAGAAGAGCGCTATACCGTATTGAACCCGGCCAAAAAATATAAGGCAGGCGACAGTAAAAAATTAGCTTCTGGTATTAATATCTATAAAGCAATAGAAGACGCTACCGGTTGCGATACATTTGTATTTGACTGGGATGCCAACTTCACTATAGGTTTCCTATTGTCGCTTTAATCAGTAAAGAACAATACAACTTTAAAAAATCGGGCTACCAGTTAAGTTATTGGTAGCCCGATTTTTTTTATTTTTCGATGTTTATTTTCCGGGTAATGATTCCTTTGTCTGTCCTGATCTGGATAAAATAGAGCCCACTATTTATTGGGCCGATCGGAAGCGCGTTAAGGTTTTTTCCTTCATGAAAGAGCACTTTTCGGCCTGTAATATCTGAAAGCTGAACCGAAAGCACCATTGCACCCGATTCGTTATTAATGTTTAACATCTCCCGGACAGGATTTGGATAAACCTGTATAGAAGAGAAAAGGTCGATATTTTTAGTGCCCACATTACGTTGCAGGCATGCATCGATCGTATCCTGGAGGTCATTGATGTGAAAACAGGCCTGATCATAACAGATTGTGTCCTTCTTTATTTTTTGCATGTAGCTGCAGGTCCATAAGCTGGCCGTATCCGGTGTTCTTTCTAAAATGCTGATCAGGAAGGTATCCCCGACCTGGGCATCAGGAGGAAAATTGCCGGCACAGGAACCCATGTCGCGACCGGTCAGCCAACAGTAAGGTGATAAGGAGAGCAAGCCATTATATTGCTCAATAACGGTAATTCCATATTCCGGGAAAGGAGAAGGTGGCGTATTATTATTATCAATTGTATCTATGCGCACCCTGAAAAAACTGGATTGCGGGTAAAAGCTAAGATACGCGCAAAGGTTAGGACTCCACTGGCAGGTACAGGCTTTTACGGTATCCGGCAGGGTAATTGACAAAATAAAAAGCAGGACAGTTTTAAATAGCATTTTTTTCATGATGATCGTTTTATTGAAATGAAGGTAAATAAATATATAACAAATTTAAATAAATTAAGGCATAAAAAAAGCGAGGCTATGCCTCGCTTTCAATACGTTCTTTTTTATTAAAGTTTTACCGTAACAATTTTAGTAGGATCTAAATTCGCATTGCGCATGGCAAGATTACGCGCCACTTTCTGAGCAATATCAGTAAACGCTTTTAAAGCTATAGGCTCATCGTTCAATACGGCCGGGAAGCCTCTGTCCGCGCCTTCACGGATGCTTTGGATCAACGGTACTTCCCCGATAAACGGCACTTCAAACTGCTCGGCAAGTTGCTTACCGCCATCACGTCCGAAGATATAATACTTGTTATCAGGCAGCTCTGCCGGGGTAAAGTAAGCCATATTCTCTACCACGCCCAGGATAGGCACTTTGATATTCGCATTCTGGAACATCATCATCGCTTTCTTCGCATCGGCCATAGCCACATTCTGAGGCGTAGTAACAATCACCGCACCGGTGATCGGTAAAGTTTGCACCAGGGTCAGGTGGATATCGCCGGTTCCAGGAGGCATATCGATGATCAGGTAATCCAGCTCATCCCAATACACATCAGAAACAAATTGCTTCAATGCAGAAGTCGCCATAGGACCCCGCCAGATCACAGCTTGCTTCTCATCTACCAGCAAACCGATGGACATGATCTTAACACCAAAGCGCTCCATGGGTTCGATCATACCTTTCCCGTTGACCTCGCGCATCATCGGGCGTTCGCCTTGTATACCGAACATCATCGGGGCCGAAGGTCCGTAGATATCCGCATCCATTAAACCTACTTTAGCGCCGGTTTTAGCCAGGGCAATCGCCAGGTTACTGGAAACTGTAGATTTACCTACACCACCTTTACCCGAACCTACCGCTATAATATTTTTTACCTTAGGCAGTAATTCGGAACCATCAGCATTACGCGCGCCCAGTACCCGGGCGGTCATATTGATCTCCACTTCAGCCTCTTTATCAATAAAAATCTTTATAGCATTCACTGCAGCTTTATGAATCATTTCTTTCATAGGGCATGCAGGAGTGGTCAATTCAATAGTAAAAGCTACTTTCTTTCCATCTATCCTGATGTCTTTCACCATGTTCAGGCTCACGATGTCTTTCCCGAAGTCGGGATCGTCTACATTGGAGAGCGCCTTGAGTACATCAGCTTCTGTTATCATATTTTTGTAATAATGTTTGAATTATGCAAATTTACTACAGTATCTTGTATTCTCCGGGCTTTCTATATACTAAAATTGTGGTAATAGAGTTTTTATTAATAAGTTTTCATTTTTGAGAAATATTAGAATTTTAAACCGATTTAATAAACTATTTTTGCTACGTATATGCGACAAATCATTCATACTATATTAACTATTATTGCTGTTGCCGGCCTGGCCACAGTTTCATTTGCCCAGAATAATAATGACAGGTTGGTGCAGGTTACAGGTGTGGTTAGGATGCAGGATACCAGCGATGTAATTCCTTATATGGGGATTTATGTGAAAAATTCCAATTCAGGAACGCTGAGTAGTGAAAATGGATTGTTTTCCTTGCTGGCTTATAAAGGAGATACCTTAGTATTCAGCAGGGTAGGCTTCAAGTCCAGGGAATTAGTAATCCCTTCCAACTGGGACAAAAATTTTTATACGACCACACAATACTTCATACAGGATACCTTTGTTTTGAACGATTTTGTGGTGCGGCCCTATATGACTTCAGATGAATTTGACTATGCGATGCGGTATAAAGAATATGATCCGGATTTGAATGCGGCCATCAAAGAAAATACCAGCAGGGACGTGATCACGATGATGTTGCGCAATATGCCTTCCGGCTCTGGTGATGGTGCCGCCTTCCTGCAACGCCAGCAGTCTTATCAAAACTCTTATTATGGCCAGCAAGCGCCAATAGGTTTGTTTAACCCTTTCAAATGGGCCGATTTTTATAAGTCCGTTCAGCGGGGTGATTACCGTAAAAAGAAAAACTAATTTTAAGAAGTGGCGTCTAAAAAGCTAAAATTCTTGTCACATTGAGCTCCGTCGAAATGCGGCAAAAATTGAGTATCAAATTTGTCTACCCTTCGATAAACTCAGGATGACAAATTTTTGTAACCTTTTTTTGTCCGGTATGACGAGGTTTATCAATTACACTCAGGCCGGACACAATAAAAGCACCAATATTGGTGCTTTTATTGTGTTTAAGTATTTCTTGCTTTTTTATTCCGCAATAGCTGCGATACCCGGAAGTACTTTACCTTCAAAGAACTCCAGTAAGGCACCACCACCCGTAGAAACGTAGCTCACTTTATCCGCCAGTTCGAATTTGTTTACTGCGGCAACGCTGTCTCCGCCACCCACTAAGCTGAAGGCACCATTAGCCGTTGCATCCGCTACAGCTTCTGCGATCGCTTTGGTACCCGCCTGGAAGGTTGCCATTTCAAAAACACCCATAGGACCATTCCACAGTATAGTTTTTGAATTCAGAATGACGGTTCTGAATGCAGCCTGTGCTTTAGGACCGATATCCAGTCCCATCCAGCCATCAGGAATATTTTTATTGTCGGCAATCTGGGTTTGCGCATCATTGGCAAATTTATCAGCGGCCAGGCTATCTTCAGGTAAGTGAATATGGACGCCTTTTGATTTTGCTTTTTCTAATAATTCGCGGGCCATATCTAATTTATCGTCTTCACAAAGGGATAAGCCGATGTTGCCGCCCATAGCTTTTGCAAAAGTATAAGCCATACCGCCGCCGATGATAATATCGGTCGCACGGTCCAGTAAGTTTTCGATGATCAGTATCTTGTCGGATACTTTAGCACCCCCAATAATGGCCGTAAATGGACGCTCAGCTTCGGATAATATTTTTTTAGCCGCATCCACTTCACTTTCCATTAACAGGCCGAAAAGTTTGGCGGAATTATCAAAATTGTTCGCAATAATAGCGGTGGAAGCATGTGCTCTGTGTGCCGTACCGAAGGCATCATTTACATAAACATTCCCGTATTGGGACAATTTTTCTGCGAAAGCCGCATCGCCTTTTTCTTCTTCTTTATAGAAACGCAGGTTTTCCAAAAGCAGGATCTGGCCTTTTTGTAAAGCGGCAGCTTTGTTCGCTGCGTCTTCGCCAATAGCGTCTTCAGTAAAAATAACCGGTACGCCGATAAGCTGGGATAAGTGATTCACGATCCGGTTTAATGAAAAATCGGCTTGTGTCAGCTCTGGCTTTTTCTCCAGGTCTTTAATAGGTCTGCCCCAGTGGCTCATAAGGATCACGCTACCCCCATCTCTAAGTATTTTTTTGATGGTAGGTAAAGCCGCCTTAATCCGTGTATCGTCAGTAATTTTTCCGTCTTTAATCGGGACATTAAAATCTACTCTAACAAGGGCTTTTTTGCCCGAAAAATCAAAAGAAGAAAATTTGCTCATATGCATAAAATATAGGAGAACAAATATACTGTTTTCTGCGCACCCAAAAGGGCTAAGTCATTTATTTCTGTATATAGTGCTTCTGTCAGTGCCGGTAATTTAAACGTATTGTAAAACGAGTGTAGGAAATTTGCTACAATGGCGGAAAAAATTCATCTTTGCCGTAACTTCCTAAATACAAAAAACTTACTTAAAATTTATAACCACATATGAAAATGCGACGATTGGGGATTTTAGCCATTGGAATGGGTTTGATGCTGGCTTCCTGTAATTCAGGTTCGGGAGAAAAAGGTATTTTCTCCGGGGTATCAGACGTTTTCGATTCCGGGCTTAGCGAGGCGAGTGTAGCAAAAGCATTACAAACCGGCCTGGAGGTAGATTCAACGGTATACAAGCATGCAGGAACAATCCGTTCCGAGATAGCCCTGATCTATGAGAAAAGCGGTAATAAACCTTTGTGGATAGAGGGTAAATCTATTTCTGAAAAAGGTAAAAAAGCAATCGCTTCTATCGGGAACCTGGGCCTGGATGGCCTGGACCCGGAAAAATACCAGTTCTCCAAATTACAACAGGCTTTAAATGCAAAAGAAAGTAGCGAGGAAAACCTGGCTAATACAGAGATACTACTGACTCGTAGTCTTGCATTGGCCGCCAGTGATCTTACTTTCGGTTTATTAAATCCGGCGGAGGTGGATAAAGAATGGCATTCCGATAATGACAGCATTTTCTCCTTTGCAGAAGTATTATTGAGCGACAGTTTACGTAAGGATAATATCCTGGATGCTTTCCGTCCAGCCAATCCGCGCTATGCTTTAATGCAAAAAGAGATGGAGAAATGGACCCGGCTGAAATCGGATACCAGCTATGTGCAATTTAAAGAGTTAATACAGGGTGGTAGTCTTAACTCGCTCCAGGACCTGATCCGTAAAGAAATCCAATCGGATGAGGCGGACACCCTGCTGATCAAGAGCTACCAGTACCTGAACCATTTGTCTACAAGCGGGAAGGTAGATGAAGACGTGTTGAAAGTAGCCAAACGCCAACCGGATGATTATATCAGGCAGCTTAAAATTAATATGGAGCGCATGCGCTGGTTGCCGAACAAACTGGGTAATCAATATATCTGGGTAAGTATTCCCCAGGCCGAGATTGACTACTATAAAGACGGTAATAATTTGTTTCATAACAGGACGATTGTCGGTTCCCGTAGCAACAGGACGCCCTCTATCCTAAAGCCCATGCAGAACATCGTGATCTGCCCGCCATGGGGACTTCCCTTGTCCATCGTAGGTAAAGAATATGGCGGCCGTATCCCTGCGAAATATGAAGTGTACAGGGGCGGAAAAAGAGTGCCTAACAGTATGGTAAATGCCGGTAACTACCGCCAGTTCGCGGTAAGACAACCACCTGGACCTTCGGCTGCATTGGGCTATGTGAAATTCAACTTGCCTAATAAATGGGATATTTATTTGCACGATACCCCTAACCGTAGCCTGTTTGCCAATAAAGTACGGTATATGTCGCATGGCTGCGTGCGGGTAAAAGAACCCAAAGTATTGGCTGCGCTGCTCCTGGAACACCAGAATATAGGCATTGATTCGATCAATACCATGATCAAAAAGAACCGCACTACGCCCATCAATACCGACCAGATACCGGTTTATATCAGCTACTTCACTGCGAATGCAGACAGCACTATGAAAAATATGCTTTATCTGACGGACCCTTATCGTAAGGATTCTGTATTGATGAAGAAGCTGGCATTGAAATAAAATATTTTTTATACATGATTTAAAATATTTGTTAATAATTGAGCAGAAGTGCCATTTTCAAAATAGAAAATGGCACTTTATCATTTAGAGCGGAAAAGCCTTCGTAACTTTGGGCGCTTTTAGAAACCCGTACCTGTTTTTCGAAAAAGCTAATAATAACAACAAATAAGAATCTTATGAAAGTGGTTATAGTAGGGGGCGGATTTGCAGGGATTAACCTGGCCAAATCGCTTGCCGGAAAGCAAGGAGTAGAAGTCGTTTTGGTGGATACGAATAATTATAATTTTTTCCCGCCTTTAATTTACCAGGTTGCCTCTTCATTTATTGAGCCTTCCAATATCAGTTTACCTTTCAGACGAATGTTTCAATACAAGGAGAACATTCGTTTTTTTAATGCGAGCCTGTTACATATAGAGCAAGCCCGGAATTATATCGTTACCGATAAAGGTAACCTGGAATATGACCAGCTGGTGCTGGCTATGGGTACCGAAACGAACTATTTCGGCATGGAAAATGTGCGGAATAATGCCCTGGCTTTGAAAACTATTAATGATGCTTTGGAAGTACGTAATACCATCCTGGCCAACCTCGAGAAAGCTTGTCGTACCCAAGATCCGGAAGCATTGAAGTGTCTCATGACAATCGTGGTATCGGGTGGAGGCCCTACAGGCGTTGAGATTGCCGGTATGATGGCAGAAATGGAGAAGCATGTCATGGAAAAAGATTATCCTGAGTTGAACGGGATAAAGAGCAGGATCGTCCTGGTAGATGCCGGGAAGACCTTACTCGGGCCTATGAGTAAAAAATCACAGGATGAGGCCTTCAAGCAACTGAAACACCTCGGTGTGGAAGTCAAACTGGATGTAGCGGTAAAGGATTTTAATAATAACGTGGTTTACCTGGCTAATGGGGAGGAGATAAAAACACCGACCCTGATCTGGGTTTCCGGTGTGATCGCTAAAGAAGCCAAAGGCTTGCCGGCTACTAGTATCGGACATGCCCGCAGGATATTGGTGGATGCTTATAATAAGGTGGAAGGGACCGATAATATTTACGCAATAGGAGATATCTGCCTGCAAATGACGGATCCGGCTTTCCCTAAAGGGCATCCGCAGGTAGCGCAACCGGCGATACAGCAAGGACAGTTACTGGCTAAGAATTTTGAAAAAATGTTGCAGGGACAGCCTTTGAAAGCGTTTAAATACAAGGATAAAGGCAGTATGGCGATCATTTCAAAGTTTAAGGCTGTGGTGGACCTGCCTAAAGGATTTATGAAAGGTGCCCTGGCCTGGCTGACCTGGTTGTTCATTCACATTATGCCGATCGCAGGTTTTAGAAACCGCGTTAAACTCTTCTTCAGCTGGATGTGGAGTTTTATCACCAATGACCCGACAATCCGTTTGATTATTAGTAGTAAACCGCCGAAGGAAGAGGATATTATGAATTAATGATTAATGGTTAATTAGTGATAAGTGCTGAGTGATTATTAATGGTTAATTGTTGATGGGTGATAAATTGTGAGAGATAAGTGTCATGCTGAGGCACTCGAAGTATGGCTGTCGGTGTTTCTCCCTTTGATACACTCAAACTGACATAACATATATCAAAGCCGTCCTGTCGACCAAGCGATAGCGAGCGAAGACCTCTTTTTTTAATTATTAATGAAGCATTGAGAATGTTTATTCTGTAAGAAAGAGTAGTGATTGCTTGATCCTTCGATAAACTCAGGATGACATAAAGGTTGTATTCTTTTGCGCCTGTAGAGAAATGCATACCGTATTATTTCACCGTTTGACGAGGCTCTGTAGGATAAAATGCGCGCTTATGGCCTGTAATCAATAATTCTTAATTGTTTCCGGGAGCCATTAGGGAATTGCAAAGCGAGTAGTGCTGCAGCATTAATGAATTCTATTTCCGGCACTACTCTTATGTGCGTCCGGAAGGTAGCTTTAAGGGTTGATAGTGCCTCCTGGGAATAACCAGCCTTGCTGACTACCTGTATGCGGATCTCATCCTGTAATTCACTGTTCTGGTGAATACCGATCAGGTAGTTCTCAATCCAGGTTTCCTTATTCAGCAGTTCGAAAATTGCGGAAGGGTAGACCGACGTGCCTTTATACTTTATGAGTTGTTTTTTACGGCCTAATACGGGTCCTATACGAACGGAATGCCTGCCACAGGCACAACTTTTCGTGGTATGTTTACATAAATCTCCCGTGCGGTAACGCAGCAGCGGCATACCTTCCACACCTAAAGTCGTGATGGTGACTTCCCCGATCTCCTCTTCCGCAACAGCATTACCGGCTTCGTCTAAAAATTCAACTATAATCAGTTCGGGGTTTGCATGCAGGCCTGCTTCTGTATTGCAGGCCGTAAAGGCGGTTTGCATTTCCGTGGAGGCATAAGTACTGTGGATCGCAAGCGGCCAATCCTGGTAGATCCGCTCATGCAAAATACTTTTATGCCATTCCGAATCGTAGATACTTTCGCCGATCGCCAGCACTTTTTTGACGGGTAGGGTACTTAAATCAATGCCTTGAGCTTTTGCGGTTTCAATAAGTTTTAAAAGAAATGAAGGCACGGCTACCAAAGTACTTACGCCCAGGTTTTTGATCACCTCCAGTTGCATTTCCGGGGCTCCGGGCCCGGTACGTACTACTGCTGCCCCCAGCTTGGAAGCGCCCTGGTAATAAGCCATACCGGCCATAAACTGCTTGTCGAGGGTCAGTAATAACTGGATCGTGTCCGCTGCATTAAGGCCCATGGTTACAAACGAACAATATTCATTATAGGCCAGTCGTTCCAGGTCGCCTGCCGTAAGTGCGATCGTTACGGGCATGCCCAGCGTGCCCGAGGTGGCAGTGTACTCCGCAATTTTATCTCTTCCGACACAAAGAAAATCCCAATTGTTCAATTGAAGATCTTCTTTTGAAGTCGTAGGCAGCTCGTTAAGATTTACTGTATGAATATCAATATCAGCCGAACGGAATAGCTTTTGATAGAAAGGTGAATAAGCCTCCAGGTATTGCAATAATTCCCTGAAAGCCTGCTCCTGTACCGCTTTTTGATGCGTTAATGGTTCAAATGAATGTTTTGGATGGCCCCACTTATGCTTCATTGCCCATCATTAAATAAGCTTTAATAAAGCCATCCAGCTCACCGTCCATTACTGGTTGCACATTACCTACTTCATAGTCTGTACGGTGATCTTTGATCATTTTGTAAGGATGGAATACGTAAGAGCGGATCTGGGAGCCCCATTCAATTTTCTTTTTGTTGGCGTTGGCGGCGTCTTTGATTGCATTGCGTTTTTGCAATTCAATTTCATACAATCGGCTTCTAAGCATTTGCATAGCCAACTCTCTGTTGCCCAACTGGCTGCGATCTTGCTGACATACTACAACTATACCCGTTGGAATGTGTGTTAACTGTACTTTTGTTTCCACCTTGTTTACATTCTGTCCGCCGGCACCTCCACTGCGTGAGGTTTCCATCTTAATATCGGAGGGGTTAATCTCTATATTAATGGTGTCATCAACTAAGGGGTAGACATTTATTGAAACGAAACTGGTGTGCCGGCGGGCGTTGCTGTCAAAAGGAGAAATTCTTACCAGGCGATGTACCCCACTTTCACTTTTGAGTAAGCCGTAGGCAAAATCACCTTCGAATTGCAGGGTCGCTGTTTTGATCCCGGCGCCATCGCCCCATTGCCAGTCTATCTCTGATACTTTCCAGCCTTGCTTTTGGCCGTACATACGGTACATACGTGCCAGCATCTCTGCCCAGTCCTGGCTTTCCGTGCCACCGGCCCCGGCATTGATCTGTATGATAGCGGTCAATTCATCTTCCGGTTCATTTAAGGTAGATTTGAATTCAACTTCGTCCAGGCCTTTTATGGCCTGTTCATAAGCGGCTTTTACTTCTTCTTCCTCTGCCTCTCCTTCTTTCCAGAAGTCAAACAGGATGGCAAAATCTTCTACGGCGTCCCGGGTCTGGTTGTACAGGCTGGTCCAGTATTTGTTGATCTTTATTTCCTTTAAAATACCGGTAGCCCGGGCATCATCGTCCCAGAAACCGGGTGAAGTGGATAGTTGAAAGTCGCTTTCGGCCTTAGCCGTTCTTTCTTCAACGTTCAGAAATTGGTATAAGTGCGCCAGGCGCTCACGCATTGATTTTAATTGTTCAGCAGTCATTTCCTGTGGAAAGTTAGGAGTGCAAAGATAAAGAAATAATACCACGGATACCCCTTCAGCCTTTATGGGGAGGGTAATACGGGGCATAGACAGGGCCGGAGACCATTAACGATCGGCTTATAGCTGTCGGTTAGCCGAAAGCAACACTCAGGTCGAGTAGCATGGCCACATGGGGAATATCGTCTTCCAGGTACATTTCGCCTTGGGTTTTAAATCCAAAGCCCTGATAAAATTTTTCTAAGTATTGTTGTGCGCTGATACGGATACTGGTCTTTGGCCAGCGCTCTTTGATGTGGTAGAGGGCCTGTTCTATCATCACCTTACCCAGGCCAAGATTACGGGCAGACTGTACCGTCAGGAAGCGGCCAAAGCTGGCCTCTTTATAGGAAATGCCGGGTGGGAGTATCCTGCAGTAGGCCAGCATCGCGTTGTCTTTGGTATAAAACAGGTGTAAAGCATTGAGGTCTTTATTGTCTACATCCTGGTAGCTACAGGCTTGCTCTACAATAAAAACAGCATTCCTGATTTGCAGGATGCTGTACAATTCCTGATTGCTGAGCGCATCAAAAGATTTTAAACTCCAGGACATAGGTCAATGTTTTAAGTAAAACACTTTAAAGGGAATATTATAATAATTTAGCTTGTGCCAATACATCTTTTATACCCTGGTAAGAATATTTAAGATATTCCGGTAACTGAGCTACAGGTACCCATTTGGCTTCTGCTATATTTTCTTCTGCCTGTGGGGTTAATACCGGTGTTCCGCTGACGTTCATAGTAAACCAAACAGTAGTTTTTATGATATCTTTTTTGTGCTCTGAATAAATATGGAAGGTATCTGCGATCTTGTTACCCAGGTTGAGCTTATTTAAGCCGGTTTCTTCCTGCACCTCTCTCACGGCACAGGCTTCAATAGATTCGCCATCATCCAGTTTGCCTTTGGGGAGGTCCCATTTTCCCCTGCGGTAGATCATCAGTATATCCCCGTCTTCATTATGTACCACGCCACCACCGGCACTGATCGGTTTAAAATAGCTGCTGATCTCTTTTTGCAGGATGTCGATATCGATATCTTCAATGATCACGCCTTGTGTAAAAGGCTTTTCCAGTTGCTTTTTCGCCATTCTGAAGTTACGGTGAAAAGCGCCTATAAATAGCTCAAATCCTTTACCCAAGGGGTTTTTAATAATGAAACTTTCTGCGGAGTTGGTTAATATTAATGGCTTATCATTAATATATATTTTCTGTACAAAATGCATGAAACGAAGATACATGATATTTACTAAAAAGCTGATTTGTTTGGCCATTTATGAGCGGATAATTATTAATCGATGATCCTATAGCATTAATGATTATTTTTGCAGCCATGAGCAATGCAACTATTTTCGCCGAAAAATTACTACAGATCAAAGCATTAAAATTGAATGCGGATGAACCTTTTACCTGGACATCAGGATGGAAGTCCCCGGTGTACTGCGACAACCGTAAGCTGTTGTCTTTCCCGCACGTACGGGATTATGTAAAAAGTGAATTGGCCAATTTGATCCTGGAACAGTTTGGCGATGCGGAAGTGATTGCCGGTGTGGCGACTGCGGGTATTCCGCATGGTGCTTTGGCAGCCGATTTATTGCGTTTGCCTTTTATTTATGTAAGAGATAAGCCGAAGGGACATGGCCTGGGCAACCAGATCGAGGGTGCTTTAGAGCCGGGTCAGAAAGTTGTAGTGGTTGAAGACCTGATCTCTACCGGTAAAAGCAGTATTGCTGCTATAAATGCCCTGAAAGCTGCCGGTGCAGAGGTGATCGGTCTTGTGGCTTTATTCACTTATGGCTTTGATGCGGCTGCAAAAGTTTTTGAAGAAGCCGGTGTACCTTTCTTTACGATCAGTAACTATAATGCCCTTGTAGAAGTAGGCTTGAAACAGGGAATTATTTCTGAGAACCAGGTAGATGCCTTAGGCGACTGGCGGGCTAATCCATCGGAGTGGAGGCAATCCTAAAATAGTGGAGGCAATCCTAAAATAATTGAGGATAAGGGCAGGTCAGCGACCTGCCCTTATTTTTATGCCATTAATTTATTTAATTTGTTAAGTACGGCCAGGCGCACATTTCGCGGGATCAGTCTTTCAATATTGATCTTCCCGGGGTTATTGACTTTCGCGATCAGCAGCAGTGCTATTTCTTCTTTTGCTATGTCCAGCATGGCGGTATAAGACAATACATCATTGCTAAAATCACTTAAGGCTTCCACCATCAGATCCTGGTAAGGTAAAAAGCTGATACTTTGATTTTGTTCCGGTTGGGCGGGAGCAATGTGTAATAGTGCCGGGCTGTTTTGCAGTTGCGCTTCCATAATTATTAAGCTTTAATTTCAATACAAAGAAAAGAAGCAGGTACGCCAAACTAAGGCGCAGTAAACTGCTATTTTTTATATTTTAATATTTTTTGCATTTTCCCGAAATTTTCTTTACTTAGGAGCCTATAAACCAATATTTTTTCTAAATTCAAAAAAATAAGTACTTATGTTTAAAGTCGGAGATCAATTCAAGCAGGAGTTTAGTTACACACAGGAAGAAGTGGATATGTATGCCAAGGTAAGCGGGGATACCAATCCTTTGCATATTGATGAAGAAGCCGGCAAAAATTCTATGTTCGGGCGCAGGATCATTCATGGTTTTTTAGGCGCCAGTATTTTTACCCGTATTTTCGGTACGCTTTGGTATGCGGATGGTACCGTATATATGGCACAAAGCGTAAAATGGATGCGGCCTATGTACACCGAAAAGCAATATGTAGGGGTGATCACCGTTAAAGAGATCAATGAAGAGAAGCATCGCGTGACTTATGTTTGTGAAGTATTTGATGTGGAAACCGGGGAGCAAACTATAACCGGGGAGGCTACTTTAATGAATAAAAAACAATACGTTTGGGCGTAAGTAAGACAAAGCTAATCATAACAACAGGGAGCACAAATTTTTGTGCTCCCTGTTGTTATGATTAGAGACAATATAAGTAAGTGCTATAGTTGGGATTGGCGCATTGTGGCGGTACTACCTCATGCCAAAATGATATTCGCAAAATTTATAGACCGGAGATTTACCCCCCACAGTATTTAAATAGATCTTAAATCCGGATGTGGTCTGTTCGATATAAAAATCGTCATTTTCGCCCATTATTTTTTTCCAAAGGTTCATTTTTCCTAATACCATGTAGCCTCCCTCGATAGGCAGCACCTCAATTTTTGAAGGGAAAAACTCCCGATAAGCTTCGATAACGCTTAATAATTCCTGCTCCGATATATCGGGATACTCGATATCGATAATGCGGTGCTCGTTCATTAAAGTTGAAAATACCTTTAGAATTTTTTTTTCCTTTCCCGGGAAAGAGCAGGCTATTGAAAATCTTTATGATTAATGGGGTAAAAAATGTAGTTACTACTTGTGCATATTCAGGTTTGATAAAGCCCCTGGTCCCATATTCTGAAAAGGTTAAACAGGAATAGAATAGTGTTAATATTGAAAAAATACCGAATAACATATAATTGGACCGGAGAAAAATACGGAGATATATTTTATTCATGATAAAGAAAAAGCAATTGTGCCCTAAAAATAAGGAATCACAATTGCTTTTTTATAATCTGGTAATAATTATTTAGGCTGCGGTAGTACCCAGCAGTTTATTCAGGATATCAATCGCAGATTTCGCGATGATCGTTCCCGGGCCGAATACAAAACTTACACCGGCCTGGTACAGGAAATCATAATCCTGTTGCGGAATTACGCCGCCGGCAACGACCATTATGTCTTCGCGGCCATATTTTTTCAATTCTTCGATCACCTGTGGTACCAGTGTTTTGTGTCCTGCCGCAAGGCTGGAAACACCAAGGATATGTACATCGTTTTCCACCGCTTGTTTGGCCGCCTCTGCAGGGGTCTGGAATAATGGCCCGATGTCCACATCAAAGCCAAGGTCGGCAAAGCTGGTAGCGATTACTTTCGCACCACGGTCATGCCCATCCTGGCCCATTTTGGCTACCATGATGCGGGGGCGACGGCCTTCTTCCTGTGCAAACAGGTCGGCCAGTTCGCGGGCTTTTTTGAAATTTTCGTCCATGGCGATCTCTTTTGAATATACGCCGGAGATACTCCGGATACGGGCCTGATAACGGCCGAATATTTTTTCCAGGGCATAGGAAATTTCGCCTAAAGTGGCTCTTTTCCTGGCGGCATCTATGGCTAATGCCAATAAATTGCCTTGCCCGCTTTTTGCCGCCTCAGTCAGGGCTTCCAGTGCATCCTGCACGGCTACATTGTCCCGCTCTGCTTTGAGTAGGGCCAGGCGCGCCAGTTGTTGCTCGCGTACTTTGGTATTGTCTACTTCTAGGATTTCAATATCAGATTTTTCATCCGTGATATAGTTGTTGACGCCAACAATAGTATCGAGGCCGCCATCAATACGGGCCTGTTTTTTCGCAGCTGCTTCTTCGATACGCATTTTCGGAACACCGGTTTCAATAGCTTTTGCCATGCCACCTAAAGCTTCCACTTCTTCGATCAAAGTCCAGGCTTTTTCCGCGATCTGCTCGGTGAGGTATTCTACGTAGTAAGAGCCACCCCATGGGTCTACGGTACGGCAAATGTCCGTTTCCGTCTGTAGAATGATCTGTGTATTTCTTGCGATACGGGCACTGAAGTCGGTAGGTAAGGCGATCGCTTCATCCAGGGCATTGGTGTGCAGGCTTTGCGTATGTCCCATAGCCGCAGCCAGGGCTTCAATAGCGGTACGCGCTACATTATTAAAAGGATCCTGCTCGGTAAGGCTCCAGCCACTGGTCTGGCAGTGGGTACGTAAAGCCATACTTTTTTCTTTGAGCGGATCAAACTGTTTGACGATTTTGGCCCAAAGCATACGTGCCGCACGCATTTTGGCAATCTCCATAAAATGGTTCATCCCGATGGCCCAGAAGAAGGACAAACGGGGTGCGAAATCATCAATCTTTAAGCCTGCTTTGATCCCGGTACGAATATATTCCAGTCCATCGGCCAGCGTATAAGCGAGCTCGATATCAGCCGTAGCCCCTGCTTCCTGCATGTGGTAACCGCTGATAGAAATGGAGTTGAATTTTGGCATATTCCGGGAGGTGAACTCAAAAATGTCGGCGATGATCTTCATAGAATGTTCCGGCGGATATACATAAGTATTCCGTACCATGAACTCCTTCAGGATATCATTCTGGATGGTACCGGAAAGTTTATCCATGGATACGCCTTGTTCCTCGGCTGCGACTACATAGAAGGCCAGGATCGGCAACACGGCACCGTTCATCGTCATGGAAACGCTCATTTCATCCAGGGGAATCTGGTCGAAAAGGATTTTCATATCCAGGATGGAATCGATGGCTACGCCTGCTTTTCCCACATCACCAACCACACGTTCATGATCACTGTCGTAGCCACGGTGTGTGGCCAGGTCAAAGGCTACGGATAGCCCTTTCTGTCCCGCAGCCAGGTTCCTGCGGTAGAAAGCATTACTTTCTTCCGCGGTGCTGAAACCGGCATATTGGCGGATCGTCCAGGGTTTTTGTACATACATACTGCTGTAGGGACCTCTCAGGAAAGGAGCGATACCTGCCACCAGTTGCAGTTGTTTTTTATTTTTTATATCAGCTTCGCTGAAGTTACTTTTTACTGGGATACCTTCTGCAGTCGTGAAGGTAGTAGCTTCTGCGGCCCTGCTTTCTTCAAGTACATTGGTAAATGGTATTTTTGAAAAATCTTTTCGCATCCGAAAAAATGTAATTTTTAGCCAACAAAGGTAAAGATTAATCCCTGAAATTCAGCGAATCCCTGATACACCTTGCAATTAAGCGTTTCAAATATAAAATCATTAAGGTATATCTAAAAGGCATTAAAATTGCGTTATGTAAACAAATAAAGACCTTAATGTTACAACTTGCTGTATTTGTTATAGCTGTTCTGATGTTTATCGGGCAGGAAGCGCATGCACAACGCTATGAAGGGGTGCATGTAAAAAGAATTGCCCAGAAAAGCTATAAAGGGAAAGCGGCTCCCGGCCAATTCTCTATTATGGCCGGCCTGAAGCGTTCTACCGGCGTGCATGAGCGCAGTACGGAACAATTGCCGCAAATCAAACCTGATTTTGCTTATTACAGCATCAGTATGCAACTTACTTTAAAATACGAAAGGGAAAAGTGGCATGGGCAACTGTATTATCTAAAACAGCATTTTGACGCGGGAACTGCTTATTCCAATGAAAAGGGTTTAAATCATGACTGCCTGGATTTGTATGGAGTAGGGTTGGGGCTGAATTATCATTGGTCCGGGGATGAAAACTGGACTTTGTATTCCGGGCTTTCCGGGGGATTTAGTTATGGGGAGGTGCAACCTTTGTACCCGGTAAATGGTATTTCCGTAAGTTTAAGATACCGTTTGATCGATTACCAGCTGACCGCTTTGGGTATTGCTTACCGGCATAAGCGCTTTGGGGGCTTCCTGGAACTGTCTTACGGAACTATGGGCTTAGCACAGCTTGGTTTTTCTTATAAATTGAATAAAGAAGCATGAGAAATATATTCCTCCTGATAGTTACTTTTTCAGGTAACCTGGCTTTTGCCCAGCAGTATAGCGGGGTTAACGTAAACCGCATCAAAGGAAAGATGTATAAAGATGCGACGGCATTTGAGGAATACCACCAATTCTCGGCTGGCGTTAATTTAGTCCGAAGTTTGAACTATGCCGGTGATGTAGCCTGGAGCCTGAAACCTGATAAAGGATATGCTTACCGGGTAGTTATTCCCGGTATGCAATTCGAATATGCGTATAACTGGCAAAGGATCGCGATTCATTTACGGTACCTATATGAAAAGGTAGGAGAGCAGGTTAATACACCCCAGTTGCAAGGGCGCAGCAGCGTAGACCAAAGTACTTATGGCCTGGGAGTGCATTACAAATGGCTGTACCGGGACAGGTTGCGCCTGTATTCCGGTATCACGCTCGGCTCCTCCGTTCAAAAAGTGCGGGAAAGTGCTGCCAGTAACGGTTATAGCAATACATCCAGGACCGGTTATGGAAGTATTCAGCTAATTGCTTTGGGAATCCAATATAAATTCTCGAATTTTGGGTTATTCGGTGAGGCAGGATACGGAACAAAGGGATTAGTTTATGCCGGAGCATTTTATAGCATCTAAATGAAGAAGACAATTTTAATGGTTACAGGTCTGGCCTTAAGCCTGGGTACTTTCGCACAACGATACAATGAGGGGGGCGTTTCCATAAGAAATGCAAGAGGAGAACGTAATCGCTCAATTTACCATAAACTGCAGATCGGTGTGCTGGCGCCCGGTACTATGCCGGCACGTAAAAATGTCTGGTACACCAAAGCTTTAGACCCTTCTGTTTCCGGCACTGCCAGTATTATCCCGCTGACTTTACAATATGCCTGGAGCAGTAATGTCAATACCGAATTCCTGGTCCATGCCGGTTTTGAACAGATAAAATATTATAGTTATAATAATCCTACTCAGTCGGATCATACCCGGAATTTTGCCAGCTTGCTGATCGGGGTGAATTATAAATGGTGGCAACAAAAGTATATCACCTTGTATAGTGGTTTGCTGATTGGTGGTGGAGTCGGCCGCTATGCCATTACCAAAGACGATATTGTAGACCCGACTTTTGAGACAGATCGTACCAACTGGGCTTACCCCAGTGCGCAATTGACCGCTATTGGTGCTAACTTCGGTCAAAAGGTAGGTGGTTTCTGTGAAATCGCTTTTGGTTCCAAAGGGATCCTTAATGGGGGTGTTTACTGGCGCTTTTAAGCTTATTTAATTCAAACAAAAAGCCTGGCAGAGGATTACTGCCAGGCTTTTTTAGGTCTTATTATTTGCGTTATTTTTGAATTTTACTCATAACAGAAGAAGGAACACCTTTCTTATTTAAAAGAATTGCTGTTGTCTTTAACTGAACATAAGCTTTCGATACATTTAAATAACCTTTGTAATCGTTATCCTCACCCCAGGAGTTTTTAACGATATAGTATTCTTTACCGTTCTGGTCTTTAGATAAACCTACGATGTGCATACCGTGATCATCTGTAGTATTCTGGTTGTCCAGGCCTACCTGGCGAATTTCGGGAGTGATCGTCAATTCTTTTTTTACTTCAGTAAAGAGCGCATCTTTTTCGTCTTTCTTCATTCTTTTGGCATCCAGGCTCATCGCGTTTTCCGGTACATAAGCTACGCCATTAGGCCAGGAGAAATAAGGCTCGGATACATCTGTTGCCCAGGTTACGGTATAACCTTGTTTTAAAGCATAGTCAATGATGTTGGTGATTTCCGGCATCGGGATATTGTTCACCCATTCAAAAGACCAGTTATCTGGTACCATCATCATCGCTTTTTCCCAATAAGGCGTATTGTTCTGAGACATGAATTCGATATAATCATCCGGATTTAAACCTACTACTTCTTTCGCAAAAGATTTCGGGTTATAGCTTTTACCTTCATAGGTAAATGTTTCCGGTACTTTGCCCAGGTAAGCATCCAGGGTATTGTTGACCAACGATTTCCAAACCGGGTTAATAGAACCGTTTTTATTGGCGGCTACACCTTTCAGCATACCTTCCAGTACGGCTTGCATTTCACCAAAATTATTACGGGTAGCACCTGCAGTCAATCCGCTGTACACATCTTGTGGTACCGTACCATATTTACGTAAGCTGTTGATCACATCATGCGGTTCACCGCCATCACCCCAACCGATATTACCGCCCATACGCACATATACATCGGATTTGTCTTCATATTGTTTGCGGGCATGGAAGATCTTGGATAAATGGATCGGTTTGCGGCCGGCTTTGATCATTTCAGATTCTAAAAAAGAACCGGTAGCATAACTCCAGCAGGTACCGGAACTACCCTGGTTTTCCACGGCAGTACGATCAATATTGATCACTTCGGTAAAACGGTAGGCTTTCTTTGCAGTGTCTACTTTAGTGCCGCTGGTCGCTTTTACCAGGTTATCCTGGGCCATAGCAGTGCTGAAAACAAACATTCCTGCAATTATGCTCAACGTGATTTTTTTCATTTCTATATTTTATTTTTATTAATTTTTCTAATTTGACGTTCAAAGTTAGTAAAAATCAGTTATTGGCTATGGGGTAGATTTAGGGGTATTTTATATACTTGCTATAAATTATACCCTTATTTTTATCTTTTGAAATAAAAGGCAGACCTTATTTTACAGTTGCATCATTTGTTCACCCTTTATTAAACATGATTATATGGCAAAACAAATTCTTATTGCAGGGGCTTCGGGTTTTATAGGAAAATATATAAGTAATAAATTCCGGGAGGAAGGGTGGAAGGTGAAAACGATAGGGCGTTCCGATGAATTGAACTGGGATGATAAAGAAGGTATTATCGCAGCTTTAGACCAGTCGGCTGTGGTGATCAACCTGGCTGGTAAATCGGTAAATTGCCGGCATACAGAAGCTAATAAAAAAGAAATCCTGGAAAGCCGGGTGAAGACTACGGCCACTATGAATGAGTGTATCCGGCAATGTAGCAAACCACCGGAACTTTGGCTCAATGCAAGCGGTATGTCTATTTATCCCCGTACCATTGAAACGGTCTGTACAGAGGAAAGTGATACGGATAAGGACGGCGTGTTTATGGCCGAAGTGGCCAAACAATGGGAGTCAGCCTTATACCAGCATGATTTGCCCCAAACCAGGAGAGTAGCTTTACGGACCAGTATCGTACTGGCTAAAGAAGGCGGCTCTCTTGCCGAATTGGTAAAACTGTGTAAACTGGGACTGGGCGGTACCGTAGGCTCCGGCAAACAAATGATGTCCTGGATACACCTGGAAGATTATTTCCAGGTATTGCTGTGGCTCATAACGCATAAGGAAATCACTGCACCGGTAAATATGTCCGCCCCGAACCCCGTACCCAATAAGCATTTTATGAAAGCACTACGGAAAGCGCTTAAAGTGCCCATAGGCTTGCCTGCGCCGGCATTTGCGGTAAAGATCGGTGCAAAGGTGATCGGGACAGAAGCTTCGCTGGCTTTGGACAGTTATAATGTAGTCAGTAAAGTATTGCCGCAAACAGGTTATGCATTCCGGTTTGGTACTTTAGAACAAGCTTTTGTAAATTTTTGGGCTAAAGGGTAAGGGGAAATATTTTTTCGTTTGATTTTCCCTATTTTCGCGAAGATTAGCCCGTTGCTAATCTCTATTCATTTAAAAACATAAAATCAAATTTTATATGAGTTCAAAAATTAAGGTAGCAAATCCTGTAGTGGAACTGGACGGAGATGAGATGACCCGTATCATCTGGAAATTTATCAAGGATAAACTGATCCTTCCTTATATCGATGTAGATATTAAATACTTCGATCTGGGTATGGAACATCGTGATGCTACTGATGACCAGGTAACTATTGATGCCGCTAACGCGATCAAACAATATGGCGTAGGGATCAAATGTGCTACGATCACTCCTGATGAGCAACGTGTGGAAGAGTTTAAATTAAAGCAAATGTGGAAGTCCCCGAACGGGACGATCCGTAATATATTAGATGGTACCGTATTCCGCGAGCCTATCGTATGTGAAAACGTACCTCGTTTAGTACCCAACTGGACAGCGCCTATCTGTATCGGCCGTCACGCTTTTGGTGACCAATACCGCGCTACAGACTTCGTTACCAAAGGACCTGGTAAACTGACCGTGAAATTTGAAGGCGAAGATGGTACCGTTCAGGAATTTGAAGTGTACAACTTTAAAGGAGATGGCGTTGCTTTAGCCATGTACAATACAGATGAGAGCATTAAAGGCTTTGCCCGCTCTTGTTTCAACCAGGCTTTGAGCAAAAAATGGCCTTTGTATCTTTCTACAAAAAATACCATTCTGAAAAAATATGATGGTCGCTTCAAAGATATCTTCGAAGAGATCTATCAAAATGAATTCAAAGCACAATTTGTTGAAGCCGGTATTACTTATGAGCACCGCCTGATCGATGATATGGTGGCTTCTGCATTAAAATGGAACGGTAATTTCGTTTGGGCTTGTAAAAACTATGATGGCGATGTACAATCTGATACGGTAGCACAAGGTTTCGGTTCATTAGGTTTAATGACTTCTACTTTAGTTACTCCGGACGGTAAAACTATGGAAGCAGAAGCGGCGCATGGTACGGTTACCCGTCACTATCGTGAGCATCAGCAAGGCAGACCAACTTCTACGAACCCGATCGCTTCTATTTTCGCATGGACACGCGGTCTGGAATTCAGAGGTAAACTGGATAGCAACCAGGAGTTGATCGACTTCTGTCATGCTTTGGAAGCGGTATGTATCGAAACGGTTGAGTCGGGTAAAATGACCAAAGACTTAGCGGTATGTATCCACGGTAATAAAGTGGAGCATGGTAAAGATTATCTTTATACCGAAGAGTTCTTAGAAGCTTTAGATCAAAACCTGAAAGCTAAATTAGCTAAGTAAGTTTTGTAAAATATAAAGATCCCCTGTTCTGATAGAGCAGGGGATCTTTGTTTACTGCAATTTTGTTACTGTACGCTAACCTTATGTAAGCCTTGTACGGAGCCCCCGGAGGTAACATTGAACAATGGCGTAGCAGCGGTGCCATTCAATTCATAATAGCCGTTTTTAGTACCGTCTTTTGTATTGACGCGCAGTAAAACTTTATCATCAATTTCAATAGCACAAAATGCCGCACCCGGATTTGTGACTAAAGGAACGCCACTAATTGGCGTACGGGTTCCGCTGGCGATGTCAATACTATAGAATTCCCACACATCTTCAAAATTGATATTCCCGGTAGGGCCACCTGTTAATGCCGCGTTGGGAATAAGCGTGATGAGTTTGCCGTCTTTTGCAAATACAGATACGAATTTACCTCCTGGTGTGATCTGGTCCATGTTTAAAGACCAGCTGTCATCAATCACGTTTTCATTGGCTTTAATCCTTACGATCTTGGATTGACCACCGGTTGCGCTTCGGCCCTGGGTAACGATATAAAGATCGCCATTGCTGTCGAAGTCGTACATGTTGTTGTCGTTGATGTATGCGATGGAACCGGTTGCTTCGATCTTAATGGTTTGCTCATGGGTGCCACTGGCGATATCAATTACCGCGATATATACATCCGGGTAATAATCGTCAAAGAAGCCCTTTTGGGCACCATCTGTTTTCGCATAGGTAATGTTGGCAAATAATTTACCATTCTTTACCGCCAGGAATTTTTGCCCGATGGATCGGAACTTGATAGCAGTATCACCAACTCCGCGCTCGTTAACTACCGTCTCTAGGTCAAGTTCCCCGGTACGCTGCATGAGTTCCGGGTTAAAGGTCTGGATTTTCAGCGGGGCACTGCCGTCCCAGTAAAATCCTTTTTGATTGTTTACGATCACGAAGTTACCGGAGCCATTGGTTGCATTGCCCGCAGCAATGAAGCTCCCCGGATTGATTTGTCCTGAGCTGTTTACATCCAGTCTTTCGATGCCCAAAGCATTTTGCGGGGTACTGAACATCTTAAACAGCCAGTTGCCATAAGGCCGCCAACCGCCAAAGCCCATGCCTTGCAGGGCACCGGCCGCGTTATTGGAAATGTCACCGGTAGGTAATGCGTCAAAAGCTGTAGCGAAGCCAGGTTTAGTTAATGTATTTTCACTCATGGTGATCAGCACATATTTTGTCGTGCTGCTCTGTTGCGGTACTGTTTCTTTCTTACAGCCTGCCGTGAATAAAAGCCCTAAGGATAAGGCGATACATCCGGCGTTTAAAATAAATCTTCTCATAATATGAAGCTATGGATTGAATAATTGGATTATAAATAATAACTAAGTTTTATGGAGGCATTGCGCCCCGGTTTTTGTACCCTGTAGTAATCAAAAACATCAGTATTCGTAATGTTCCTGAGCTCTGCCCCGATGCTGATCTTTTCAGATGAGAACCGGTAAGTAAACCCGAAATTGAGTACATGCTGATCAGGAATTAACAGGCTTGTGTTCAGGTTGGCAGATCCCGATAAACCCAGGAAGCCGCCCGCCTCCAGGTTTTGCGGGATCGTTTCCAGGTAGAACTCTCTTAAATAATTGTAATTGATATATAGCTTTAACTGGTCTTTGCGATTAAAAATATTTTCGTAGTCTGCGTTGATACCTGCATTGGCGAAAAAGTAAGGGGTGTTGCGGAGTCTCGCATGATTCTTCCAGGTATCCTGTGCATTAGTAATCCCAAATAGCCGGAGGTCCTGCCAGCTGGCATTGGCGCTTATTTTGTAGTGTTTAGAGAGTTGATAAGCCGCATCAAGATCAAAGCCAAAGCCGCGTACTTTTTCCTGGTTCCTGTATTGTGCATTGGGGGCTTGTATCGGTACCAGTAAGATCAGGTCTTGTGTGTTGCGGTAGAAGCTATTGGCCTCCAGGGTGAATTTTTGATTGGGTTCCAAACGGTAACCCAGGTTCAGGTTCCAGCTACGTTCCGGCTTTAATTCAAAGTTAGGGACGATAAATACATTATTGCCAAATAGCTCTTCTCTTTCCGGCAGTCGGTAAGCATATTCAGCAGAGGCCCTGAGGAAGCTTGCAGGATCGATCTGGTACTTCACGGCATCTGCAATACCCCAATAACTACCGCTTTGTTGCGTGCGTGCAGTATCGGTAATGGTGAGGGCATTCCAGGTGTTTTGCAGCCCGGAAGCACGGTATATATATTGTTTCCCGATCAGCTCATTCTGGAGTTTATCGTTCAGCCAACTGTTCTTTAAAGACAAACCTAAAACATGTTTCTGGTATACAGATGCGATGCTTAAAAGGTCTATACTGGTATCATCCAGCTTCGGCCCGTAAGGATCCGTTCCTTGCCTGTTGGCATGAGTGAATACATAATTCAGGTTAAGCGCGGTTTGTGCATTGATCCGGTAAAGGATATTGCTCCTTAATACAATTTGCCGTTCGTTTATTGTAGATAAGGAGGGCAGCCTGCTTTCTCCTGCAGTAGCTTTCGGTGTAAAATTGCCATACCAGTCATAGCTTCCGCGTAAGGTATCTATTCTTTGGGTCTGTAATTCATTGTAGGCTGCAAACTGATCTAATTGCAGCTTTTGATTTGCTGTGGATTTTTTATACCTTAAAGTAGGTGCGATGGTATTTTGTCGCATCTGCAAAGCACCATAAGCATCCGTCATTAAGGCCGGATGTTGCACCGCGCGGGATAAGTTGAATCCCGAAATACTAAGTTTTAATTCATCGGCCCAGGACACATTCTGGACTGCGGTAAATACTTCTCCGTAATAATTTTTGTAAGCATTATGGAACAAGGGAAGCCGTGTCGGTTCCGGGTTCCTGGTGACCGGGTTGATCACATTGACGGTAGCTTTGTAATTGTTTTCGGAATAGTTGAAAAACAGGTCGCCGCCCATGACCCACTTGTTGTTGCGCGTACGGTAGGCAGTGGAAAGCCCGGCCCTGTGCGTATTGAAGCTGCCGTATTCATAGAAAGTATTCAAGCGATGTTTCCGGATCTCTTTCGGTACCAGGTTAACGGCTCCACCTAAAGCATCGGCACCCAGGTATACGGGGAGTACACCTTTATAAACTTCAACTCTTTCCAATACTTCTAAGGGTAAACTGGCAATATTGTAACCTTCTCCCAGGTAATCTAAAGGAATACCGTCTTTAAAATATTTGATCGCTTTGCCCTGGAAACCATTCACGGAAAGTTCCGGTTGGCTGCCCAGGCCGCCATTCTGCCGGATACGTACTCCTGTGCTGCGGTTCATCAGGTCGGTGATTGTAATCGCCTGCGCAGACGCTGCCCTTGTGTCAATCACCACCGTACGGATAGCCTGTTCTCTCACTTTTTGATTTTCAGATTTACCCATAACTGTAATTCCATTCAACTCATTAGATAACGGAAATAACCTGAGCTCAACAAATAGGTTTTGATCTGCGTTTTTTATAAGTGTATCTATTGTCGTTTCAAATCCGGTATGACTTGTCTTTAATACCAGGCGACCACTGTTAATATGCAGGAATGAGAATTTACCTTGCTCATCGCTTGTTACAGATCCTATCCCTTCGATAAAAACTACGGCGTCGGCAACCGGTTCGTATTGATGATCCAAAACAATGCCGGATAAGCCCGGGTTATTATTCTGAGCGGCTACCTCTATCCTGGTAAACAGTAAATAAAACAGCAAGAATAATAAGCACCGTACACGCATCCTGATGGTAATTGAAAATGAGGCAAAATTAATTAATGTGATTTGCTTAGCCAAGCCCGGAACCCTTGAAAACAGGGAGTTTTGTCATCGTTCTGTCTTAATATACTTAGGGAAAAGTGAAAATGAACAAGCTCCGCCTTCTTTGAATACTTTTGTGCTACAATTTGAAAGATGAACGTTTTTGACCTGGAATTGACCATCCGCTTTGAAAGTGCCGGACATGCCGGTGAGCCGGTTTACCTGATCGGCAGCCTGAATCATTGGCAACAGGAAGGTATTTTAGTCGGCTATATTCCTGAAGGGCAAAAGGAACTCCTGGTACTTTTGAAAGATATTCCGGAAGGTTTATTGGAGTTCCGATTGAGCAGGGAGGGATGGTCCGCCATTGCTTGTCGTTCGGAAGGGGCGATCGCAGCACCATTTACTTTTGATATTAATAAGCATACGGCATTGGAAGTGACGGTTTCTGCCTGGAGAGATGATTTTCCGCTTTCTACGGCAACAGAACAGGTACATTGGTTAAGCGACGCATTCTTTTTCCCGGAGTTGAATGTTTATCGTAAGGTCTGGATTTATCTCCCCAAAAGTTATACAGATGCGGTAACAAAACGTTACCCGGTCTTGTATATGCATGATGGGCAGCATTTGTTTGATGAGGCTACCGCCGTAGGTCGTAAAGGCCCGGTAGAGTGGCAGGTGGATAAAGTAATTAATGCTGCTGCTGAGGAGGCTATTGTCGTCGCTATTGCGCACGGAGGTGAAGAGCGGGATCGTTTACACGATTACGTCGTACAGCCTGTAGCTGGGATGCCGGAACCTGCAGGCAGGGAATACCTGGCCGATATTATAAATACTCTGAAACCCTATGTGGATGCGCATTACCGCACGCTGAGCGATAGGAAATATACTGCTATGGCCGGTAGCTCTTTGGGAGGCCTGTTGAGTTTATATGCCGGGTTAATGCATCCTGATACCTTTGCTTGCCTGGGCATCTTCTCTCCTTCACTTTGGCTGGACAACAAACAGGTTGATACATTCATAGAGAACCAGTCTTCCGTAGAGCAAGAGCGGCGACAGCGTTATTACTTATACGGCGGCAGCTTGGAAAACCGTAAGATAAAAGACCGTGCTCCTGTAGCAATGGATAAAGATATTGAACACATTGGCGATAGGCTATCCGGGCGTTTACAGGCGCAGGTGGCGATTAATATCAATCCTTTGGGTAAACATGGCGCCTTATACTGGCAGCAGGCCTTTCCACATTTTTATGCATGGTGGTGGCAACAAATGAAATGAAAACAGAATGAAGCATTATATTTTTAAACACAATAATTTTTTAAGATGAATTGGAAGCATAGCGTAAAAGTTTTGTCCGGGAAAGGACTATTATTGTTAAGTTTATCAGCAATGGTGATTGGTAGCTCTGCCCAGGAATCCCTGGCGCAGAAGGTGAAGAAAACTTCAAAGGCAGGAGTGGGTGTTTATGAAATTGCCTTAAACCCGGTGGACGGCTATTTATATGTATCCAGTATCGGCACCATGCAATCGCCTAATGGCGGGATCATGAAGATCGATCCTAAAAGTCTGAAGATCGTTGATAGCATTATGATGGCAGATCAACAGCCTTTTGGGATTGCGCTCAATGCGAAAACCCAGATCGCTTATACTTCCAACACCATATCAAATTCTGTAAGTGCGATTGATCTGAAGATGGGCAAGGTGATCGCTACGATCAAAAATGGTAAAGAAAAATCACATACCCGGGAAATCATTATTGATGAAGAAAAAAACCTGGTATATGTTTCTGATGTAGGCGATGAGAGTACGATTTGGGTAATCGATGGTAATAAAAATGAATTTCTTTACGAGATCGGGAACATCGGAAAAAATGTTACGGGTATGGTTTTATCAGAAGCAAAGGATAAGATCTATGCTACCGTATTAGGCGATAATAGTATCGCGGTAATTGACCTGGCAAGCAAATCAGTGGCGAAAAGTTTTCCTTCAGGTGGAGAGGGGCCAATCAACATTGCATCCGATGGTTATCGCTTGTTTGTTGCCAACCGTAAGTCACATAACCTGACTGTACTTGACCTGGACGGGAAACTGATCACTTCTATTCCAACCGGAGATGGTGCTTTAGGAATCGATTATGATGCCAAAACGAACAGGATCTACGCAGCTAACCGTGGTTCGGGTACTGCTACGATTATTGACGGTAAAACGTATAAAGTGATTAAAGACTTACCAACAGGTACGCATCCCAATAACGTGAAGGTAGGTAAAGATGGTGCCGTTTATGTATTGAATAAAGCTAAGGGTGGTAAGAAAGGAGATACCGCAGCGCCACCACCAGACCCGAACGGGGATACGATCACTTTGATCAATTAATGAATCTTTCCTGAATCAGCAAAGCGTTCAGCCGGACTGTGATCCTTCTGAACGCTATCTCCTTTTTCAGTGGAAACTATTATTTTCGAAGAGTTGCACTACTTATTGTTATTAAAACTGTTTTGAAGAAAGAAAATTCAGTATTAAAATTCTATTTTTTGTTTGCCCTGGCCATTTTAGTACTGGCCTGGGTCTCTTTATTTACAGGGGTTAAGGAGATAAGCTATGCTACTTTGTTACAGGAGCCGGATCAATTGCTGGTGTTTACGATTAGCCGGATTCCCCGTACTTTGTCACTGATCTTGAGTGGCGCAGGATTGAGCATAGCCGGCCTGATCATGCAGCAAATCACCCAAAATAAATTTATATCACCAACTACCTCCGGTGGGCTGGAAGCGGCTAAAATGGGCATCCTTTTTGGGTTGATCTTATTCCCGGGAACTTCATTGATGGCTAAAATGCTTTTTGCCATTGCCTGTACCTTTGCAGCCAATTTACTTTTCTTATCAGTGATCCGGCTGGTAAAGTACAAAGGCTCTGTATACATTCCGTTAGTGGGGATCATGTTTGGCAATATTCTCGCAGCAGTCAGTACCTTCTTTGCTTATAAGCATGAGATCGTTCAGAATACCCAGGAGTGGCTTTTGGGAGATTTCTCGGCAGTATTAGCCGGGCAATACGAAGCGATTTATTTGATTTTACCTGCGGTTGTTCTGGCCTATGTTTATGCAGACCGCTTTACTATTGCAGGTATGGGGGAACATTTTGCAAAAAATCTTGGGCTTTCCTACACTGCAGTTGTCAATATAGGTTTGTTTGTCGTGGCTTTAGTCGTTGGTGCTACAGTGGTCACTGTAGGCACTATCGCCTTTGTCGGGCTGGTGATCCCTAACCTGGTCAGTATGTATTCCGGGGATCATTTAAAGCGGACTTTACCTTTTTCTGCATTTGCCGGGGCCATTTTTTTATTGATCTGCGATATTTTCGGCCGCATCATCATTGCGCCTTATGAAATACCAATCGGCATGACCGCGGGACTTATTGGCGGTGTCTTTTTCTTAATCTTAATTTTAAAAAAGAGAAAATGAGGCCGGTGATTAAAATAACCTCTTTAGTAGTGCTGTTACTTTCAGTAACCGCTTTGTTCCTGTGTTTCGATGTGGGCAACAATATTGATTACGTACTTAAAAGTAGAAGCATAAGATTAGCTACTATGCTGGTAGTTGGTACCAGTGTAGCATTTGCGGCTATTATCTTTCAAACGATCACGAACAATAGGATATTGACGCCTTCTATTATGGGTTATGAATCGATTTTTATTTTGTTTCAAACCATCATAGTCTTTATCTACGGGGATAAAAGTTTCCAGGCTGTATCGCAGGAGCAAAACTTTATTTACGCAGTGCTCCTAATGATCGGTTTTTCCGGCCTGATGTACCTGCTGCTTTTCGGAAAGGAAAAACAAAATATTTTTAAACTGCTTTTACTGGGGATGGTACTCGGTACTATCTTCAGTACGATAAGTAACTTTTTACAGGTGCTGATCGATCCGAATCAATTTTCGATCATCCAGAATTTTATGTTCGTTTCTTTTACAAAGATGAACACAAAATTGCTTTTGATTGCAACAGCTACGCTGTCGGCGACCTTAGTGTATATCCAATTCAACTTGAAATACCTGGATGTAATAGCCTTAGGCCGTGCGCATGCGATCAACCTGGGACTGAACTACAATGCACTCGTTAAAAAATTTATGCTGGCAATTGCCTTACTGGTCTCTGTGGCTACTGCTTTGGTCGGCCCAATCACTTTCCTGGGCATCCTGATCACCAACCTTACCTATGAGCTGTTTAATACCAGAAAGCATCAACATATGGTTTGGTTGTGCAGCTTATTAAGTTGCTTATTCATTATTGCAGGCCAGTTTATGGTAGAGCATGTGTTTAGCTTTTCAACTACAGTAAGTATCGTGATCAATTTTATAGGGGGCATTTATTTTATGTATGTTATTCTTAAATCCAGGAGAAAAGTATGATTTCATTTGAACAGATTCATAAGCAATATGGTGATAAAGTAGTACTGGATCACTTAAACGGTACCCTGCCAACACAAAAGATTACTTCGCTGATCGGGCCTAATGGTGCCGGGAAAAGTACGCTTTTGGGGATCATCAGTCGTTTGCTGAAACAGGATGGAGGGAATGTTTTCTTCATGGAAAAACCTTTGACTGCTTATAAGTCCAATGAGCTGGCGCAACACTTATCTATCCTGAGACAGGCTAACCATATTGAATCAAGACTGACTGTACAGGAGCTGGTAGCTTTTGGCCGCTTTCCTTACAGCAAAGGAAAAATGAAGCCGGAAGATTGGGCAAAAGTTGAGGAAGCGCTGTTGTTTACCGGCCTGGAAACTATGAAAGAAGCTTACCTGGATGAGCTGAGTGGCGGGCAAAGACAAAGAGCTTTTATCGCCATGATCATTGCTCAGGATACTGATTGCATCCTCCTCGATGAGCCATTGAATAACCTGGATATGAAACATTCTGTGGACATGATGCAATTATTGCGTCGCCTGGTGACGGAAAAAGGAAAGACCGTTGTTATAGTAATACACGAGATCAATTTTGCAGCGCAGTATTCCGATCAGATCATTGTTATGAAAGATGGAAAAATCCTTTACAATGATCATGCAGCAAATATTATTAATCCCGGGATATTGGAAGAAGTCTTTGAAATACCTTTTGATATCATTGAAAGGAATGGAAAAAAAATTTGTAACTATTTTAATTTATAAAAGAACAAGATGAGCGCTTACCTGAAAGCTGCACTGGCAGCTGCTTTAATCATTATTGCTTTTGCCCGTTGTGGCGATACAAAGACCAAAAAAAATGCTACGGAAACTATCCCGGTAACGCATAAATTAGGAAAAACAGATGTTCCCCTGCAACCTAAACGTATTGTAGCTTTAGATATCGGTGCGGTTGAAACCTTACTGGAACTGGGTGTCGACCCGGCTGGTGTGCCTAAAAAGTTTATGCCGAATTACCTGGACCACCTGAAAGATAAAACAACAATAGGCGATGTAGGTGGCGTGAAGGAGCCGGACCTGGAAAAAATTAATGCCTTAAATCCCGACCTCATCCTGATCTCTACGCGCCAGGAAAAATTTTATGACGAGCTTTCAGCGATCGCACCAACCATTTATGTTGGGGTGGATGAAAAGGACTACCTGAATTCATTCCGGAAGAATACAGCCTTGCTGGCTAAAATCACCGGTAAGGAAGAGCAGGCTACGGCTAAATTAAAACAACTGGATGAAAAAGTAGCCGCTACACAGGCTATCTTTAAAGAGGATGCACATAAAGGAATGTTCCTGATGTTCAATAATGGTAAATTTTCCTTGTTTGGGAAAGGTTCCCGCTTTGGATTTATTCATGATGTGGTCGGCATAAAACCGGCTATGGAAGCAGATGCCGGTACCGAATCGGTTTTCGGGCAGAAAATTTCCAATGAACTGATCGCGGAAGCTAATCCTGATTATATTTTCCTGGTGGACCGCAATGCCGCGGTAGTAGGGCAGAAAGCGACCAAAGAAGAAGTAGAAAATAAGCTCGTACAGCAGACTAATGCATTTAAAAATGGTAAGATATTCTACTTAGAACCTAATGTCTGGTTCATTTCAGGCGGAGGCATTACCTCGATGAACATGATGCTGGACGATATTCAAAAACTATTTAAACCATAGATGATGGAAGCGATAAAAGTAGCCCGGCATTTATTCCGGGTAGTTAGCAAAACGTATAAAACACCTCATTATATAAGCATACAATTACAAGGTGAAGGAGCACGAGATTTTGCCCGATGCACCCCGGGCGCTAATAATAAAATCTTTCTGCATAAAGATTGGAACAGGCACCGTGTGGAAGAGCCAGTAGTACCTGATTGGGATACTTTTTATGGTGAAGATAAACCCCTGATACGTACTTATACCCACCGTGCGATAGATAAAGCACAGGATATGATTACCATTGATTTCGTATTTCATGGAGATGAAGGCCCGGCCTCGCATTGGGCACATAAAGCAGCGCCTGGTGATTTCCTGGGGGTGGCTATGAAGCTGAAGTCGGCACCACTGGTGCCTGAACTGGATTGGTATTTGTTGATAGGTGATGCAACGGCTATACCGGTTTTATCCTGTATCCTGGAGTCGTTACCGGCAACGGCAAAAGGAAAATGCATCCTTGAGGTCGCCACGATTGCTGATATGCATACAGACCTCAGGCACGATGGCATCGAAATAGAATGGCTGATTAATCCCCATCCGGAAGCAGGAAGCCTGCTGGCTGATGAAGCAAAAAAAGTAGCCATCCCGGAAGGGACGGGTACATTTGCTTATGTAGCGGCAGAGTACAGGACGGTAAAAGATTTGCGTTGGTATTTCCGGGAAGAATTAGGTTGGAATGCCAAACAGTTTTATGCTTTTTCTTACTGGAAAGCAGGTATGGCCGAAGACCAGTCTGTAGCAGACCGGCAGGCTGAAAAGCGGTCGGAGTAAATAATATTTACAAGATTTTAGGGTAGATGCCTTAAAAAAACAGCAATGAAACTTCATTGCTGTTTTTCTATTAACGATACTTTTAACTTAAATTTTGTTCTTCATATCAATCATCTTCAAAGCCGCGATCATCGCCTCTTCCCCTTTATGCCCATGCGCACCGCCGAGTCTTTCCCAGGCCTGGGCTTCTGTATCTAGTGTCAGTACACCGAAGATCACGGGGATAGGTAAGCTTAAGTTCAGTTGACCAATTCCTTCGGTAACAGCCTTACATACATAGTCAAAATGCGGGGTGCCACCACGGATCACCGCACCGAAAGCAATAATCGCGTTAGGGCCTTCCGTATCGTGAATGGAAGCTTCATACATGGCTTTACAGGCATAAGGGAGCTCGAAACAACCCGGTACTTTGATCATTTTACAAATTTCGTTTCCGGTCTGCGCTGCGATCCGCTGCGCACCAGCAATCTGCTCCGCTACGATCTTTTCATTCCATTCTGTATAAACGATGCCAACCTTACCATTCCTGAGGTTCCTGATCTCGTCTAAGCTGAGTAAACTGTTGCTGTCCGATGAAAGTGCCATATCTATTATGCTTGTTTTAAAAATAGTTGATGCAAATGTACTACTTGTTCAATTATCGAATGCTGCTCATCATTAAATATGATATAATCACAATGCAGCATCTTTTCGGCCTCGTCCATCTGGTTGCTCATGCGCTTCCGTACATCTGCTTCTGTAGCATTGTCTCTTTGCATGGCACGTGCGAGCCTGAGATTTTCCGGAGCGGAAACCCCGATGATAATGTCCATATCTTTATCCGATCCGCTTTCAAAAAAAAGTGCGGCCTCTTTGACTACATAAGCAGCATTTTGTGCCTCCATCCATAGGTTGCCATATTTTTTTACTGCGGGGTGCACAATGCCATTCAATTGGGCCAGCATTGCTTTATCATTAAAAACGATCTTTGATAAGGCCTGCCGGTCCAGGTGGCCGTATTGGAAGATTGAGGACCCGAAGTTTGCGGTCAGCTGCTCCCGCACTTCTACATTATGGGCCATCAGGTCTTTGGCAAAGCTGTCGGCATCCAGGGTAGGGATGCCCAATGTTTTAAAAATGCGTGTGACTACACTCTTACCGGAGCCGATACCGCCGGTGATACCTACTTTTAACATCCTGTAAAACTATGATTTTTGTCGGTTTAATATTACTTATAACCAGTAACAATGTCTGTATAAAGTTAATTTCCTCCTATTATGACATTAATCATAAAAAAATGCCATAATTAAGTGGTAAATTTGCACTTATATTTTTTAAAGAACGTTTAGTGGCCAAGAATATTTCCTTTGTAAACAGCATCAACGCAGACTTTTCCAAAGAGTTGAAACGTGAAGTTGATAATTATTTTAAGTCCGGTCTCAAAAAGCAAACCGGGGACTGGCGAATTTTCCACAAAACCCTGGTTTTGTTTGTAGCGCTTATCATTTTATATGTATTGTTACTGTTCGGTACCTTACCGGTCTGGGCTAATGTGATTATGTGTGTCCTGATGGGCTTTACGTTTGCCTTTATTGGTTTTAATGTAATGCATGATGGTGGTCATGGTAGTTATTCGGATAAAAAATGGCTCAATGAGATCATGGGACATTCCCTGAACGTAATGGGCGCCAGTACTTACTTCTGGAAATTCAAGCACAATATTGTACACCATACCTATACCAACATTGAAGGGCACGATGATGATATTGATATCAAACCCTTCATTCGGACTAATAAAGACCAGAAACGCTATTTCTTCCATAAATTCCAGCATATTTATGCGCTGTTCCTGTATTCTATCACTTATTTATTCTGGTGGGCTTATAATGACTTTGTAAAATATTTCTCGGGTAAAATACTGGAAAAAAAGATCCCGGAAATGAAAACCAAAGAGCATATAGGCTTCTGGCTGACTAAGGTGATCCATATTGCCGCATTTATTGTCTTGCCGATAATCGTAGTAGGCTGGCAAAATGCTTTGATCGGTTATCTGATCATTTCAGGCGTTACCGGTATGATCATCAGTATCGTGTTCCAGTTAGCGCATGTAGTGGAAGATGTAGATTTTCCGACCCCTGATGCCGAAACGCTGAAGATCGAAGAAAACTGGTTTGTACACCAATTACAGACTACGGCCAACTTCTCTACCAAAAGCAAATTTGTATCCTGGATGACTGGTGGTTTGAATTTCCAGGTAGAGCACCATTTGTTCCCAAAAGTAAGCCATGTGCATTACCCGGCGATCAGCAGGATCGTACAACAAGTGTGTGCCAAGTACGATATTCCTTATCATGAATATCCAACCCTGGCAAAAGCAATAGGTTCCCATCTGGGCTACTTACGCGTTGTGGGTAAAGAAGATTAATGCAACAACTTTTGAATAAATAACAAGGGCAGATCAACCGATCTGCCCTTGTTTTATGTTAGCTTATTATAGCAATTCTTTAATGTCTGCGATCATACGCTTGGCAATATTTTCTGCCGTAGTTTCCGAATTACTTTCACTGTAGATCCTGATGATCGGTTCGGTGTTGGAAGTGCGCAGGTGTACCCAGTCCTTATCAAACTCGATCTTTAAACCATCTTCGGTATTGATCGGTTGGTTCTTGTATTTTTCCTCTATACGGGCGAATAAAGCTTTTACATCAATCTCATCACTCAGCTCCATTTTATTTTTGGAGATATAGTATTGCGGGTAAGTATTGCGCAAAGCCTTAATGCTTTTGCCAAATTTGGCCAGGTGACTCAGGAACAACGCGATCCCGATCAGCGCATCACGGCCATAGTGCGATTGCGGATCAATGATGCCGCCATTACCTTCGCCGCCAATTACCGCATCTACTGCCTTCATTTTAGTGACAACATTCACCTCGCCTACAGCGCTCGGATAATAAGTGCCACCATGCTTTTCAGTAACATCTCTTAAAGCTCTTGTTGAAGACATATTGGAAACGGTATTCCCTTTTTTATGTTGCAATACATAATCAGCTACAGCCACCAAGGTATATTCTTCGCCAAACAGGCTGCCATCCTCATTCACAAAGCAAAGGCGGTCTACATCCGGGTCTACTGCAATACCCAGGCTGGCATTGGTTTTTGCTACAACGCTGCATAATTCGCTCAGGTGCTCCGGCAAGGGTTCCGGATTATGGGCAAACTGGCCGGTAACGGCTTCATTTAATACATTGATCTGGGTAACGCCCAATGCTTCCAGTAATGCCGGTACAAATATCGCGCCGGTAGAGTTGATCGCATCTACTACAATCTTGAAGTTGGCATTTTTTATCGCTGTTGCATCTACTAAGGGATGCGCTAATATAGCCGCTATATGTTTTTCCATATAGCTGTTATCTTCGGTGATACTACCCAGGTTATTGACTGTTTCAAAAGTATATTCATCGGCTTCTGCCAGCTTCAATAGCTCCTGTCCTTCCGCAGCGCTGATGAATTCTCCTTTTTCATTGAGTAGTTTAAGGGCGTTCCATTCTTTAGGATTATGGCTGGCGGTCAAAATAATACCTCCGGCTGCTACTGCCATCGTTACCGCTACTTCAACGGTAGGCGTAGTGCTCAGGCCCAGGTCGATCACCTCAAATCCCATGGATTGAAGCGTAGCCGCTACCAGTTGGGAGACCATTGCGCCGGAGATCCTGCCATCACGACCAATGATTATCTTTTTGTTAGCTGCATTTCTTTTTTTGACCAGCACACCGAAAGCTGCCGTATATTTTACGATGTCAACAGGAGTAAGCCCGCTACCCGGAGCGCCGCCAATAGTGCCTCTTATACCGGAAATAGATTTGATCAGAGCCATTTAATTATGAATTTTGATTGCAAATTTAACTTAAAAAGAAAGGCGGGCATAGTTTTTTACGACTTAACATTCTTTACACCTTTTTGTTGGAAAATGGCTTTATTTTTGCCGGTCTTTATACAATATTTGAACAATGACCGAGACAAAAGAATGGTTTGAAAGCTGGTTTGACTCTCCCTATCACGGAATGCTCTACCAGCGGCGGGATGAGCACGAAGCAAAAGCCTTTATTGATAAATTATTTGCCTGGCTGCAGCCCGCAGCCGATTCCAGCATATTAGATATCGCCTGTGGCGATGGCAGGCATGCCGCCTATATGAAAAATTATGTGCATGAAGTGATCGGTATTGACTTGTCCGAGCAGCGCATCAACAAAGCGCAGCAACTGGCAAAGGAAAACCTGGCCTTCTACAAACAGGATATGCGCAATGTGTTCCGCCTGAATTATTTTGATTACGCCTTTAACTTTTTTACCAGTTTTGGTTATTTTAAGCATAACCGGGACAACGTGATTGCGGCCGATTCTTTTGCCAAGAGCTTAAAGCCTGGTGGGAAGCTGATGATCGATTACATGAATGTAGACCTGGTCAAAGATCACCTGGTGAAAGAAGAACTGGTGGAAGTCGAAGGCATTAAGTTTTGCCTGCACCGTAAATCCGAGCAAGGCAAGATCATTAAAGCCATACAATTTAATGATTTGGCCGGTAAAGCATATCAGTTTGAAGAAGTAGTCTCCGAATTCCGTCAGCCGGATTTTGAAAACATGTTTGAACCCTGCGGCATGAAGCTTATTAAAACTTTTGGGGACTATGAATTGAATGATTTTGATGCAGAAAAATCTCCAAGGTTGATCATGATTTTTGAAAAACACCAATAAGCATTTGGCTTTAACTATTTTTGGAATGGCCCGGTAGATTATTGGGCTTTTTTCTTTTCCATCTTCTATGCGTCCACAACCAGGTTTCGGGCTGCTTTAAAATAGCCGCTTCCACAGCCCGGGTATGCATTTCTGAAATAGTCCCTTCTTCCTGGTATTTCCGGGGATCGTCGACTAAAACATAGGCTTCGGCCCGGTAATAACCGCGTTTTTCCCGAACAAAGTCGGCAAAAATGATCGGGTAATTAAACTTATGGGCAATACGCTCCGGTCCCCAGAAGACGGGTGTATCCTGGTTCAGGAATTTGGTCCAGTACATATTTTTACCGGAAGGCGTCTGGTCAGTAAGGAAAACCGTCGCGCTTACGATTTGCTGGTTGCGGACCTGGCGCATCGCACCGACTACATCTCTATCCGTGATCAATTTTGTTTTATAACGCGTGCGTACTTTTTCAATAATCCGGTTAAAGCCTTTATTATGCAAGGGTCTGAAAATCGCATAGAAAGTCTGCGGTGATTGTACACTATAGGCATTCCCAGCCCACTCCCAATTGCCATGATGACCAATAGTAACCATTACCGGCTGTTGCTGATCCGCATAGCTTTGGAAGAGACTCAATACGCTCTCGGGGATCTTAAACCGTTTATTCAGCTCTTTATAAGACATTGATAAGCTTTTCACGATTTCAAATACCAGGTCGCAGAAATATTGATAAAAATTTTTGGCAATCACCTGGATTTCCTGTTCGCTCTTATCGGGGAATGAATTACGTAAATTAGTTAAAATGACTTGTTTCCGGTAACCGATACAATCGAATAAAACGAATTTAAAAAAGCTGGAAAATACGTAAAGTACCCGCAGCGGAAGCAGCGAAATGAGGTAGAGTAGCGGGTAAACCAGGTAATAAGAAAACATGAATATTATGGAATAAACCGGGTAACAATCAGGGAAGAATTCGTACCGCCAAAACCAAATGAATTGGACAGGAACGTATCGAACTTACCTTCCAGTGTTTCCGGTATGATATTGATTTTCGCGGAATGTTCATCCGGGTTTTCAAAATTGATATTGGGGGCCATGAAGTCATTTTGCAACATCAGCGTGCTATAGACGATTTCACTGGCACCAGCCATCCAGCATTCATGCCCTGTCATAGACTTGGTAGAACTTACCGGTACCTTAGCCCCGAAGACATTAAAGATCGCTTCTGCTTCCACGCCATCGCCTGCCGGCGTAGATGTCGCATGGGCATTCACATATTCGATCTGATTGGCCTGTAAACCGGCATCTTTTAATGCTTTGTTGATCGAAACTACTTGTCCGTTGGCACTTGGATTGGAGATATGCTCCCCGTTGGAGGAGAAGCCGTAGCCTACAATCTCCGCGAGGATATTGGCGCCCCTGGCCTGGGCTGCTTCCAGGCTTTCTATAATGACCGTTGCCGCGCCACCGCCCGGTACTAATCCGTCGCGGTCCCTGTCGAAGGGTCTTGATGCCTTAGCCGGTTCGGATTCCCTACTGGAAAAAGTGCCCAAAGCATCAAAATTGGCCATTGAGTAATTATTAATTTCCTGTGCGCCACCACAGATTACGCGATCCTGCAAGCCATTTTTAATAAATAAGTAACCCATACCGATCGAGTGGGAACCGCTCGCACAGGCTGCGCTCAAAGAGAAGTTGATACCCGTCAGTTTAAATATAGTAGACAGGTTCATAGTTACTGTCGAGTTCAGGACCTGGAATACAGAGCCGGAGCCGAGCATCATGGTGTCCTTTTTCTCTCTTACGATATCGAAGCCTTCAATAGTAGGTTGGGCGGTACTATCATTACCATAGATAATACCCGTTTCATTTTTGTGAATAAAATCAGCATCCAGGCCGGCCTGCTCCAATGCTTCCAGGGTGGCCATATAGGCGAATTCTGCCTGTTCCGGCATCATGATCCGCGAGCGGCGGTCCAGTAATTTTTTCAATTCAGGCTTGGGTACCAGCCCGCCTAAGGCAGAGCGGTAACCAATAGCTTTTCTTTCCGGGATATAAACGATCCCGGATCTTCCATTAAATAATGAATCTCTTACTTCTTCTTTATTAACGCCCAGGCAGGAGTAAATACCCATACCGGTTATTACGACACGATGGCTCATGAATGATGGACTGATTTGCTGCAAATATAAAATTAATTAAGATTAGCAGGGCGGAAGAAAATAGTTGCAAACTTTTGCTATATTTTATCAACTAGGTCAATAATAGTCGTGTATATATAATCCAGGTCTTCTTCACTGATACAATAGGGAGGGACCAGGTAAATAATATTGCCCAAAGGTCTTAAGATAATATTACGTTCCAGGAAATATTGGTATAAATAAGGTTGTAGTGCATTGAAATAAGAACTCTCTCCGGTAATTATTTCAATAGCAAGGATAGTGCCGCATTGTCTTACAACAGCCTTTGCTGATTGGAAACGCTCTGTGAACCGGGTATGCTGCGCACAGATCCTATTAATCTTTTCCCGGGTGTCAGGGCTCAGCAAAAGATCCAGGCTGGCTAATGCGGCGGCACAGGCAAGTGGATTGGCCGTGAAGGAATGCCCGTGGAAAAATGCTTTCGATTTTTCATCGGAAAGAAAAGCGGCATAAATAGCATCCGTAGCTGTGGTGATCCCCATGGGCATGGTGCCCCCGGTCAGCCCTTTGGAAAAACACATAAGATCTGGGGCACAATCGAGCTGTCCGGTGGCAAATAAAGACCCGGTCCGGCCAAAACCAACGAATACCTCATCCTGTATCAGCAGGATGTTTTTCGATCGGCAATGCTTCAGGAGCTGGTTCAGGTGCCGGGCTTCGTGCATCAGCATCCCTGCAGCACCCTGTACCAGGGGTTCATAAATAAAACAGATCGCATCGGCCGCATGTAGTGCTATACTTGCTTTAACCTGTTCAAGATTATGCTCATCCGGTACTTCAATATAGATGGCTTCAAACAACTGTGCGCCGAATGGAGCGGTCCAGGTATTCCGCTCACTGAGCGACATGGTGCCAAATGTATCGCCGTGGTAACCGTTTTTGAAGGCCAGTATTTTGGATTTGGGCTGGTCCAGGTTGGCATAATACTGGATACACATTTTTACGGCTACTTCTACCGCAGTAGAGCCATTGTCGGAATAGAAGACTTTTTCCTGGTTTGCAGGTAGCAGGCTCAATAACCGTTCTGATAGCTCTATGGCTTTGGGGTGCGTGAACCCGGCAAAAATCACCTGTTCCAGGGTGTTCAACTGCGCCGAGACCTGCTCCGCGATATAAGGATGCGCATGCCCATGCAGGGTGACCCACCAGGAGGAAATGGCATCGATATACCTTGTCCCGTCCGCAGCAAATAAATAAGCACCTTTGCCGGATACGATGGGTATCGTTGTGGCAGTCTTCATCTGGGTATAGGGATGCCAGTTTACTGCGGCATCCCTTTGTTGTAGCATCAGGTTGTCTTGCATGTTTCTTTTTGAATAGGCATAGGTTTCAGGCCCAGGTTACGGAGCATTTGCATATCTTCGGTAACCCCGGGATTAGGGGTGACCAGTAAAGCTTCTCTTTCACCGGTGAAAATGGAGTTGGCACCGGCCATAAAGCACCAGGCCTGCTCGGTTTCCGTCATTTCGATCCTCCCGGCACTGAGCCGGACCATAGAGGCAGGCATCGCAATCCTTGCGGTAGCAATCATTCTCACCATTTCCCAGGTATCCACTTTGGGATTATTTTCCAGGGGAGTTCCTTTTACTCTCGCCAAAGCATTGATAGGTACAGATTCCGGGTGCTTTTCCATATTGGCCAGGGTGAGCAGCATAGAGATGCGGTCTTCATGACTTTCTCCCAGGCCGATAATACCGCCGGAGCATACGGTCATGCCCGCCTTCCGGACATTGTTAATGGTATTGATCCGGTTATCAAATTTCCGGGTAGAAATGATCTCGTTATAATAATCTTCTGAAGTGTCCAGGTTATGGTTGTAGGCATACAAACCGGCTTCCTGTAAGCGTTGTGCCTGCGATTCGCTGAGCATACCCAAGGTACAGCATACCTCAAGGCCCAATTCATTCACTCCCTTAACCATCTCGATGACCCGGTCGAAATCCCGGTTGTCTCTTACTTCCCGCCAAGCAGCTGCCATGCAGAAACGGGAAGAGCCGGAGTTCTTTGCTTTTTGCGCGTGAGCGATTACCGTATCTACTGGGAGTAAAGCCTGTACTTTGATATCGGTATGGTAACGGGCGGCCTGGCCACAGTAAGAGCAGTCTTCCGGGCAACCGCCGGTCTTTACGGAAAGCAGGGTGGAGATTTGTACTTCATCCGGCTGATGCCATTGCCGGTGTACGCTTGCCGCCTGGTAGACCAACTCTAATAAAGGGGTATGATAGATGTTGGACAGCTCTGCCTTCGTCCAGTCATGGCGAAGTGGATTTGAATTATTCATTATGGGTACTATTTACTGTTATGGTTTAATTGTTGTCTGATGTGTTCACTAATCGATTCGATCTTGGTCATTTGTTCCCATTCGGGGATGTCTATAGTCCGGACCTGATCTGGTAAATGCTTTTGAATAATATTTTTTGTTGCAGCCTTAAAATTGCCATTGAATACTACGTAGGCCAGCGGTATCTTTTGATTGTTGAGTGCCTTAATGGAGAGTAAAGAATGGTTGATACAACCCAGGTAATCCCTGATCACTAATATAACCGGCAGCTTAAGCTGTTCGATCAGGTCGATCATAAAATGCTGATCGTTGATGGGAACAAATAATCCGCCAGCACCTTCCACAATGAGCTGGTTGTTCGTGAGCGGCAGCTCAAAATCTGCTAAGCTGATGGATAAGTTATCCGCTTTTGCGGCTTCATGAGGGGAGGTGGATAAATTTAAACGAAACCGTTCGGGGTGTACGTTTTTAACCAGCCTCGATAAACTGCGGACCGTATCACTGTCGGTGTGATCCAGGTCGCCGGCCTGTATGGGCTTCCAGTAATCGGTTGCCCATAGTTGGGTAAGCAGCGCAGATACGATCGTTTTCCCGACACCGGTACCGATGCCACTGATAAAATAACTAGGTGACGTAATCATATTTTTTAATGAGGCTACAGAGTAATTCAATTTCTTTTTTTGTGTTGAAAGAATGGAGGCAGATTCTCAGGCGCTCCTGGCCTTTCGGTACAGTAGGAGCAAACAAAGGGTAGGTGATAAGCCCATTGTTTTTTAAATCCAGGTGTGCTTTCAGTAATTCAGGCTCGTCTTTAAATTGAACCAGCTGAACCGGGCTGCTATTTTCGGAGTATTTGTGAACATTAAATGTGCTGAACAGTTCAATATTCTGGCTTAATAATCCCCGTAGCTGTGGCTTGGTAGCCAGGTATTGATAAGCACATCGTATACGTAACAGGTGTAGGGCTGATGGCGCAGTGGAATAAATAAATGGGGCTGCATAATTGACCAGGTAATCTTTAAGCGACCGGCTACCCAGTATTGCGGCACCTTCCAGCCCTATAGCTTTGCCATAAGTGACTACCGTTGCCAGTACTTCACTTTGAAACCTGTATTGATGGACCAAGCCTTTGTCGAAAACGCCAATGGCATGGGCTTCATCCACGATTAAACCGGCATTATATTGCCTGCAGAGTATTATGATCTCCCTTAAGGGCGCAAAATTGCCGTCCACAGAATAAAGACTTTCTATAGCAATCACAACGTTACCGGAAGCTTTTTGCAGCAATGCTTCTAGATGGTTTAGATCATTATGCCGGAACTTCCATTTTTTTGCCTGTGATAGCTGGCAACCATCCTGCACCGAGCGGTGGATGAGTGCATCAACAATGATCGTATCATTACGACCAAGTATGCAGGAGAATAGGGATAGGTTAGCTTTATAGCCTGAATCAAAGAACAGTGCGGCCTCTGTGCCGTGTACTGTTGCTATGAAAGATTCTATAGTCTCTGCTAATCCACTGTTACCGCTGATTAATCTGGATCCGGTCGAGCCGCTCAGGCAATCTGCTTGTTCGTTCACCTGGGTTAATAAAAGTTGTCTGAATTGCGGATCCCGGCTCAATCCGAGGTAGTCATTACTGAAGAAATCAATGCCTGGTCCATATTGTTTTAAGCTACGGTAAGTACCCTGTTCTTTCCGGGCAGCCAGGGCTTTATCCCATTGCTGTACTAATGCCTTCATGACTAAAAATTTCGGCGCTTATGGCATCGAACCAATCGGTAAACAATTCTTTTTCTATCTCCAGGATAACTGCGGCATGCTGCTCCCAGTCCGGGTCGAATAAGTGCAACATCTGGTTCATCTCCTCCAGGTGGCCTTCCTCTTCCAGGATTATTGATTTGACCATTATCCTGGATTCGAGTGCTGATAATACTTCCTGGTAAACCGGGTACAATTCGTCGGCCCTGACTTCAATGGCATAGGTCACAAATAGATAAGCGGCATAATGAAGCCGGTTGCCGGAGATGTTATAATGCCTGGCCAGGTAGCGGCAGCAGGCAAGGTCCAGCCGGTGCAGGTATTGTTTGGTAAATACTGCGGCGAACAGGTCTTTGTTTTCATAATGCGCAAAAGCGCCTGCGGCTAATTTGCTGATCTGCTTTTTCAGGTAATAGGCATGCCGGTGCTCTTCTGCAGCATGTTTGAGTTGAACAAGATCTGTAGTTGTATCATTTTCGCAGGTGGATATTTTGCGGGCGCCTGCATTTTCCAGGTAAGATAGCGTATTTAGCCAGCGGGCATGAAGGTCATCATTCCGGACGATGGTCTCTAGTATCTCTTTCATATGTATGCTTTATTTAATGATTGAGTTTAATTGTTGGGAGAGTAAGCTCTTTGTTTTGTCTGTAGTACTGTCCTGGAATTTGAGGAGTAGGTCCCTGATGAATTATTTTGAGCAAATGTATTAGCTTTACCGGATGGGTAGAGGTGCCGGTTTTGAAATGTCAGCTAGTCCGGTTGGGATATTGCTACAACGCATCATTAAATTGGAAAGGGAAAGTAGTGTCGCCATCTTTCTGCAGATTGCTAATCAAATCACTGGTGCAATACAGCAGGGATTGATAGCGCCCGGGCAAAAGATGCCCGGAACGAGGGCGCTTGCCGAAGCCATCCAGGTGCACCGGAATACGGTTACAGCTGCTTATGAAGAGCTGTATGCACTTAGCTGGTTAGTGATCCTGCCTAATAAGGGCGCTTTTGTTGCTGCCGAATTACCTCTAGTGCGCCGAAGCCAGAACGAGCTGCTGGATTATCCCGCTCAAACCGGTTTTTCGTTCAAAACTTCCATTATCCTGGACCATTTTTATGAAAATAATACTTGTGACTACCTGTTTACAGATGGTACGCCGGATATCCGCTTAACACAGATCAAAGACCTTTCGCGGCTGTATACGGCCAATATGAAGCGAAAAAGTAACCGCAAAAAAATGAGTGCTTACTTCCAGGAAGGAAGTAAATACTTTAAGCGGCATTTATGTGATTATTTAAAGCTTACGCGTGGGCTGAAAATAGCTGAAGAGCATATCCTGGTCACCCGCAGTATAGAGATGAACTTGTTTATTCTCTCATCGATCCTGTTGCAGCCGGATGATTATGTAGTGGTACCGGATCCGGGTTATTTCGCCGCCAATATGGCTTTTCGCAGGCAGACTAAAAATATTTTTACCGTGCCGGTTGATGAAGAAGGTTTGGATGTGGCCGCATTAGAAAAGCAATGTCAGCAACAGCCGGTACGACTGGCGTATGTCATTCCGCAAAATCATTATCCTACTACAGTTAGCCTTAGTGCTGCCCGTAGGATGGCTTTGCTGCAATTATCACAGCAATATGGTTTTATTATTATTGAAGATGAGCATGATTATGATTTTCACTATGAGCAGCAGCAGATGTTGCCTTTAGCGACCGCCGATGCGGCAGGTATGGTAATTTATATAGGTTCATTCGGGAAATCACTCGTTCCCGGGTTTAGGACCGGGTTTATTGTTGCCCCACAGAACCTGATGAAAGAAATGAGAAAATTTTTGGGGATTATAGACCGTCAGGGAGATGTGTTGATGGAGCAGGCTTTGGGAGAAATGATAGAGGAAGGGGTGATACAGAAGCATATTAAAAAGTCTATCAAGGTTTATAAAGAGCGGCGGGATAAGATGGCTGAATTGTTACGTTTAGAGCTTGGTGCATGGATTAGTTTTACGCCTCCGGTTGGAGGCTTAGCTTTTTGGCTTGTGTTCAAAAAGAAAATAAATCTTATCCGCCTCAGGGATCAGTGTATGCTTAATAATTTATTTCTTCCCCGTAATCTGCTTTATCAGAATAGGCGTGGTGCTGCTATGCGTATTGGTTTTGGACATTTGGAGGAGCCGGAGTTGGTTATTGTTATTGGTATTTTGAAGCGGTCTCTTGAAGAGTTGGAAGGGAGTCATTCTTAGCTTATGCTTTCTTTTTAAACTTTATGCGTAATAAATGCTAGTTCGCAAGTTTTTAATTTGATCCGATTGATCCAGCTCGCTTTGAATGATATAAACAAAATACATAAAAGAAAAAAAGCGCTACAAATGTAAAGCTCTTTTCGCGGGAGAAACGGTGTCAATGTTCGAACTTTTTGAAGGATAATTTGGCTGAAATTCAGTCTTTTAGGGATTTCTGATAATTCTGTGGTTAGCTGATAAATTAAGCTAGGCAGAAAATTAATTGGAATCATCGGCCATCCTATATCGATATCGTGTATGCCACTAGCGTATTAGGCGCCACCTATGTCTAATTTAAAATAAATTTCTGCCTTAAATGCACTACGCAAATACATTGCATAATACAAATTTATCTTTGTGGTATAACTCCATATTAAAATGAAAGATCTCGTACCCTATTTATATTCACTTTTGGACTCCGGAGACTACGAAATGGCAAAGAAGAAAGTCGAAGCAGCGTTAAAGGAAGTGGAAGAATTGCCAGAAGGGCAAAAAATGTTTCCAAAGATAGAACTATACGGATTTATGATCGACATCGGTTGCGAAACAGGAAACGTACCCGATGTAGAGGAGGCTATTCGTTTTTTTACTGAAAATGAACAGGAAATAAAAGAACTGATTTCGCCTGCCTCATATTACTATAACCTAGGTAATGCCAAACATGGCATTTGTAAAATATTCTATTTTCACAACAGAGGAGTACATTCTATAGGTATTTGCCGGGAGAAATTTCAGGAACCCATCGACTTATATTGGCTGGCTTATAAAAACATTAAGGGAGATAATCTTCTAACACTCCCTCTGCTGGTTAATCTTTCGGACGCACTGAGCACCATTGGTAGAATAGTTGAGGGTATACAAATGCTTGACACTGCCTTACGCATTAAACCTGATTTTTCCCGGGCTTTGCTTTCACGGGGAGAGAAATTAGACCATTTAAGTTTGATAACAAATTGCTCCCATACGATTGCTCTTTATGCCCAGATTTATTTGTCCTATTCCAAGGGTATTGAAGCGGAATTGCTACCGGAAATGGATAAAGAAAGGGCACTGCTGGCTTTGAAGAAGTCTATGCAACAGCTTGATGAAAATGGCTTTTCAATTAACCAACGTGAAACTGAGCTTAACGAAAGTCACAAAGAATATGGCCAGCACTCTGAATACCGCAAATTTTGCATTGACAATTTTTTAACACTAAATGAACACAGTATTTATTGCAACTGCATTGCAACTGCTAAGGATGAGTTGCAAATAGGCAGGCCCAACGCCGTTTTTGAAAACCGATTGTTGCCTAAGTTAGAACTGCTTTTAAACAGGATGAAATCTGAATTTGCAAGATGGATGTTTTACGGATCTTTTGTTGAAGAGCCTTTTGACTATGACGTGGTGTTTTCTGAACTCTTTGAAGATGAGATTATAAACTCTCAAACCGAAACATTACGGACAAGTTTTAGAATATGCTACGGCATTCTGGATAAAGTGGCTCTGGGAATATGTAAGATGTATGGAGTAGAAGGTGGCAACATTTTCTTTGAAAGATTTTGGGATGAAAAAAGCAGGAAATCTATTTTAGAGGCTCAAAGAAACATTCATTTAAATGCACTTTCAAGTATAGCCAATGACCTGAATTCTAATCGTGGGGAGCTGAAGCATTTTAAAAATTGGAGAAATAAGCTGGAGCACAATTTGCTCATACTAAAAGATACATCCAACACTAGCATGGATCAGTTTAATATATTGGCTGATGAAGCTTTTGTGGCCATTATAGATATTCATGAGTTTAGAGAAAAGGCACTCCATTTACTGCAACTGACCAGGGCGGCTATTTTAAGTTTTGTTTACTGCATCCGGTTAGAAACAATAACGAAAAAAGACCCCAAAGCGGAGAAAGTGGCCACTATTTTTACAAAGTAATGTGACGGATTTTTTTATTTCGCATAGCTTTACAGATGTCGATCTCAACCTGGTAGATCTGGAAAGTTCTCGCAAATTCGTGATGTAAATTCGACTGATTGAAAGGTGAAAGCCCAATTTTATTTCTTCTGATTCATTTTGCTAAGCACAACCTTAACGTCAGCAGACTTGATGTTTTGACGTTCCAGTTCCTTTCTTATAAAAAACTGAAAGTCTATTATAAACGATAGTAGAAATTTTTCCATCCACTCGTCAAAAGTTATCGATGGGATATCCCATGAAGTTCCTGGTTTGAATGTATCGAGATATATGCTTTTACTTGGGAAATGAATATCGTAGTCCGAATGTGCAAAGGCATTTCTTAACGAGGTATGAAAAGCTTGTTCAATCTGCACTCCTAATTTTAAATTCTGACTTTTAAGACGTGCACAAAGATCATCGATAAACATTCGACGATCATCGGGAAACGTATAGTTCCAGCTCACCGCTGAGCCTTCAATAATTTGAACTGCTGTATTAATTTGCTTGAGAAGCAACTTGGACTCCCAGATGTGACTGTAAATTAACATTTCGATTTGAAGTCTTATGATGTCTGGAATTTGAATTTCTCTGTCTAGGTTCTCAAATAGGACGGCTAGATATTGACCTGAAAACTTAAATCTAAGCTCCTCTGGCTTCTGAGACGTATGAAATTGCTTCAAGTGGGCATCCTGGCTAACATCGAACAAGAAGGCAATATATTGCTCTTCCGAAATCGCTTTCATAGCAGCTAGTAAGTCTGCGACTGCATCACCAACTGCTTTCTCAAGTTGTCGAAGAGTTTTAGTTGAAATTACAGAAATAACCGACTTTGCAGGTTTCGTGGAAACCTCGCTTAAATTTTTCCTTGTGCTTTCATACATTGTTTCCGTTCGATAAAAGGAAAAAGCTTTTCGACTATCGTCAAAATATATCTTCGTAGTACCGAAGGAGGTTTTACTTCTAGGATGAACAATCAAAAATTCGTCTGATTTGAAATCCTTTATTACATTTTGCCTTCTTTTTTCCTTTTCGTTTATATAGCAATAATTGAGAAAGGCAGAGTAAAGAAATCGTTCTGTCCATTCATCAAACGATATTTCATTAAGTTCAAATGATTTTAGCTTTCTTTGGGATCTATAAGTATGAAGACGAATTCTTTTATTTTTTTCATTTATCTCAAATTCACCATGAAGAAATGAATTACGTAAAGATGTGTGAAATCCCTTGGTTATAACATCCGCTACCTTGAGATTCTTCTCCTCAAATCCGCTTCTAATTGTTTCTCTGATGATTTTATGTTTTCCAGATTCCGGGAAATCGTCAATTTCCCATGGAAATACTTTACCAAGAGCCAACTCACACATTCTAAATAGTTGTTTTAGAAATTTTGTTGACTCCCATATGTGGCAATAAACCATCATTTCTAAGTAAACTTTGTTTAGAGCGTCTGTAGTTTCTGATTGACCTTGCCCGAACGTGTAATGCGCATTGAGGAAATGCTGAGAAAATTCTAATCTTGAATGTTCTTTGTAATAATCCTCCATATTGGCAATAACATATGCTTGCTGACCGCTATAGTGATCCTTGTACTCAGCATCAGCTAAGATCAAAATATAATTATTGTTGTGTTCGGCAACATAGTCAAAAAGTTCTATGACAGCTGATTCAACTTCCGCTTTAATTTCGAGGAAACGTTGTTTCGATACCATACTATTTTTGTAGAATTATTTAAAATTTATAACTTACTTTCAAAAGTTAATTTTAAGGTTATTATTTCTTGTCCCTAAAAATGTCCTCCTTCTAATCTGATCCGCTCCAATAAATCTTCAGGGTAAGGAGGGAAAGCCAGGGAGCCATATTCGATATCGTCTTTGAATACGCGTAGCAATGCAATTGCCCGGTCTTTGGTATTCCGTTCAAAGTGCGGCTCTAAATCTTTGTAGGCACGCAATACGGCTTCCATAAGTGGATAGTTTTTAAATCGCCTGGCAACAGTGTATACATGTTTCCAAAGTGTAAAGGCATGAGGTAAATAAGAAATCTTATCTAAATAGATTACAGCATCATAGGCGATGCTATTACCTATAGCGATGCACATTTTCCCCGATTCTAAGATTTCATTCTGATCGGTAGCTTGATAAGAATAGGGAAAAATCTGTGATGATATAGAGGTTATTTCATAAATGATCGAGCGAGGTATACCAATTCGAACTGAGTCACATGCTAAATATAGGAATTCCAAAATTGCGTGACATGCATCTCGCCCGGCATGAAACATGTATCGCCCTAGGTTCTCAAGGTATTTTTGTCGTTTCTTCCAGTTTTCATTGCGATATTTACCTTTTATTCTCTCTAACTCTAATATTATTTTTGCATCCTTGTGAGCTTGGAGATAATCTTGAGGTTCTTGGTTTTCGCGGGCAATTTTTTCAAGTACCTCTTTGCTTTCTTTAGCTAGAACATTTTGTTTAGGTATATGAAGCTTGAACCCTTTTCCTGTAAACTTTATAGATGATGTTTTTATTTCTTCCCAGTATGCTAAACCTGACGCTCTATCATAAATGATTATGATTACCGGGAGTGAATGCTTTAACCAATATGAGGCGTGACGCTTTTCCCCTCTGTAAACGAAATGATTGCTATTATCTTCCTTGAAATAACTATTTCCGGATTTTATCTGTACTGCAATTAATCTGCCTGATGGTATAGCATTTTGTGTCAAATGATCGCATGTGTTTACTATTTCTATTTGACCATCAATACCGAAATCCTCTGATGGTTGTTCACGAAATATCCAATTCAATTCTTCAGCAAGTATTTTACCAATATTGTGGATGCCAATCCTAGCTTCACTATTATATGACATTGGGTTAAAATTTATTCCAAATTAGCATATAAAGTGAAAACAAAAGCACTTCGTAGCTTTATTTATTTCCAATTCAAGCCAACTGGATTCTAATCCAAACTAATTGCAGATCAATAACATCTGAAAATCTGTAAAATATATTAAACGACCAAACCCTCTACTAGAGTGGGTTTGGTCGTTTTTGTGAAAGGATGGAAACGAACCCGTCCCCAACGGTGTTGGGGATGACAGGGCGGCATGCTAACCGTTTAAATATGCTGCAATTTGATTTTTGGAGGAAGCTATCAGTTGTTCTATCTGTGCATGGCTATATTTTTTCAAAGCTTTCTCTCTTCTTAGGGCTTCTGTTTTTGATGAGAAAGATTCGATGTACACAAAATGCCAGGGCATTTTATGACGTGTGTAAGCAGATTCACCATTGTTATGCCTTTTCAGTCGT
>PJUC01000089.1_pt1 | contig 74365 bp, 76 predicted proteins | sample 1512161 | NCBI WGS metagenome assembly PJUC01 (sample SAMN08177676, study PRJNA422409) | Soil metagenome, whole genome shotgun sequencing project. | isolation source: Soil enriched on filter paper | place: USA: Madison | collected 2015-01-15 | reverse complement strand
TGGACGTCGCGTCGGCGTGCAGCGCGGACCAGATCTCGTGCCGCAGCCGCCCGAAGCGCGCGGTCGAGCGGACGTCGTCGCCGCTGCGGTCCAGGTCGATCGTGCGGACGGTCTGCAGGCGGCCCGGGCGGGGCGTCATGATCGCGACCCGCTGGCCCAGGTACACGGCCTCGTCGATGCCGTGCGTGATGAAGACGATGGTCTTGCCGGTCGCGCGCCAGATCCGCAGCAGCTCGTCCTGCAGCGACTCGCGGGTCTGCGCGTCGAGCGCCGCGAACGGCTCGTCCATGAGCAGCACCTCCGGGTCGAACGCGAGCGACCGCGCGATCGCGACGCGCTGCTTCATGCCGCCCGACAGCTCGTGCGGGTACCGGTCCGCGAACCCCGCGAGGCCGACGAGCTCCAGGTGCTCGTCCGCGAGCGCCGCCCGCTCCTTGCGCCCGACGCCCTTCGCCTGCAGGCCGAACTCGACGTTGGCGCGCGCGGTCCGCCACGGCAGCAGCGCGTACTGCTGGAAGACGACGCCCCGGTCCAGGCCGGGGCCGGTGATGGGCTCGCCGTCGAGCAGGATGCGCCCCGACGTCGGGCGCGTGAGCCCGCCGAGCAGGTCGAGCAGGGTCGACTTGCCGCACCCGGACGGGCCGACGACGGTGAGGAACTCCCCCGCGGGGACGTCGAGCGTGAAGTCGTCGAGCGCGGTGAACGCCGTGCGGGCGCCCCGGCCGCGACCGGCGGCCCGCACCGAGAACTCCTTGTGGACGTGCTCGAACCGCAGCTTGGGCGGCGGGCTCGGGGTGGTGGTGGTCATGTGCGGGTCCCTTCGGGTGCGGTGGTCCGGGCCGTGTCGCGTGCCCGGACGGGGAACGGGATGAACGTGGGGATGGACCGCCACATGACGACGGCCCCGGCGCCCGCGAGCACGGCGATGACGAGGCTTGCGCCGACGAGCGTCTGCGCGGCGACGACGCCGATCGCGAGCGGGCCGCCGAACATGCCGGCGTCGTGCAGCAGCCGCCACGACGCCAGGAACTCGGCGCGGTTGGTGGCGGGTGAGACGTCGGCGCCGATCGTCATGACGACGCCGTTGCCGAACCCGTTGCCGATGCCGAGCACCACGGCGACGAGGCCGAGCGTCAGCGCGGTGCCGGTGAGCGGCAGCAGGACGTACGCGGTGCCGAGCAGGACGAGCGACGGGGTGGCGACGGCCCGCCGCCCGAACCGGTCCATGAGGTGGCCGGCGGGTGAGGACACGAGCACCTCGACGACCCCGGCCACGCCGAACAGCAGGCTGACCTGTGCCGGCGTGAGGCCGATGTGGTCGCCCCACAGCGGCACGACGGCGTCCCGGGAGGCCCGGGCGGCGCCCAGCAGCACGGTGCCGATGCCGAGCGTGAGGAACATGTGCCGGTAGGTGGACGCGACCGCGAGCGGTGTGACGGGTGCGGACCCGTCACGGACCGTGCGCGACGCGGAGTCGGGCAGCCGCGCCATGAGCAGACCCGACACGACGACCGCGACGAGCTGCACCGCGAACCCGCCGCGCAGGCCGACGGCGGTGATGGCGACGGCGCCGACGAACGGCCCGACGAGCGCGCCCGCCCGCCACGCCGTCGCGAACACCGACATCGCCCGGGCCCGCAGCGCGAGCGGCACGGCCTCGGTGAGGTACCGCTGCCGCGCGAGCGACCACACCGACATCGCGCTGCCCGCGAGCAGCACCCCGACCGCGAGCGACCACAGGTCCCACGCGACGAGGCACAGCAGGACGCCGACGGCGCCGGCCGCCGCACCGCCCAGGATCGAGCGACGCTCGCCGAACCGGGCGACGATCCGCCCGGCCGGCAGGTCCCCCGCCAGCAGCCCCGCCCCGGTCAGCGCGGTGACGAGCGCGGACACGGCGACGGACGCCCCGAGGTCGCGCGCGGTCAGCGCGACGATCGGCAGCGCGGCACCCTGGCCGACGCCGAAGACCGCGGCCGGGACGTACACGGGACCGACGAGGTCCCGCAGGGCTGCCGGCGGGGTGCCGCTCACGCGCGGACCAGCGCGTCGGCCGGGGTGGCGGCCGGGGTGGCGGCCGAGCCGGAGGCCGGGGTGCTCGCGGCGTCGGCGCCCGCCCGCTCCGCGGCGTACCGGTTGACCGGGCGCGGCAGGCCCAGGTGGTCGCGCAGCGTCGTCCCGGTGTACTCGGTCCGGAACAGGCCACGGGCCTGCAGGATCGGCACGACGTGGTCGGCGAACACCTCGATCCCGGTCGGCAGGGCGGGCGGCATGACGTTGAACCCGTCGGCCGCGCCCTGCGTGAACCACTCGGTGATCGTGTCGGCGACCTGCTCGGGCGTGCCCGCGACGACCCGGTGCCCGCGGGCACCGGCCAGCCGGTGCAGGAGCCCGCGCACGGTGGGCTGCTCACGCTCGACGATGCCCGCGACGACCTGGAGCCGCGACCGGTTGTTGTCGGTGACGTCCCCGGCCGCCGCGAACAGCTCCGGCGGCACCGGCTTGTCGAGCAGGTCCTCGCCGAGCTCGACGCCCGTGAGCACGGACAGCTGACGCAGTCCGTACGCGGGGACGGTGAGCTCGTTGAACTCGGTCTCCAGCGCACGCGCCTCCGCCTCGGTCGACCCGAGGAACGGGCTGATGCCCGGCAGGATCTTGATGCCCTGCGGGTCCCGCCCGAAGGTCACGGCCTGCCGGCGGATGTCCGCGGCGAACGCCTGCGCGTCCTGCAGGCGCTGGTGCGCCGTGAAGATCGCCTCCGACCAGCGGGCCGCGAACGCGCGCCCCTCGTTGGACGCCCCGGCCTGCACGAGCACCGGGTACCCCTGCGGCGAGCGCGGCGCGTTGAGCGCGCCCGCCACCCGCACGTGCTCGCCCGCGAAGTCGGCGGCGTGGATCTTCGCCGGGTCGGCGTACCGGCCGTTCTCGACGTCGAGCAGGATCGCGTCGTCCTCCCACGAGTCCCACAGGCGCGTCACCGTCTCGACGAACTCCGTCGCGCGGGCGTACCGCTCCTCGACCTCCGGGAACTGCGTGAGCCCGAAGTTGCCGGCCGCGCCCGCGGACGCCGTCGTCACGATGTTCCAGCCCGCGCGGCCGCCGCTGAGGTGGTCGAGCGACGCGAACAGGCGCGCCAGGTTGTACGGCTCGTAGAACGTCGTCGACGCCGTCGCGATGAGGCCGATGCGCTCGGTGGCCGCCGCGATCGACGCGAGCGTCGTGATCGGCTCCAGCCAGCCCGCCGCACCGTGCTCGACGTTCGGGCCCAGGTGCGGGACGTCCGCGAAGAAGACGGCGTCGAACTTCGCCGCCTCGGCCCGTCGTCCGAGGTCCTGGTAGTAGCGGGCCGAGTGGATGCGGTCGGGCGCGCTCGACGGGTGCCGCCACGACGCCTCGTGGTGGCCGGTCGGGTGGATGAACAGGTTGAGGACGAGCTGCCGTGCGGAGGTGGTCATGGTGGCTCCTGGGTCGTCGGGCTCGGTGCGGTCGGGATGCTGGGCGCGCGCGCCGTGTGGGCGCGCGCGGGCCGTCAGGACAGCGGCTCGCCGTCGGGTCCGGACCCGGGCTCGTACGTGCCGTTGTCGTACGGGTTGAACTCGTTCGTGTAGAGGTCGTCGAGGGCGACCTGCCCCTCCTTCAGCTCGCCCTCGCGGACCAGCCAGTCGACCCACGTGGAGATCTCCTCCTCGGCGATCACGCCGCCGGGGCCGGCGATGCCGGTCGACTTCCAGACCGGGATCAGGTCGGTCGTCTCGTCGCGCCCGCGCTCGGTGATGATCCGCGTGTACCGCTCGCGGACCTCCTCGACGGGCGAGACCTGCGCCCAGCGGATCGCCCGCGCGACGCCCTGCACGAAGTCCGCGACGGCCTCGGGGTTCTCCTCGACGAACTCGTCCCGGAACACGAGCGAGCCGTAGGTGAACTCGCCGAACAGGTCCTTCTCGGAGAACAGCGAGCGCAGGCCGCCGCGGGCCTCGGCGACGTCCTTCTGCACGAAGCTCAGCGCGGACACGTCGACCTGGCCCTCGCGCAGCACCTGCTCGGCGTTGATCGGCGGCACGACCGTGAGCTCGACCTGGGCGATCTCGTCCTTCGTCAGCCCCTCGCGCGTGAGCCACTCGCGGATGACGAACTCCGACTGCGCGCCGAGGGTGTTGATGCCGATCTTCTTGCCGAGCAGGTCGTGCGCGCCCTGGATCGGGCTGTCCTCGGGGACGTAGTAGCCGCCGTACGTCTTGTCGTCGGAGCCGTAGTAGCCGATGACGGAGGTGATGCGGGCGCCCGACGAGCGGAGCTTGACGATCGCGCCGTTGAACGCGCCGCCGAAGTCCGTCTCGCCGGTCGCGGTCGCCTGGATGGACGCCGGGCCGCCGGTCACGTCGCCGATCCACTCGAGCGTGACGTCCTCGAAGTAGCCGAGGTCCTCGGCGAGCTCGGGGTAGCCGACCTGCCCGACCGAGCCCTGGTAGCGCAGGACGGTCGCGCCGGTCTCGTCGGTCGTGGTGCCGGCGCTGGCCGGCGCGCACGCGGCGAGGCCGGCGAGCAGGGCGGCGGCGGCGAGGGCGAGTGCCGTGCGGGGTGCGGCGGTGCGGGGTGCGGGCGTGCGGCGACCCCGGTGCGCGGGGTCGCTCAGGACGTGCTGGGACATGGTTCTCCTGGGGAAGGGCGCGCGGGAGCGCGCGGCGGCGCACAGCCGCAGCGGGAGGTGCGAGGAACCCACGTGGTGGGTGGTGCGGGTGCCGGCGGACGTCGGGCGTCTCACCGGCCGTTCTCGGCGAGAGGGCCGGTCAGCCTCGACCGGCGGGACAGCTCATGCCACGACAGGACATGGTCGCCTCCAGGGGTGTCGGGAGGCCGCATGTGTACCAGCGGGTGTGACGGGTGTCAGGGGTTGGTCTGATTCGTCCCAGGATGCGGTCATTCGCACAGCCACGCGCTCGCGCCGGTGAGGTCGACGCGCGAGCGCCGGCCGCAACCGTCAGCGACCGACCGGGACCGGCTCCCCCGCCGCGACGACGACCGCGTGCCGGCACGCGCCCAGCCGGCGGCGGACGTCGTCGTCCGCGTTGACGCACAGCAGGCACCCGCCCCGCAGCGACAGGGCCGCGGCTGCCGCGTCGATCGCCTCCGCGGCGCGGCCGCTGCGCAGCGACGTCGCCTGCAGGTCGAGCACGACGAGCGACGCGCACGCCGTCAGCGCGTCGCCGTGCCGCTCAGGCCGCCTTCTCGACGTGCACGTGCAGCACGCTCGACGACTGCCGCACCGACGCCACCCGGTACGCCGCGGGCAGGTCGTCGAGACCGTCGAAGAGCCGCTCACCGCGACCGAGCAGGACCGGCACCACGGCGTAGCGCAGGTCGTCGACGAGGTGCGCCCGCAGGTACTGGCGGACCGTCGCCGCACCGCCGCCGAGCCGCACGTCCAGCCCGCCCGCCGCCTCGCGCGCCCGGTCCAGGGCGGCCTCGATGCCGTCGGTGACGAAGTGGAACGTCGTCCCACCCGCCATCTCCAGCGGCGGCCGCGGGTGGTGCGTCAGGACGAACACGTCGCAGTGGTACGGCGGGTCCTCGCCCCACCAGCCCTGCCACGAGCCGTCGCCCCAGTCGCCGCGGACCGGCCCGAACATGTTGCGTCCCAGGATCCACGCGCCGATGCCCTCGAAGCCCGCGTCGACCGCCGCCTCGTCGAGCGCGTCGGCGGGCGCGACGCCCTGCGCCTCGTCCAGGTCGCGGAACCGCCGCGTGCCGAACATCCACCCGTGCAGCAGCTCCATCGCGCCCACGCCGAGCGGCTCGTCGAGGGACTGGTCGGGGCCGGCGGCGAAGCCGTCGAGGCTGACCGACAGGGTGTGCACGCGCAGCTTTCCGGTCCGGGTCATGGCGTCCTCCTGGTCGTGTCGAGATGCTGTCGTCGGGTGGTCGGAGCAGACGGACGGATCTCGACACGACGGCGGTGTCGAGAACGCGCGGTCGGCTCCGACCAGGTCGTGAGCCACCCGGTCGGGCTGGCCGTCGGACGGAAGGACAGACCCATGAAGTACATGCTGCTCATCTGGAACCGCCCCGGCTTCACGGACGAGATCTCGGACGCGGAGCGGACCACCCTGTTCGCGGAGGTCGACGAGATCCTCGCCGAGCTGACCGAGCGCGGCGAGCTCGTCGGCGGTGCCGCGCTCGCCGACCCGGCGACCGCCCGCACGACCCGGCACGTCGACGGCCGCACGACGCTCACCGACGGCCCGTTCGTCGAGAGCAAGGAGCAGTTCGCGGGGTACGTGTCGATCGACGTCGAGGACCTGGCGCGTGCGGAGGAGATCGCGGCGCGGTGGCCGGACACGCGGTTCGGCGGCGCGATCGAGGTCCGGGCCCTCATGGAGGACTCGGGCGCGGAGATGTGACGGTGCCCGTGCCGCCCTCGCCGCCGCCCCCGCTCCCGCACGACGTCGAGACCCTGCTGCGCACGACGGGTCCGCAGGTGCTCGCGGCCCTCGTGCGCCGGCACGGGCAGTTCGACGCGTGCGAGGACGCGGTCCAGGAGGCGCTGCTCGCGGCCGCGCAGCAGTGGCCCGCCGAGGGCGTGCCGGACGACCCGCGCGCGTGGCTGACGACCGTCGCGCGGCGGCGGCTCACCGACGCGTGGCGGTCGGACAGCGCGCGGCGGGCCCGGGAGGCGGCGGTCGCCGTGGACCCGGCGGCCCGCCGCGCCGCGCCCGCCGCCGACGAGGAGCCCGCGTCCCACGACGACACCCTCGCCCTGCTGTTCCTGTGCTGCCACCCGTCGCTGTCCCCGTCGTCGCAGGTGGCGCTGACGCTGCGGGCCGTCGGCGGGCTGACGACCGCGGAGATCGCCGCCGCGCACCTCGTCCCGGAGGCGACCATGGCGCAGCGGATCAGCCGCGCGAAGCGCACGGTGCGGGACGCGTCGTTCACGCTGCCCGGCCCGGCCGAGCGGCCGGCGCGCGTCGAGGCCGTGCTGCAGGTCCTCTACCTCGTGTTCACCGAGGGGTACACGGCGTCGGGCGGCGTCGACCTGGTGCGCGCCGACCTCACGACGGAGGCGCTGCGCCTGGCCCGGCTGCTGCACGCGGTGCTGCCCGACGACGGCGAGACGACCGGCCTGCTCGCCCTCATGCTGCTCACCGACGCGCACCGCGCCGCCCGCGTCGACGACGACGGCCTGCTCGTCCCGCTCGCGGAGCAGGACCGCTCGCGCTGGGACCGCGCGCAGGTCGACGAGGGCGTCGCGCTCGTGACCGGTGCCCTGGCCGTGCACCCCGCCGGTCCGTACCTGCTGCAGGCCGCGGTCGCCGCCGTGCACGCCGAGGCCCCGACCGCCGCGGACACCGACTGGCCGCAGGTCGTCGCCCTGTACCGGCTGCTCGACCACGTCGCGCCGGGCCCGATGGTCACGCTCAACCGCGCCGCCGCCGTCGCGATGGTGCACGGCCCGCAGGCCGGGCTCGACCTGCTGCGCCCGCTCGACGACGACCCGCGCACCGCCGACCACCACCGTCTCGCGGCCGTCCGCGCGCACCTGCTGGAGCTCGCGGGCGACCGGACGGGCGCGCTCGACGCGTACCAGCGCGCCGCCCGCCTGACGACGAGCCAGCCGGAGCGCCGCTACCTCGAGACCCGCGCCGCCCGCCTCCGCCCCCCTCCCCCACCCACGCCCTCGCCCTCGGCCTCGGCCTCGGCCTCGGCCGCACGCTCTCCCTCACCCGCCCCCTTGCCCGACCCCGTCCTGGCGCCCGATCCGGACGGCTGAACGGTCGCCAGGACGGGGTCGGCGCCCGGCCTCGCGACGACGGGGCGCCAACCGGTCGCCACGACGGGGTCGCCGCCGGGTCGTCGCCGTGACGAGACCCACCGCAGCACCCCGTGTGGAAAGTCTGGTGCGGCCAGTGCGACAGACCTTCCACGCCGACATCGGCGGAGCGCAGCGCGACGGGGTCGTCGCCCGGTCGTCGCCGTCGGCCAGGCCCCGGCACAGCACCGGTGTGGAACGTCTGGTGCGGCCAGCGCGACAGACCTTCCACACCGGCGTCGGCGGAGCACCGCTCCGTCCCGGGTCGTCGCGACCGGAGGGACGCGACCGCCCACAGTGCTTCCCGGGACGGAGCGGTGGATCGAGGGGCGACCGGCGCGGCCGCCCGGACGGGGCTCAGAGCAGGGCGAGCTCCGGGGGGACGGGCACGGGCGTGAACCCCGCCGCCTCGACGCGCGACGGGTCGTGTCGCAGGCACGCCACGGTCCGGCGCGGGTCGTCGCCGGGGACGTCGGGGGCGACGAGCTCGGGCTGGACGTGCGCGCACGCGTCGAACGCGAACCGGCAGCGGGCCCGGAACGGGCACCCGGACGGCAGCCGCGCCATGTCGGGCGGGGAGCCGGGGATGCCGCCGAGCTCGCGGCGCGGGCCGCGCAGCGGCGGGAACGAGTGCAGCAGCCCGTCGGAGTACGGGTGCCGCGGGCGACGGTAGACGTCCTGCGCGGTGGCGTCCTCGACGATCTCACCGGCGTACATGATGGCGATGCGGTCGGCGATCTCGATGAGCAGCGAGACGTCGTGCGTGATGAAGATGACGGAGAACCCGAGCCGGTCGCGGAGCTCGGCGATCTGCTCGACGATCTGCCGCTGCATGACGACGTCGAGGGCCGTCGTGGGCTCGTCCATGATGAGGACCTGCGGGTCCAGGGCGAGGGCCATGGCGATCATGACGCGCTGCCGCATGCCGCCGGAGAGCTGGTGCGGGAAGGCGCGCAGCCGGTCCGGGGAGATGCCGACCATGTCGAGCAGGTCGGCGGCGCGCTCCAACGCCTCCTTCTGGGAGACGCCGGGGCGGTGCGCGCGGATCGCGTCGGCGATCTGCCGCCCGACCCGGAACACCGGGTTGAGGGAGTTCATCGCGCCCTGGAAGACGATCGCGAGGTCCTGCCAGCGGGACGCGCGCAGCTCGGCGTCGGACATCGACAGGATGTCGGCGGTCGAGCCGTCGCGGCCGTGGAACAGCACCTGCCCGCCGGTGATGAGCCCGGGCGGCGGGAGCAGCCGGGTCGCGGCGTACGCGAGGGTCGACTTGCCGCAGCCGGACTCGCCCGCGAGGCCGAGGACCTCGCCGCGGTTGAGCGTCAGCGACGCCTGCCGCAGGACGTGCACGGGGTTCTCGTCGTAGCCGTAGTCGACGGAGAGGTTGCGGATCTCCAGGACGGGGTCGGCGGCGGGGACGGCCCGTCCCGCGGGGGTGGGCGAGAGCAGGCTCACGACCGGTCCTCCTTGGCCTCGTGCACGACCGGCGTGAAGCCGATGCGCGGGCGGATCCCGCGGCGGCGCAGCTCGCGGGCGTGCAGCCCGGTGCTGCGCAGGCGCGGGTTGACGAACTCGTCGATGCCGAAGTTGATGAGGGTGAGGGCCATGCCCAGCAGGGCGATGCACAGGCCCGCGGGGACGAACCACCACCACGCGCCGCGCTGCAGCGCGAGGTTGCCCTGCGCCCAGAACAGGATGGTGCCCCAGTTCCACTCGGACACCGACGTGACGCCGATGAACGCGAGCGTGATCTGCGAGAGGACCGCGAACGTCACGGTGCCGACGAACCCGGCGGCGATGATCGCGGTGAGGTTCGGCATGATCTCGGCGAGGACGATGCGCCACGTGCGCTCGCCGTTGGCGCGGGCGGCCTCGACGAAGTCGCGCTTGCGCAGCGACAGGGTCTGGGCGCGCAGGACGCGCGCGCCCCACGCCCAGCCGGTCACGGCGATGACGGCCGCGACGGTCAGCCCGCCCGCGGACGGGAGCTGCCCGGCGATGAGGATGATGAGCGGCAGCTGCGGGATGACCAGGAAGATGTTGGACAGCGCGGACAGCGTCTCGTCGCCCGCTCCCCCGACGAACCCGGCGGTGACGCCGATGAGGACGCCGATGACGGTCGCGAGGACCCCGGCGACGAGCCCGACGACGAGCACGCCGCGGGTCCCGACGAGCACCTGCGACAGGATGTCCTGCCCCACGTGCGTGGTGCCGAACCAGTGCGCGCCCGACGGCGGCTGCAGGATGTCGGCGCTCACGGCGCTCGGGTCGTAGGGCGCGATCCACGGCCCGATCACGGCCAGCACGCCGAAGAACGCGAGGATCCCGAGGCCGGTGAGCGCCTTGGCGTTGCGCAGGAACAGCAGCTTGCGCCTGCCGGTGACGGGGGCGGTCGCGTCGGTCGCGACGTCCTCGGTCTCGGTGAGGACGGATGTCTCGACGGCCATGTCAGCCCTCCTGCCGGGTGCGCGGGTCGAGCGCGGCGTAGACGAAGTCGGCGACGATGTTCGCGACCAGCACGGACAGGGTGATGACGAGGAAGCAGCCCTGCATGAGCGTGTAGTCGTGGTTGGTCGTCGCGTTGTAGAGCAGGAAGCCGATGCCCGGGTAGGAGAAGACCATCTCCATGATGAGCGTCCCGCCGACGATGAAGCCGAGGGACAGGGCGAACGACGAGATCTGCGGCAGGATCGCGTTCCGCGCGGCGTAGCCGAAGACGACGGCCCGCTCGGACAGGCCCTTGGCCTGCGCGACCGTCACGTAGTCCTCGGAGGAGACGGTCACCATCATGTTCCGCATCCCGAGGATCCAGCCGGCGATCGACGAGACGACGATCGTCAGCGCGGGCAGCGTCCCGTAGTAGAGGACGGACCCGACGAACTCGGGGGTGAACGCGGGGACCATCGACCGGTCGTAGGCGCCGGACGACGGGAACCAGCCGAGGTTCACGGAGAAGATCGCGATGACGACGAGCCCGAGCCAGAAGTACGGCACGGCGGAGAAGAACGTCGAGATCGGCAGCAGCGAGTCGGCCCACGTGCCGCGCCGCCACCCGATGCCCGTGCCGAGCAGGGTGCCGACGACGAACGCGATGACGGTCGCGACGCCGACGAGCCCGACGGTCCACGGCAGGGTCTGCTGGATCATCTCGGCGACGGGCGTCGGGTAGTAGGTGAACGAGACGCCGAGATTCCCGTGCAGCAGCAGGTTCCAGTAGTCGAGGTACTGCTGCCAGACGGACCGGTTCTCGTCCAGCCCGAACAGGGTGCGGATGGCCGCCTCGGCGGACGAGTCCAGGCGCCCCTGCGACTTCGCCATGATCGCCTTGACCGGGTCGCCGGGCATGAGGCGCGGGATGACGAAGTTGATGGTCACCGCGGCCCAGGCGGTGACGACGTAGAAGATGCCGCGGCGGACGAAGAACCTCACCGGTCGCCCTCCTTGGTCTCGACGGTCAGGGTCTCGGCAGGCAGGGTCTCGACGGCCAGGGTCTCGACGGCCGCCGTCTCCGGGGCGTCCGCGCCGACGTGCAGGAGGTCCACGTCGATCGACGGGCGCTCCCCGTACGCGTCGAGCACGTCACCGAGCCGTGGCCGGTCGGGACGGTCGGAGTAGCCCCAGCAGGCGGCCTCGCGGCCCTCGCCGACGGGCATCAGCGGCGGCACCTCGCTCCGGCAGACGTCAGTCGCGAACGGGCAGCGCGGGTTGAACCGGCAGCCGGACGGCGGCCGGACCAGGGACGGCGCCTCGCCACGCGCACCTCGGGCGCGCGCGTCGAGGTCGTCGGGGTCGGGCGCGGACCGCACGAGGAGCTGCGTGTACGGGTGCCGCGGGTCCTGCGTGACGGACTCGGAGTCGCCCGTCTCGACGATCCGCCCGGCGTACATGACCATCGTCCGGTCGGCGAAGTACCGGGCCGACGCGATGTCGTGCGTGATGTAGAGGATCGCGATCTGCAGGCGGTCGCGCAGGTCGCGCAGCAGGTTGAGGATGCCGAGGCGGATCGAGACGTCGAGCATCGAGATCGGCTCGTCGGCGAGCAGCACCTCGGGGTCCGCGGCCAGCGCGCGGGCGATCGCGACGCGCTGCCGCTGCCCGCCGGACAGCTCGTGCGGGAACTTGTCGACGTACCGCTCGGGCGGCGTGAGCTGCACGCGCTCCAGCAGGGTCGTCAGGGCCGTCTCGAGCTCCGCGCCCCGCAGCCGGCCCTGGTGGATCCGGACGCTGCGGGTCAGCGTGTAGCGGACGGTGTGCACGGGGTTCAGCGACCCGAAGGGGTCCTGGAAGATCATCTGGACGCGCCGCACGTACCGGCGGAACGCGGGCCTGCGGCGGGCCGTGGCGTCCTGGCCGTGCAGCAGGATCTGCCCGCCCGTCGCGGGCAGCAGTTGCGACAGCAGGCGCGCGATCGTCGACTTGCCCGAGCCGGACTCGCCGACGAGCGCGACGACGCGGCCGCGGTGCAGGGACAGGTTGACGTCGTCGACGGCGTGCACGAGGGCGCGACGCCGGAACGAGCCGGTGACGAAGTGCTTGCGCAGGTCGACGGCCTGCAGCACGGGCGTCTCGGCCGGGACCGCGGGGGGCGCGGCCGGTTCTGCGGGGAGGGTCATGAGCTCACCTGTGGGCTGGGTGGAGGGGTCGGCGAGGACGGGTGTCCCGGTGGTGCGGCGGGGGGTCGCCGCCGCACCACCGGGAGCGGGTCGGTCAGTCCTGCGTCGGCTCCAGGTTCATGACGATCCGGGCGGCCTGCGGACCCGTGGGCTGCGGGTTCGCGTACAGGTCGTCCTCGGTCGGGAAGCCCGTGTAGTTCTTCGTCGAGTACTGCGCGACGGCCGGGCGCGACCAGATGTACAGGCCCGGGACGTCCTCGACGTACGCCTTCTGGACGGTCGCGATCGCGGCGCTGCGGGCGGCCTCGTCGGACGCGCTCTTGAAGTCGTTGAGCGCCTGCGTGACGGCGTCGTTCTTGTACCGGCCGAAGTTCCACGTCGCCGTCTCGCCGAGCGGCACGTACGAGTTGCCGTCCATGAGGTTGGCGTACATGTTCCACGGCGTCGCGCCGCCGTCCGTCCAGTGCAGCGTCGCCTGGAAGTTGCCGAACGGGATGATGTCGTTGAACCAGGCGTCCTGGTTCGCGGCGTTGACCGTCGCGTCGACGCCGAGCTCGGCGGCGGCCGTCTTGATGAGGTCGAGGGCCGTCAGGTAGTCGTTCCAGCCTGCGGGGTTGACCAGCTCGAACGTCACGACCTCACCGTCGGGGTCGACGAGCTTGTCGCTGCCGTCCCACGTGTACCCGGCGTCGGTCAGCAGCTTCTTCGCGGCGTCGACGTCGACGTCCAGCTCCTCGCCGGCGAACTCGTCGGCCAGGTACGCCTCGCCCGACGGCATCGGCATGCCGGTGACGCTGGAGATGACCGGCCACACGCCCGAGCCCGCGAGCGCCGAGATCTGCGTGCGGTCGACGACCATGTTGAGCGCCTTGCGGAAGGCGACGTCGTCGAACGGCTTCTTCTCGTTGTTGAGGTACAGGATGTCGCTGCCGAAGCCGCCGCCCGCGACCTGGTGGTGGTGCTCCGGGTCCTTGGCGATGTAGACGTCCTCGAAGTCCGCGATGAACGTCCAGCCCCACTGCGCCTCGCCCGTGGTGAGGGCCGTCGTGAGGGCGTTGTTGTCGTTGTACGACGAGTACTGCAGCTTCGCGACCTTCGGCTCGCCGCCCCAGTAGGTCGGGTTCGGGACGAGGGTCGCGGCCTGCGGGGTCCAGGTGTCGAGCAGGTACGGGCCCGTGCCGACGGGCTCGGTGTCCGTGTAGGTCGTCGGGTCGACGTCCTTCCAGATGTGCTCCGGCACGATGACCTGCTGCAGCAGCTTGACCTGGTTGACGTACTGGCCCTCGGTGAACGTGATCGTCACCGAGCCGTCCGCGGAGGCGACCGACGCGATCTGGTCGGGGAAGTTGTTGTTGATCGCGGGGTAGTCGATGAGGAGCTGCAGGGTGAACGCGATGTCGTCCGCCGTGAACTCCTCGCCGTCGGACCACGTCACGTCCGCACGGGGGACGATCGTCGCCTCCGTGTAGTCGGCGTTCCAGGTGACCGACTCGGCGAGCCACGGCTCGGGGTCCTCGAGCGGGTTGACGTCGTTGACCTGCATGAGCGACTCGTAGATCACCCACGCGTAGCCGAGCGACTTCGCCGCGGAGCCCGTCGGGATGAGCGGGCTCTGGTTCTCGTTCTGCGGGCCGTTGGGCATGCCGACGGTCAGGACGGCGCCGTCACCGGAGCCCGTGCTGCTGTCGTCGGACGTGCCGCCGCCGCCCGAGCAGGCGGTGGCGAGCAGCGCGACGGCGGACAGACCGGCCACCATCGTTGCGAGCTTGCGCGTTCTCACGAGTGCCTCCTTGCACTGACTGCTGGGTTGTGGGGTCGTGCGGTGCTGCGCTGTGGGATCAGGGGGCGGTCGGCGCCGGGGGGACCTCGACGTCGACCGTGAGGCGCAGGTCGCCGCTGGAGCGACCGACGCGGAGCGTGTACGTCCCGGCGGGGGTCACCCAGCCGTGGCCTGCGGGGTCCCAGGTGCGGAAGGCGTCGGCGTCGACGCGGACCCGGGCGGTCGTGCGCTCGCCGGGTGCGGCGCGCACGACGGTGAACCCGCCGAGCCACCGGACCGGGCGGCCGTCGGCCGTGCCGGCGGGGGGCTCGACGTAGACCTGGACGACCTCGCGGCCGGCGCGGGGCCCGGTGTTGGTGACGGTGACGTCGAGCAGGACGTCGCCCGTCGCGTCGGACGTGCCGGGCGTCGCCCCGGGCGTCGCGTCGGCCGTCGCGGCCCGCTCGACCAGGACCGCGGACTCGTGCGCCCACGTCGTCCACCCGAGCCCGTGCCCGAACGGCGCCGCGGGCGTGCGGCCGAGCCGCAGCCACGACCGGTACCCGACGTGCACGCCCTCGTGGTAGTCGACGACCCCGCCGACCGGGACCGCGTCGGGGACGGGGACGTCGTCCTCGTGCGCGGGCAGCGTCCACGGCAGGCGGCCCGACGGCTCGGTCACGCCGGTGAGCACGTCGGCGAGCGCCTCGGGCCACTCCTGCCCGCCGAGCCACGCCCACACGACGCACGGCACCTCGTCGAGCCACGGCAGCAGCACGGGGGCGCCGGCGTTGACGACGACGACCGTGCGGGGGTTCGCGGCGACGACGGCCTTGACGAGCTGGTCCTGCGTGCCTGGCAGCGCGAGCGACGTGCGGTCGTAGCCCTCGGACTCGATCTCCTCGTTGGTGCCGACGACGACGACCGCGAGGTCGGCGGCCTCGGCGGCCGCGACGGCGGCGGCGAGCAGCTCGTCGGGGGACGTCCCGGGGGTGCGGTGCACGAGCTCGGCCCGCGCGAACGACGCGTACCCGACGGGGTGGACCGCCTGCACGTGCGCGTCGAGGTCGACGGTCGTGGGCGTCGTGACGTCGACGACGAGCGTCGCGGGCACGGGCTGGTTGACGGACGAGTCGAGGATGACCTCGGCGCCGACGACCCGGTCGCCGGTGGAGACGACCTGCCCGCCGACCGCGACGAGGTGGCGCCCGACGGTCCCGACGCCGACCTCGTGCCGGCCGGGCTCGTCGAGCCGGACGGTGGTGCGCAGGCGGACGGTCGCGGCGGCGGCGGGGACGTCGCGCAGCCAGCCGCCCCACGTGGTGGTGGTGCGGGCGTCGAGGACGGTCCCGTCGGCGTCGAGCAGCTCGACGAGCACCCCGGCGTCGCCGTCGGGCGTGGTGCACCGGCCGGCGAGGTCGAGGTGCGGGGGCCGCTCGCGGGAGACGGCCCCGGCGTGCACGTCGACGGGAACGCCGAACGCCTCGGCCAGCGCGTCGGCGGGCGTCGACGACCGCTCGGGCCGGACGTACGCGGACCCGCCGCCCTGCACGAACGGGCTCACGGCGTTGGGGCCGAGCAGCGCGACGCGGTGCACGTGCGCGGGCTCGGCGGGCAGCGCGTGCTCCTCGTCGCGCAGGACGACCATCGACCGCCCGACGAGCGTGCGCAGCGTGCCGCGGACGTCGACGTCGGCGACCTCGTCGCGGTGGTCGCCCTCGGCGGGGAGTCCCTCGATCGCCCCGACGCGCTGCGCGAGGCGCAGGACGCGGAGCACCTTGTCGTCGAGCAGGTCCTCGCTGACGCGCCCGGCGCGGACGGCGTCGAGCAGGCCGTCGCCCCAGGGGCCGTCGGGGCCGGGCATCTGCAGGTCGAGGCCGCCCTCGGCCGCGGCCTCGACGGTGTTGGTCGCGACCCAGTCGGACACGACGACGCCGTCGAAGCCCCACTCGTCCTTGAGGACGCCGGTGAGCAGCGGCCGGTGCTCGAGGACGGGCGCGGCGGTGGTGCCGTCGTCGACGCCGGAGTAGGCGCCCATGACGGACCACGCGCGGGCGTCGCGGACGAGCCGCTCGAAGGGGGCGAGGTAGACCTCGCGGAGCGTGCGCTCGTCGACGCGGGACAGGTAGGTGGTGCGCTGCGTCTCGGAGTCGTTGGCGACGAAGTGCTTGACGCACATGCCGACGCCGCGGTCCTGCGCGGACCGCACGACGTGCACGGCGATCGCTCCGGTGAGCAGGGGGTCCTCGGAGTAGCACTCGAAGTGCCGGCCGCCGACGGGGGTCCGCTGGAGGTTGACCTGGGGGGCGAGGACGACGTCGACGCCGTGCCGACGGGCCTCGGCGGCGAACAGCGTGCCGACCTCGTCGGCGAGGTCGAGGTCCCAGGTGGCGGCGAGGGCGCTGGGGGCGGGGAACGACGCGGCGGTCTCGGTCGGGTCGTCGCTGACGCCGCGGACGCCGGCGGGGCCGTCGGACAGGTGCATGGCGCGCAGCCCGATGTGCGGGATCGCGGTCGTGGACCACAGGCCGGCGCCGACGACGAGGGCGACCTTGTCGTCGGTGGTGAGCCGCGCGAGGAGCGCCGCGAGGGGCGCGTCGGGCCTGGTGGGGGCCGATGTGTCGGTCGACACGGGGTGGTTCTCCGTCCGGACGTCGTCGTTGCCGTCAGCAGAAGTAGAGCACAACTTACTGACTTGTTAGTAAGCGGGTTGGTCACAGTATGGTTTCGGTCATGGACGACGCCGTTCCCCCGACCGCCACCGGTCCGGCCGCACCCCCGGCCACCGCCGCGGACCCCGTCAAGCGCACCCGCCGACCCCGGCAGGCCACCGCCGAGCGCCGCGCCGAGATCCTGCGCGCCGCCGCCAACACCTTCGGGTCCAAGGGCTACAAGACCGGCTCGCTCGCCGAGGTCGCCGAGCAGGTCGGCATCACCCACGCCGGCGTCCTGCACCACTTCGGGTCCAAGGAGCAGCTGCTCGTCGAGGTCCTCGAGTACCGCGACAAGGAGGACGTGCGGCACCTCGAGGGCCAGCACATCCCCGGCGGCATCGACCTCTTCCGGCACCTGGTCCGGACCGCGCGCATGAACGCCGACCGTCCCGGCATCGTGCAGGGCTACACCGTCCTCACCGGCGAGTCCGTCACCGAGAACCACCCCGCGCGCGGCTGGGTCACGTCCCGCTTCAGCGTCCTGCGCGGCGAGATCGCCGACGCCGTCCGCGAGATCGGCGGCCCCGGCGTCAGCGACGCGACCGCCGAGCAGGCCGCGAGCGCGATCATCGGCGTCATGGACGGCCTGCAGGTCCAGTGGCTGCTCGACGACACCGTCGACCTCGCCGAGTCCACCACGTTCGCGATCGAGGCGATCCTCGCCGCCGCCCTCGCCGGCACGGACCGCCCGCACCCTCTGGCCTGACCACCCCGGCGCCGCACCCGAGCTCGCCGGTCCGCGTCGAGCTCGTCAGCCGCAACCAGCGCACTCGACGCCGACCAGCGAACTCGGCGAGGTCGGAGGCAGGAGGGCGGGGACTGCGGCGGGGCGGGGCGGGCACAGCAGATTCACAGGAACGGTTCAGGCGCGACCAAGGTCCGCCGGTCACCCTCGGACCATGACGACCTCGACCGTGCGCCGCCCCGACACGCTCACCCGCGCCGACGGGTCCCCCGTCCGCGCCCTCGTCGTCGACGACGAGCCGACCCTCGCCGAGCTCCTGTCCACCGCGCTGCGCTACGAGGGCTGGACCGTCGAGCACGCGCTCACCGGGCACGCCGCCGTGCGGCTCGCCAAGGCGTCCAGCCCCGACGTCATCGTGCTCGACGTCATGCTGCCCGACCTCACCGGGCTCGACGTGCTGCGCCGCATCCGCACCGCCCACCCGCACGTGCCCGTCCTGTTCCTCACCGCCAAGGACGCCGTCGAGGACCGCATCGCCGGGCTCACCGCGGGCGGCGACGACTACGTGACCAAGCCGTTCAGCCTCGAGGAGGTCGTCGCCCGGCTGCGCGCCCTGCTGCGCCGCGCCGGCGCCGTGTCCGCCCGCGAGGAGGCCGTCCTCACCGTCGGCGACCTCGTCCTCGACGAGGACTCGCACGAGGTGTCCCGCGGCGGCGACGACATCCGCCTCACCGCCACCGAGTTCGAGCTGCTGCGGTACTTCATGCGCAACCCCAAGCGTGTCCTGTCCAAGGCGCAGATCCTCGACCGCGTCTGGCAGTACGACTTCGGCGGCCAGGCGAACATCGTCGAGCTCTACGTGTCCTACCTGCGCCGCAAGATCGACAAGGGGCGCACGCCGATGCTGCACACCCTGCGCGGCGTCGGCTACGTGCTGAAGCCGGCGTGACCACGACCCGCCCCGCGCCCCGCAACCGCTGGACGCTGCGGCGGCGGCTCGTCGCGCTCGTCGTGACCCTCGTCGCCGTCGTCGCCGTCGCGATGGGCGCCGTCACGACCGTCGCGCTGCACGGCTCTCTCGTCGGGCAGCTCGACGACCGGCTGCGCGGCGCGCACGGGCGGGCCCAGATGGCGCAGGACGGTCCCGGCGCCGCGGGCGGGACGGCCGCGATGCGTGCGGGCGGCCTCGTGCTCGAGCGCGACGACCGCCCGCCGATCGCCGACCTGCCCGGGCAGGGCACCGGCACCGTGACGGTCGTCGCCACCCCCGGCGACACCGCGTCCGACGTCACCGCCGGCTACTGGAACGAGGACGGCGAGTTCGTCCGCCTCCCCGACACCGCCACGACCACGCTCCTCGACGTCCCCGTCGACGGCGACGTGCACGGCGTCCACCTCGACGACGCCGGCGCGTTCCGGGTGCTCGCGTCGAGCGCGCCCGACGGGACCGTCGTCGTCACCGCGATGCCGCTGTCCGGCGTGACCAGCACCATCACCGCCTACGTCGCGACCGCCGCCGTCGTCGCGCTCCTCGCCGTGCTCGCCGCAGCCGCCGTCGGGCTCGTCCTCGTCCGCCGCGAGCTGCGCCCCCTGACCCGCGTCGCGGCGACCGCCGCACGCGTCTCGCGCCTGCCGCTCGACCGCGGCGAGGTCGTCCTCGCCGACCGCGTCCCGCTGGCCGACACCGACACCGCGACCGAGGTCGGGCAGGTCGGCGCCGCGCTCAACCGGCTGCTCGGGCACGTCGAGGGCGCCCTCACCGCGCGGCACGCGTCCGAGTCGCAGGTCCGCCAGTTCGTCGCCGACGCCTCCCACGAGCTGCGCACCCCGCTCGCCTCCATCCGCGGCTACGCCGAGCTCGTCCGCCGCCTCCCCGACGACCTGCCCCCCGAGGCGCTGCTCGCGATGGCCCGCGTCGAGTCCGAGTCGCAGCGCATGACCGCGCTGGTCGAGGACATGCTGCTGCTCGCACGCCTCGACGCCGGACGACCCCTGGAGACCGAGCCCGTCGACCTGGCGCTGCTCGCCGTCGACGCCGTCACCGACGCGCACGCCGCCGGCCCCGACCACGTCTGGTCGCTCGACCTGTCCGCGCTCGACACCGGCGCCGACGGCGACAACGCGACCGAGCCCGACGCCCCCGAGGTCGTCGGCGACGACCACCGCCTGCGCCAGGTCCTCGCGAACCTGCTCTCCAACGCCCGCCTGCACACCCCCGCGGGCACCACCGTCACCGTCCGTGTCGCGCGTGTGGGCCACGACGTCGTGGTCGAGGTCGCCGACGACGGCCCCGGCATCCCCGCCGAGCTGTGCGACCACCTGTTCGAGCGGTTCGTGCGCGGCGACGCGTCCCGCAACCGCGCCGCCGGGTCCACGGGCCTCGGGCTCGCGATCGTCGACGCCGTCGTCACCGCCCACCACGGCACCATCGACGTGACGAGCGACCCCGGTCACGGCACGACCTTCACCGTCCGCCTCCCGGCCGCCCCTGGTGCGACCCCGAGCCGCCCCACGGCTCCGCCCCGGCTCGTCGACGCCTGAACGCCCACCCGGCCCGAGGCCGTCTCGCGACGGTCGACCGGTGGACTTCCGGGAGATGCACGAGGCGGCCCGCGACGTGCGGGCACGCTACGCCGTCGTCGCGACGATGCGCAGCCTGTCCGCACACCTCGCGGAGGAGGCGGAGGACTCAGAGGGCTAGGGCGTCCCGCTCCTGTCGCGCCCTCCGCACCCGCCACCGCGGGCCGCAGCGACGAAGCGGCCGAGCGCGTGCTCGACGTCCGGCGCGGCACCGTCCGGGCGCCCCGGCACGGGCGACGACGGCAGCACCGCGACGCTCCCGCCCCCGAGCCCCGAGCGCTCGGCCGCGAGCAGCGCCGCCCCGGCGGCGACCGGCTCGGCCTCCGCGACCAGGCGCAGGGGCGACGGGCTGACGCGGGCCTTGAGCCGCAGCCACGCCGGGTTGGCGGACATCGGCCCGCCGAGCACGGCCACCGAGGTCGCGGCGTCGGCGCCCGCGAGGCGGCGCTGCTCGTCGAGCATCCAGCGGGCCTGCAGCGCGAGCCCGGCGAGCAGCGCGAACGCCCCCTCGGCCGCGGACCGGCCGTCGAGGTCGCCCACGACCTGCGGTGTCGCGTCGGGGTCGGGCGCGGGCGTCTGCCGGCCCCGGACGTACGGGAGGACGAGCGTGTCGAGCGGCGCGTCGCCGAGCGCGGCGACGTCCGCCATGAGCGCGTCCACGTCCGCCGTGCCGTGGCTCTCCAGCCACCAGGCGACGGCAGCGCCCGCGCTCGACGAGCCCGCGAGCAGCGCGGCGTGCGCACCCGAGACGGTCCGGACCAGGCTCATGCCCGCCGCCGCGACGGGCCCGGGGACCGGGTCGACCGCGAGGACCGTGCACACCGCCTCGGCCGTGCCGACCGAGTCCGCGGCCTGGCCGGGCCGCCGCACGCCCGCCGCCCAGGTACCCACCGGGTGGTCGTGCCCCGCGACCACCACCGGCGTCCCCGCACGCAGACCCGCCGCGGTGAAGGGGCCGTCGAGCACCACGCCCAGCGGCTCCCCGGGGACGAGGACGTCCGGGACGTGCGCGGGCGTGAGGCCGACCGCCCCGAGCAGGTCCGCGTCCAACGCCGTGGGCAGGTCGCCGGGGCGGCCCAGACGGTACGCGCCCGTCCGGCCCGCGAGCGTGTGGTCCGTCGCGAGCCGACCGGTGAGCAGCATGCCGACGAGGTCGGCCGCGCCCGCCCACCGGCCCGCTCCCCCGTGCAGGTCGTCCGGTCGGTGCGTGCGCAGCCACTCCCACGTCGCGAGCGGGACCTTCGCGCTGACCCGGACACCGGTGGCCGCGAACAGGTCGGCCCGGCCCAGCCGCGCGGCGAGCAGGTCGGCCTCGGCGCCCGCGCGCTGCCCGTCCCACCGCAGCCAGTCGCCGCGAGGTCGCCCGTCGGGGCCGACGGGTACACCCGTCTCCGCCATCGACGCGACCCCGACCGCGCACGGCACGACGCCGGACGACACGTGCCCGCCCGGGTGCGAGGTGGACCGCAGCACGCGGGCGACGAGGCCGGCCAGCACGTCGGCCGCGTCGGCGGGCGCCGGTGTGCGTGCCGACGCCACCGCGAGCACACGCGGCTCCGCCAGGTCGACCAGCGCGACCTTGGTGTTCGTCGTGCCGACGTCGATCCCGAGCGCGGTCGGCGGGGTCGTGGGCACGCCCCCATCCTGCCGCGCCGCGGTCACGGCCCGGTCAGTCGTTGACGGCGAACCACCCGTAGACGTCGACGAGCGCCTGCAGGTCGCCCCGGTCGTTGTACACCGAGAAGCCCGGACCGAGACCCGTGAGCACACCCGTCGCGACGTCCGCCCCGGGCCGCGCGTTCGCGCTGCTCGTGAACGGTCGGACGCCGCCCGTCGGGTGGACGGTCAGGTACGACGGGACCGCCGTGCCCGCGGTGGTCAGGTTGACCGCCATCGCGGTCGCGTCGGCACGCACGACGGCCGGGATGTCGTCCCCGTCGAACCCGGTGGTCGCGCCCGCCCCGAGCAAGCCCGACCCGTCGGCGCGGCGCGGGACGACCGGGTAGAAGTCCGCGCCGCCCGACGCGACGTACCACCCGACGACGTCGACGACGAGGTGCGTCGAGCCCTGGTCGTTGTAGAGCGTGATGCTGCCGTCGGCCCCCAGGGGGACGACGGCGAGGTTCGGGACGTCGTCGCCGCGGTACGCGTTGAGGACGCTCGTCGACGGTCCGTCGACGGCGTCCGACGGGTAGGCGGAGACGTACGAGGTGGCCGCGGTCGCCTCCGTCGAGGTCACCGTGACGGCCGCGGCCACCGCGTCGGCGGGCGCCTGCGTCCCGGGACCGGCCAGGTCGAGGCGGCGCGTGCCGTGCGTCCCGACCGGCGCCGACGCACGCGTGTCGAGGACACGCGTCGGCGTCACCGGCTCGAAGCCCGCCCCGGCCGGGTCGGACGTGTAGTAGCCCTGGATGTCCGCGACGAGGTGCGTCCACCCGGCGTCGTTGTAGAGGACGAGCTCGTACTTGCCGGACTCGGTGAAGCGCGACACCGGGACCGTCACGAGGTTCGCGACGTCACGCCCAGCGGTCGAGTTGATGACGCTCGTCGACGGCTCGCCCGCGAACCGGTACGGCTGCCAGGACACGAAGCTCGTCGGGGCGCTGCCCTGCGTCGTCGTGAGGTTGAGGACGACCGCGGACGTGTTGTCGGGCAGCTCGTCGAGCAGGAACACGGCGTTCTCGCCGGGCCCGACCGGTCCCTCGGCGTCCTCGCGGGTGTCGATCACACGGGTCGGCTCGACCGGCACGAACCGGCCGGGCTTCGTCATGCGCACACCGAGGAAGCCGACGTTGACGTCGTTGCCGAGCCAGACGCTGGCACCGGAGTCATCCGGGTCGGACTTCCCGCCGCCGTAGACGGTGCCGTAGAAGCCGGTCGGGTCGCTCGCGCGCACGACGGCGGTCGCGTCGGAGCACGGGGCGACGAGCGAGAACGCGCCGTCCGGTCCCGACACGCCCGTCGCAACGACACCGAGACCGGCCCACTCCCAGGCGCCCACGAGCTCGACTGTCATCCCCGCCAGTGGTGTGCCTGCGGCGTCGCCGTCGTAGACCCACCCGTGCACCTCGCGCGTCGTGCACTCGACGGCGGAAGCCGGCGCGGCGACGGCGGCGGCGGTCGCGAGGGCGAGCGCGGGGACGACGAGCATCGAGACGGTGCGACGTCGCACGGTTCCTCCTCCGGCGGCCTGGCGGCGCCTGTCGTGGGTCGGTCGGTCGGTCGGGGAGCGGGCGCTCAGCGGTTCGCGAAGAACCCGGTGACGTCGATGACGCCGTATGCGTCACCCGAGTTGTGGATGTCCACGATCCAGCTGCCGGCCACCGCGGCGGCGGCGACGTCGGCCCCCGGGCGGGCGTTGGTCGCGCTCGTCGCGGGCTCGGGCTCGTCGTAGCCCCACACCTTGAGGTAGGTCGGCCGCGTCGCCCCGTAGGTCGTCACGTTGAGCATGACCGCCTCGGCCGACGAGGAGAGACCGAACTCGTCCGGGTCGAGGATGAAGCTCGTGGACCGGAAGATCGTCGGCGCGATCCGGTCCGCCACCCGCTGGGTGTCCAGCGGGAAGTACATCGACCCCTGGCCCCGCACGAACCACCCGGTGACGTCGACGATCACGTCCGTGTCGCCGCGGTCGTTGTAGAGCTCGACGTCCTGGCCGTCGCCGAGCGGCACGATCGCGAGGTTCGCGATGTCGTCGCCCCGGTACGCGTTCACGACGCTCGTCGACGGGCCGTCCTGCGCGCCGGCGGGGAACGCCGACACGTACGACGTGGCCGCGGTCCCCTCGGTCGTCGTCACCGTCACCATCGCCGCGACCGCGCCCGCCGGCGCCAGCGCGCCCAGCGGCACCCGACGCCGCTCGCGCTCACCCAGCGCCGTCGTGGTGCGCGAGTCGAACGCCCGGACCGCGTCGATCTTCACGTAGCCCGCGTCGGAGGTCGGCGTGTAGTAGCCCGCGAGGTCCGCGACGAGGTGCGTCGTGCCCGCGTTGTTGTACAGCGTCACCTCGGGGGTGGCAAGACCGCTCACGCTGGCGGGCGTGATGCCGACCGTCACGAGGTTCGCGACGTCCCGGCCGCGCTCGGTGTTCAGCACGCTCGTCGTCGGCGTGCCGGGGGCACCGGACTCGTCGTCGACCACCGCGGACACGAAGGACGTCTGCGCGCTCCCCTCCGTCGCGGTGAGGTTGAGCACGACCGCGGTCGCGTCGGCGGGCACGCCGTCGAGCGCGAACCTCCGGCTCTGCCCCGGCCCCAGCGGGCCGCCCGGGTCGGTGCGGGTGTCGAGCGCACGACGGGGCTGGACGGGGACGAACCGACCGCCCGGCGTGACGAGCACGTCCTGCTCGACGCGGCCGCCGCCGAGCGGGAAGGTCGTCGCGCGCGACATGTCCGTCGCGTGCAGCCCGTAGGACTGCCCGGCGTACGGCGCGTCGAACGCGGCGTCCACCAGGACGACGCTCTCGACGCCCGTGCACCCCTCCTCGATCGCGTACCCGCCGAGCGAGTCCGAGTAGACGTAGTTGAGGTTGAAGATCGGCTCGCCCGACGAACCGTCGGCAGCCATCACCATGACGGTCATCCCCGGGACCGCGGCGCCGGTGACGGAGTCGCGCACCGTCCCGCGCACCGTCGTGACGCACTCCGCTGCCGACGCCGCCGCCGGCACGAGCCCGGCGCACGTCGCCGCCACCACCGCGGCCGTCACGACGGCCCTGCCCCTCAGTCGCACGACGCCCCCCTTCGCGAACCCGGACGCTCGGCCAGGTCGGCGCACACGCTAGCAGCGCGCCACGACAGGCCAGGGCCCTCACGGTCGCGTCGCGGCGCACTCCGCCTACCCCACCGACACCGGTCGGCCAGGATGCCGGGCGCCGTCAGTCGTTGACCGCGAACCACCCGTACGCGTCGACCAGCGCGAGCAGGGTGCCACGGTCGTTGTAGACGGAGAAGCCCTGGTCGAGCCCAGTGAGGACCCCCGTCGCCACGTCGGCCCCCGGCCGTGCGTTCGCGTTGCTCGCGAACGGTCGGGACGCACCGGTCGGGTGCACCGTCAGGTACGACGGCACCTGCGCGCCCGCGGTCGTGAGGTTGACGGCCATCGCGACCGCGTCGTCCCGGACGTCGCCGCCGAGGCCGGCCGCGTCGAAGTGCGCCGACACCCCACCGGGCAGCGCTCCCGACCCGGAGGACCGGCGCGGGTCGATCGCGTAGTAGTCGGCGCCGCCCGACTCGACGAACCACCCGACGACGTCGACCACGAGGTGCGTCGACCCCTGGTCGTTGTACAGGGTCACGGCGCCGTCGGGGCCGAGAGGGACGATCGCGAGGTTGGGCACGTCGTCGCCCCGGTAGGCGTTGAGGGCGCTCGTCGCGGGGCCGTCGACGGCGTCGGACGGGTACACCGACACGTACGACGTCGCGGCGGTCGCCTCCGTCGACGTCACGGTGATGGCCGCGGCCACCGCGTCGGCGGGTGCCGGGGCACCCGGTCCCGCCAGGTCGAGCGACCGGGTGCCGTGCGGACCCACCGGTGTCGACTCACGCGTGTCGAGCACCCGGTCCGGGGTGACGGGAACGAACCCGGCGCCGCTCGGGTCGGGCACGTAGTAGCCCTGGATGTCGGCGACGAGGTGGGTCCAGCCGGCGTCGTTGTACAGCACGACCTCCGGTCCGCCCGACTCGGTCCACCTCGACACCGGGATCGTCACGAGGTTCGCGACGTCGCGGCCCGCGGTCGCGTTGATGACGCTGGTCGTCGGGACGCCCGCGTCCCGGGTCGGCTGCGCGGAGACGAAGCTCGTCGGCGCGGTGCCCTCGGTCGCCGTCAGGTTCAGCACGACCGCGGTCGTGTCCACGGGCAGCTCGTCGAACAGGAAGGCGGCGTTCTCACCGGGTCCGACCGGTCCGCCCTCGTCGGCTCGCGTGTCGATGACCCGGGTGGGCTCGACCGCGACGAACCGCCCCGGTTCCCTCAGGTAGACGTTGGCCATGGTGGACGGGCCGCCGTCGAGCCGGGCGACCTGGGCGGACCCGGCGTCCGTGGCGTAGGGCGCGTACCGCGGGCCGTGGAAGCCGCTCGGGTCCGAGGCGCGGACGACGACGTCGACGTCGAGGCACGCGGTCTCCACGAGGTACCAGCCGTCGGCGCGGGTCGTCGCCGACCCCACGACTCCGAGGTGAGCGGCGGCACCGGTGCCGACCAGCTCGACGGTCATCCCGCCGAGTGCCGCCTCGTCGGCGTCGACGGTCTGCACCAGGCCGTAGACGCGTGCCACGCAGTCGGCCGCCGCGGCCGGGCCGGAGGCGAGTGTCGCCGCCGTTCCCACGAGCGCGATCACGAGCACGGAGGTGGTGCGACGTCGCACGGGTGTCTCCTCGGCAGCATGCGGCACCCGGACGGTGCAGGCAGGCGCACCCTATCCCTCGCCCCCGCACGTCCGGCAGCCGCCGCCCGTGTGAGCCGTGCGCCGAGCTCGTGACGTCGCGCCGAGGTCGTGACCTCGGGCTCACGACCTCGGCAGGTCGGTCACGACGTCGGGGGGCCGCGCTGCTCAGCCGCGCGGACGCCAGAGGACGATCGCGCCCGCCTCCGCCGGCTCCGACGGGCGGCGGCGACGGGCCTCGCGGCCGGGGCGCTGGACGGCGACGACGTCGCCGCGGGGGTCGGCCGTGAAGACGCGGCGACCCGGGTCGACGAACGCGCGCAGGTACTCGACCTGGCGGCGCAGGGTGTCGAGCTCCGCCTCGAGCTCGAGGATCCGCTTGATGCCCGCGAGGTTGACGCCCTCGTCCTGGGACAGCCGCTGCACCTCGCGGAGCGTCGCGATGTCGCGCAGCGAGTAGCGGCGGCCGCGGCCGCTGGTGCGCCCGGGCGAGACCAGCCCGAGGCGGTCGTACTGGCGCAGGGTCTGCGGGTGCATGCCCGCGAGGTCGGCGGCCACCGAGATCACGTAGACCTTCGCGTCGTCCGTCGCCACGTCACCTCACCACCTCTCGCGCCGTCGCCTGACGCGGCCCGTCGCCGCCATGCCGCGGTCGGCACCCGTCGTCCTGCACCGGCGCCGCCGGGCGGGTCTCCCCCACCCGGCGGCGTGCCGGTCACTTCCTCGCGGCATCCAGCAGGTCGGCCCGGACGTCCTCGCCGGACGTCGCGATGCCGAACGCCTGCACCGCCTCGCGTGCCGCGGCGGACAGCCGCTGCGGAACGACGACCTGCACGGTGACGAGCAGGTCCCCCACGCCCTTCGGCGTGGTGATGCCCTTGCCCTTGACGCGCAGCGTGCGCCCCGACGGCGTGCCCTCGGGGACCTTGACCTTCACGGTGCCGCCGTCGAGCGTCGGGACCTCGACGGTCGCGCCGAGCGCGGCCTCGTCGAACGCCACCGGGACGGTGACGCGCACGTTCGAGCCCTCCAGGGAGAACACGGGGTGCGGTGCGACGTGCACGGTGACGACGAGGTCGCCGGGCGGGCCGCCGTTCTCCCCGGGCCGGCCCTTGCGGGGCAGCCGGATCTTCTGGCCGTCACGCACCCCGGCCGGGATGCGCGCGGTGAACGAGCGGCCCTCGACGGTGAGCCCGACGGTCGCCCCCTCGGCGGCCTGCCGGAACGGCAGGGTCACCTCGGCGACGAGCTCGGCGCCCTGCTGCGGGCCGCGGAACCCGCCGCCGCCCTGGTTGAACAGGCCGCCGAGGATGTCCTCGAACCCGCCCGCCCCGCCGGGAGCGCCGGACGTCGAGTAGCGGACCCGCCCGCCGGGGCCGTTGGACCCGCCGAACATGCCGCCGAACAGGTCCTCGAACCCGGCGTTGCCGCCGCCGCGGCCACCCGCGGTGAAGCGGGCGCCGCCGGCCATGGCCCGGAGCTGGTCGTACTGCTGGCGCTGCTCGGTGTCGGACAGGACCGCGTAGGCCTCGCCGATCTCCTTGAACTTCGCCTCGGCGACGGCGTCACCCGGGTTGTGGTCCGGGTGCATGCTCCGCGCCAGCTTGCGGTACGCCTTCTTGATGGTCGGCCCGTCGGCGTCCTTGGGGACGCCGAGAACCGCGTAGAAGTCCTTCTCGAGCCAGTCCTGCCCGGTCACGGCGCCTCCCTCCTGGACGTGCGGGTCGTGGTGGTGATGATCAGGCCTCGGGGTCGACGACCGCCACCCGGGCCGCGCGCAGGACGCGGTCGGCCGTGCGGTAGCCGTGCTGGAGGACCATCTGGACGGTCGGCTCGGTGACCTCCGCGGAGTGCGCGTGCATGAGCGCCTCGTGCACCGCGGGGTCGAACGCCTCGCCGGCCTGCCCGTACCGCTCGACGCCGAACCGCTGCAGCGTCGCCGTGAGCTTCTCGGCGATCGACGCGAACGGGCCGGTCAGGTCACCGTGCTGGCGGGCCAGCTCGATGTCGTCGAGCACCGGGATGAGGCCCTCCGCGAGCGACGCGATGCCCCGGTCGTGGGCGGCGAGGGCGTCGGCCTTCGACCGCTTCACGTACGCGGAGTACTGCTGCTCGAGGTTGTAGTGCGCGGCCTGGGCCCGCTGGAGCTCCTCGAGCCGCTCGGCCGCGAGCTTCTGCGCCTCGATGAGCCCCTCGAGGACGACCTCCTCCCGACCTTCAGACCCAGCGCCCTGGACGATTGATTCTGCGTCCGCGAGGACCTGCTCCTCGGGCGACGGCTGGCGCACCTGCCCCGTCTCCGGGTCGATGCGGCGCTTGTCGGTGAACCGGGGTGCCCCCTCGGCGGGGTCGGGCTGACCCGACCCCACCGGGCGGTCGTTCTCGTCCGTCACTTCTTGTCGTCCTCGTCGTCGACGATCTCGGCGTCGACGACGTCCTCGTCGGGCGTCGTCGCAGCGGGCTCCTCCGCGGCAGGCGCGTCGGCCGGGGCCGACTGCTGCTGCGAGTAGATCGCCTCGCCGATCTTCTGGCTCACCGTCGCGAGGTTCTGCGTCTTCGCCTTCACGGCGTCGACGTCGGTGCCCTCCAGGGCGACCTTGAGCTCGCCGACCGCGGCCTGCACGTCGGTCTTGACGTCCTCGGGCAGCTTGTCCGCGTTGTCGACGAGGAGCTTCTCGGTCGAGTAGACGAGCTGCTCGGCGGAGTTGCGGGCCTCGGCGTCCTCACGGCGCTTCTTGTCCTCGGCCGCGTGCTCCTCGGCCTCCTTCACCATGCGGTCGATGTCCTCCTTGGGGAGGGCCGAGCCGCCGGTGATCGTCATCGACTGCTCCTTGCTCGTGCCGCGGTCCTTCGCGGACACGTGCACGATGCCGTTCGCGTCGATGTCGAACGTGACCTCGATCTGCGGCACGCCACGCGGCGCGGGCGCGATGCCGGTGAGCTCGAACGTGCCGAGCGGCTTGTTGTCCCGCGCGAACTCGCGCTCGCCCTGGAACACCTGGATGAGGACGGACGGCTGGTTGTCCTCCGCCGTGGAGAAGATCTCCGAGCGCTTGGTGGGGATCGCCGTGTTGCGCTCGATGAGCTTCGTCATGACGCCGCCCTTGGTCTCGATGCCGAGCGACAGCGGCGTGACGTCGATGAGCAGGACGTCCTTGCGGTCGCCCTTCATGACACCGGCCTGCAGCGCGGCACCGACGGCGACGACCTCGTCCGGGTTGACGCCCTTGTTGGGCTCCTGGCCGCCGGTGAGCTCCTTGACGACCTCGGTCACCGCGGGCATGCGGGTCGAGCCGCCGACGAGCACGACGTGGTCGATCTCCGACAGCTTGATGCCGGCGTCGCGGATCACCGAGTGGAACGGCGCCTTCGTGCGGTCGATGAGGTCCTGCGTCATCTGCTGGAACTGCGCGCGCGTGAGCTTGGTGTCCAGGTGGACCGGGCCGTTCTCGCTCATGCTCAGGTACTGCAGCGAGATGTTGGTGGCCGTCGCGGACGACAGCTCCTTCTTGGCCTGCTCGGCCGCCTCGCGCAGACGCTGCAGGGCGATCTTGTCCTTCGACAGGTCGACGCCCGTCGTGTTCTTCACCTCGGAGACGAGGTGCTCGACGATGCGGTTGTCCCAGTCGTCGCCGCCGAGGCGGTTGTCGCCGGACGTCGCGCGGACCTCGATCGTCGAGAAGCCGTCGTCGTCCTTGCCCACCTCGAGGAGGGACACGTCGAACGTGCCGCCACCGAGGTCGAAGACGAGGATGAGCTCGTCCTCCTTGCCCTTCTCCAGGCCGTAGGCCAGGGCCGCCGCGGTGGGCTCGTTGATGATGCGCAGGACGTTGAGGCCGGCGATCGCGCCCGCGTCCTTCGTCGCCTGACGCTCGGCGTCGTTGAAGTACGCCGGGACCGTGATGACCGCGTCGGTGACGGGCTCGCCCAGGTACGCCTCGGCGTCACGCTTGAGCTTGCCGAGCACGCGCGCGGAGATCTCCTGCGGCGTGTACTTCTTGTCGTCGATCTCGACGGTCCAGTCCGTGCCCATGTGGCGCTTGACGGACGTGATGGTGCGGTCGACGTTGGTGACGGCCTGACGCTTGGCGATCTCGCCGACGAGCACCTCGCCCGTCTTGGAGAACGCGACCACCGACGGCGTCGTGCGCGACCCCTCGGCGTTGGCGATGACCGTGGGCTCGCCGCCCTCGAGGACCGAGACCACCGAGTTCGTGGTGCCGAGGTCGATGCCGACTGCTCGTGCCATGTGCGTGCCTTCTTCCTGTGCTGCTTCGGGTCTGCGGGGCCCTGCTCCGGGGTGGAGCGGGCCGCTCTTGAGTCCGCCGGGCTCAAGTCTGCGTCGGCCGTGACGACCGCGCAACCTCGACCCGCCAAACTTGAGTCTGATTGGCTCAACCTTGTGAGCGTTCTGAGCATTCCCAGGATCGACCGGGTCTCCTGCGGTGGTCTGCGTGCCCGCCTCCCCGGATCCCGCGGGAAGACGCATCCAAGGGCTCGGGAAGACGCCGAATCGCTCGGGAAGACGCGTGAGGGGCGCCGGTCGCGGCGCGCTTCCCCGCCGGTTAGCGCTGTGGGATCTCATCCGAGTTGGCCAGATCTCACGCAGTTGGCCACGGCGGGTCCGAGTCTCATCGAGTTGGCCAGGGACGACGCCCGAAGCCGTGGGCTCGAGCGCTACCGTCGGCGTCGTGGCTGAGGTCGACGCACGGTGGGTGCGGTTGCTCGCGCTGCGTCAGGGGCTCGGGGACGCGGAGGTAGAGGACGAGGCGGCCTCGCTGGTTGCGCAGTTCCAGGTCGAGGCGGAGGAGTCGGTCCTCGAACTCGCCTTGAGCGCGTTGTCGCACGATGATCCGTGGCATCGGCAAGCGGCTGCATGGGTCCTCGGACAGTTCGGGTTTCCGGAGGGACGGCCCTTCGGTGCACGGGTGCTTCCCGAGGTGCTGCGTGCGGCCCGCGCGGAGCGGGACGATGACGTCCGCGAGGACCTGGTAGCCGCCCTGGGCGACGCGCAGGACGCCGCGTGGCTCGACGACCTGCTGTCGTTCGCGGGAGACCCGGCTCCCGGCGTGCGCCGGGCAGTGGCGAGCCACGTTCCGGGCATGCCATACGCCGACCCGTTGCCTGATCGGGCCATCGACGCGCTGATCATGCTCTCGACGGACACCGACCCGCGGGTGCGCGACTGGGCGACGTTCGGTCTGGGTACCCAGTCGTCGCAGGACTCGTCCGAAATCCGCGCCGCTCTGCTCGCGCGGCTGGACGACGAGGACGCGGACGCGGCAGCAGAGGCGCTGGTCGGGCTGGCCCGCCGAGGGGCCCCGGAGGCGCTGGTCCGGGTCCGGGCTCTACTCGAGGAGCCCGACGGGCCCATCACGCTGTTGGTGCTCGAGGCGGCGGCAGAACTCGCCGACCCCATGCTGATGCCGGCGTTGGAAGCGCTGGCACTGGAGTGGGACGGCGACGAGGACCAGCACACCGAGGCTGTCGCGTTCGCGCTCACCAGGTGCGACCCAGAGGCGCCCGAGTCGGCGAGGCAGATTGAACAGCAGATCGTCACCGCGGTCGACGAGCGCGCCGCCGGCACGGGGTGGTCGCTCGCAATGACGGGCGCCTACCCGCGCACGCTGGCGTGGCCCCGTCGTCCCGACGATGCGGTTGACGAGTCGGTCGAGCCAGACGCCTTGTGGGAGGGATGCGCCCCGGGCAGGTTGGAGATCGACGCCGTCGTGACTCGGTGCATCGCCCTGATCCACGAGGCTGTGGCCCGTCGGGATTGAGAGTCCTGCTCGAGCCGCGGACCGGGCTCAGCACCGTGGTCCGTGGGTCGTCATCGTCGTCCCGTACAACGGGGATCTCTCGGTGCTCACCGCACCCACAGGGGCGCTCCTGATCCAGGCGCTCGGACCGCCCGCCCGCCCCGGCTGCTCGCAGCCCAACACGAGCCGCTCGAGGACTTGGACAAGTTCGTGAGACGACGCGCGTCTCACCATCCTGTCCAGTCCCACGTCAGGCCGCTTCGGCTTGACAGAACTGGTCCGATCAGCGGCTGCGGGTGGGGTGCCCGGTCCGATGGCGTCCCCGATCGCGACACGTCGGCCACGGGGACACCGCGGGCCGGCTCAGAGGTGCCGGACGGTCAGCATGCTGCGGCCATGGGTGGACTCCGCCAGAACCGTGCCCGTCTCGTCGAACTCGAGCTTCTCCAGGACCCGGCGCGACGCCACGTTCCAGTCCCACACGGTCGCCCACAGCCGGGGGCAGCCCGACTCGCGCGCCCACTCGACCACCGCCCGGCCCGCCTCGGTGGCGTAGCCGCGGCCATGCGCCGCCCGCAGCAGCTCGAAGGCCAGCTCGGGCTCGTCGGACCGCTCGCTGCCGTGCAGGGTCAGGCCGCAGTACCCGATCAGCTCGGCCGTGGCCCTGCGGTGCACGGCAAGAAGCCCCGGCTCACCGTCGACGCCTGCGGCGATGTCCGCCACGGTCGGCCGGCCGTGCGCGTCGATCCGCCGGTGCTCCGGCACCCGTGGATCCCGCTCGGTCCAGAGCCGGCGGTACGTCGCGGCCTCCTCCACCCTGCGGGGCCGCAGCACGAGGCGATCGGTCTCGAGGGTGTCGGGCACGCGGATCGGCGCCATGCGGCGATGGTGTCACGACGACCTGTCCCGTCGCCGGCCACGGCTCTGCCGCAGGAGTCGCGCCAGAGGAAGGACCGGTAGCAACCGCCGCTGTCGGTCCGGACCTTTCGACCGTGACACCATGCTCAGCGTGGTCGAGATCACCAAGCCGCAGCAGGGCGACAGCGGCCTGTGGACCGTGGGGGCGTGGCCGGCGCACCTGTCGGAGATCGCACGGGCGGTCGACCCCGGCTTGGACTTCGTCGTCTTGGAGGACCACTGCGCTACGGATTGGCAATGGCGGACTCTCGAGGTGCCTCTGAGCGACCACGCGGATTCGCCCGCGAGTCGGTGGACCGTCCGCCTCCTGCAGTTCGACCTGCTGCTCACGCCGGCGCAGCTGACACAGGCGGCACCGGAGCTGCAGACCGCGTCGGACGGCGGCGCGACCATCTGGCAGTCCTCGCGCCGTCCACCCGACGGGTTCGCCCTCCGTCACAAGCACGGGACCGCACGAGCGGCCGCGATGCGAGGGCTCGACATCCGCCTCGTCATCGACGTCCCGCACGACGGCGAGGTCGCGCTTCTCACGGCACCGACGGAGGCGCTCATGGTCCAGGCGCTCGAGCGCCTGGCCTCCTTCGGCTGAGCGCCGCCAAGCGCCGGGCCCTGCAGCATCGCAGGAGGATCCGGACGACTTCGTGTGACGACGAGCGTCTCACCGCTCCATCTCGTCGCGTCCGCGGCGCGCCCGCTGTCGAGCTCGCGTGTCCGGTGGCATCAGAGGGCACCCAGGTGCTGGGCGCTCAGAACCCTCGGCGGCGGAGCGCGGCGCCGTGCCAGGATCGCGGGCGTGATGCTCCGCGATGCGACCGGCGACGACATCGACCTGCTCCACGACCTGCTCCTCGAGGCGTTCAACTGGGACGGGACGCAGCGGTTCACCCGCGCCGAGGTCGTCGCAGACGCCCACACCGACCGCTACCTCGGAGGGTGGAAGCGCCCGGACGACTTCGGGCTCGTCGCGACTGACGACGCCGGCTGCCCGCTCGGAGCCGTCTGGGCGCGCGCCCTGCCCGCCGCCACGCCGGGCTACGGCTACGTCGCGGACGACGTCCCGGAGCTCGGCATGGCCGTCGCCCGACCCCATCACGGCCGGGGCGTGGGGACCGCGCTGCTGGCCGGCTGCCTCGAGCAGGCCAACGGCCTCGGGTGGCGGGCCGTGAGTCTGAGCGTCGAAGACGGGAATGCCGCCGCTCGCGCCCTCTACTCCCGGCACGGCTTCGTGGTGGTCGGCCGCAACGGAGGCTCCGACACCATGCTGCGCGAGCTCTGAGCACGCCGAGGTCGTGACGGTGCGAGTGCTGCTGGACCAGTCGGTCGGCGTCCACTACGGGTACATGGCGATCGAGCCGTTCGGCGCCGGCCTTACTGCCGAGCTGCTCCAAGCACGGGGCGGCCAGCGGAACGGGCTGTGCGGGGCGACGTTCCCCGGAGCGCTGTCGTTCGTCGTCGGGCTGCACACCGGGTCCGTCCCGGTCCGCATCGAGCTCCACGACGACGCCCCGCCGCCCGAACCCGACTGGGAGGACGTCGTCGAGGCCTCGCTGACCCCCGTCGAGGGCGAGCCGTACGCGCTCACCTCGTTCGGCCACGCGGAGCCGCTCGACCTGCCCACCGACAGGTCCCTGCGCGCCCGCTGGAGTGCGCACGGGATGGACGAGTCCCATCGCGGGGGACCCGGGGAGGGGGAGCAGCCGCTCGACCGGTACCTCCTGCAGCTCTGGCCCGCTCCGCCCGCCGCCGACACGGTGGTGCGGTGGGGCAGCGAGGCGGCCCGGTACTGGCACGGCGTCGCCGAGCGGACGCCCCCGCCGCCGACACCGGAGGAACGCGCGCGTGCGCGGATCGCTCAGGAGGCGTCGGACCGGGCCCGCGACGAGGCTGCGCGTCGCGCGCGGCTCGAGCGCGAGGAGACCGACGCCTGGGGTGGTCGGCCACCGAGCGACGACCTCCGGGCCTGGGGGTGGCGCGCCCGCCAGCTCGCGGGGCAGGACCGCGACCTCGTCGACGCGATCGCCGGGCTCGACCCCGAGCAGCAGCGCGCCGTCGCGACCTGGGCGGCGACCCGGGCCTGCGAACGGGCCGGGATCCTCGACCGGCCCGGGCTCGCCACGGCACTCGCCGACATCGCACGCGGTGCGACGCCGGCCGCACCCTGGACGGGCTTCGGCGAGGCGTGGGACGCCCTGTTCCCGGCAGAGCCCGACGACGAGGACGGCGCCGGCGCGTCCGGACCGGTGGCCGCGGCCGTCGCGACGATCTCGCTGGGGCCGGCGGCCGCGGCACGGACGCCACTCGCACCCGAGGCCGCGGCGATCGACGCCGTCCTCGCGGCCGCGGACCCGCACCCTGGCACGGCGGCGGCAGGAGCGGTCGACGGTCTCGGGTCCGGGGCGCTCGACCGCGACGACTGCTTCGCCGAGGCGCTCGTGGTGGTGCGGTCGCTCGCCACGCGGTGACGCGGGCGGCCGCAGCTGTCACTAGCAGGGCGGTCCCGCGCGGCAGGTCGACGTCGGCGGTCGTGGGAGTGTGTCGTCGTGGACGCCTACCCGCTGCCGCCGGTACCCGGCCGGGTGCCGGCGCGTGAGCGCACTGTCCACGTCGTGACGCACCCGGAGGCCACCCACCATGTCGACGGTGTGGTCGGTGGCCAGTTCGACTCGACCCTGACCCTGCGCGGGGAACGTGAGGCTGTGGCGATCGCCGCTGCGCTGCGCGCACGCATCAGCACGGTGGGGCGGGTCACCGTCGCCACGTCCGACCTGCGGCGCACGCGTCAGACCGCCGCGACGATCGGTGAGGCCCTGGGCGTCGAACCGGTGCTCGACCCCCGGCTGCGCGAGAAGTCCTACGGGGAGGCGGGTGGGCGCCCCCAGGCGTGGCTCGACGCCCGCTTCGTGCCGCCGCCCGCCGTCGGAGACCGTCTCCGCCACCACGAGGGTGTGGCCGGCGCGGAGACCCGGCTCGACGTCGCCGTTCGCGCCTACGCATCGATGACCGACCTTCTCCTGCACGACGTCGACGAGCTGGTCGTCGTGACCCACGGGTTCACCGCCGGCCTGCTCGTCGCGGCCTGGATCGGCATGCCGGTCGAGGCCGCCGGCCACGTCGCGTTCCCGGTGCCGTCGGGAAGCATCACGACGCTCCGTGAGGACGGGTACTTCCACAACCGCGCCGTCGTCACCGTCGGCGAGGTCGACCGCCTGCGCACTGTGGACACTCATGACCGCCGGAGCTGAGTTCATCGAGACGCTCGGTGATCGCGTCTTCCTGGTAGGTGAGTGATCGTGGCCGGCAGTTTCTTTCTCGCGGACGGACGGGAGTGGCACTCGTCGTCGTCGACGTTCTTCTGGGTGCTCGACGCCCTGGCGAACCACACAACAGACAAGGTTCTCGCCGACCACCTGCTGGAGCTCATCGAGTTCAACGTCGGATTCTTCGGTGTCGAAGAGCTGGCAGACGATCAACGCGTCGAGCTGCTGTCCCTCGTGGGTCGGTTGCTGAAGATGGTGCGGGCAATCCCGGTCGACGAGCCGTATCGCGACTCTTTCATCGCTCAGGTCGATGAACTCGCAACCCTGGCAGCCGCACCGCGCCCCTGAGCACGGCGCCATCGTCAGCCCGGTGAACTTCCATTCCGCGCGCGGGGCCGTAGACCCTTTCCGAGGATTCGGACAACCAGGCCCACGTCCGGGGCCCCCCGGAGGGCCGTGCACAGCTCGCGCGCCCGCCGCGTCCTCGACGACACCGGCGGCATGCGGCCGCCTGCACTCGGCGAACGACGTGCCCGGTCAGCGCGGTCGGAGCGCGGAGTAGACCTCCATGTCGACCCGCCGCCCACCGATGACCTGGTGGCTGCGCAGCAGACCCTCGCGCTGGTAGCCGGCGTGCTCGGCGGTGCGGACCGACGCGACGTTCCAGGGCTCGATGTACAGCTCGACGCGGTGCAGCGCGGGCAGGCTCCACGCGAACGCGGTCACGGCCCTCAGCGCATCAGCCGCGACACCCCTCCCCCGCTCTCGCGGCGCGATGCCGTATCCCGCGGTGGCCCGGCCGTCCGCGACGTCCTTCACCCACAGCCCGACCTGCCCGACGGCACGGTCGTCGGCGGCGTCGGCGACGCAGAAGGAGAACCCGGTGCCCGTGCGCAGCCGGTCGTGCTGGCGCTCGATCCACTCGACGGCTTGCTGCTCCGTCGCGTGAGCGACGAGCGTGCCGACCAGGGGGACGTAGGGGTCGGTAGCCAGGTCGCGGACCATCGCGGTGTCGCGCAGCTCGAACGCGCGGAGCCGGACGCCGTCGCACGCGGGCGCGACCGTCGGCATCGTCAGCATGCCGCCCAGTATCGGACCGCGCCGGAACGCCGCCCCGGTGGGGCACCGACGGCGCGCCGTCTACCGGTCGGTGGGCTCAGACGGCGTGCGCGTGACCGACGCTCGCGCGGCTCGACCAGTAGCTCCACCCGCCGCCGCTGAGCGTGCCGATCACGACGGGCGCCTCCGAGGCAGTGCCGGCGTCGTTCGTGCGGTGCCACCACAGGAGCGACCCGCCGTCGGGCTGGGCGTGCATGGTGACGACGTCGTCGCGCCCGTCGCCGTCGACGTCGGCGGCGTACTGGCGCGACAGGTAGAAGTCCCAGCCGCCCGCGTAGAGCCCGGTCAGGAGGGTCGGCTGGTCCGCGAACACCTCTCCGGCGGACGTGCGCGACCACAGGGCGATCCCGCCGCCCTGCTGCACCTGCACGCTCACGAGGTCGTCGCGCCCGTCGCCGTCGACGTCGGCGAGGAGCTCGCGACCGGCGGTGAACGACCACCGCTGCCCGGCCGGAGCCACCGTCGACGACGCGGCCGTGCGGAACGCCGAGCCCGTGCTGACGTGGATCGTGTGGCGCACGCCGTCGTCCCACGAGGACGACGACCCGGTGGAGTCGGGGACGGTGCTGACGAGGTCCGCCCGGCCGTCGCCGTCGGTGTCGCCGAGCGCGTACCGGACCTGGAAGAACGGCAGGAGCCAGGGGCGCGCCGTGTCCTGCAGCTGGGCCCAGAGCTCGGGCGCGGCGAAGCCGGTCCCCGTGTTGTGGTGCACCCACACGTTGGTGCGGACGTCGCCGGGTGCGACCGGGTTGCTGTGCACGCTGACGACGTCGTCCAGGCCGTCGCCGTCGACGTCGCCGACGAGCTGGCGCGACGCGTCCCACGACCACCCGCCGGTGCGCAGCTCACCCCACACGTGAGGCGTGGGATCGGGGCCGCCGCCGACGACCCACAGGAGCAGCCCGCCGTCGGGCTGACGGTGCGGCAGGAGCCAGTCCGGGCTGCCGTCGTCCGTACCGGAGACGTCGCCGAAGTCGCCGGCCTCGGTGCGCGACGAGCCGAAGTCCCACCCGCCCGCGACCAGCGACGTCACCAGCTGCGGCCGGCCGAACGCGGGGTCGTCGGCCGCGAGCGGGACCTCCCACAGGTTCACGCCGCCGTACGGCAGCCAGTGCGTGATGTCGAGCGCGGGCGCGCCCGCGTCGTCCGCGGCGGCGGCCGGTGGGGCCCCCAGCGCGAGCATGCCCAGGACCGACAGGGCGACAAGTCCGATACGTCGTTGCATCGCTGCTCCATCTCCGTGCCGGGAGTGGTCCTCCCGGAACCAACCTAGCCACCTCGGGGCGCCGCGGAAGACGCCCATGGGCACGTCGTTCACCTGGCGACCACCACCTCTCCGATGCCCGGACCGTCGAGGTCCGTCACGGGTCTGGTGAGGACGACCGTGGACTCGCCCGTGCGCGGGTCGTGCCGGGTGACGGACCCGGGGAGTCCCCCTGACCCGCACCCGGAGTCCGTGGTGTAGAGAAATCCGTCCACTGCCGCGACGACGGAGGTGGACCTGTCGTCGGCGGTCGAGAGCGGCGCCGTCGCCCGCCCTTCGCCGTCGAACCACACGACGCCGGGGCACCGCGTCCCGGGCCACCCCCGGTCCTCCCCGATCCGCGCGGCGAAGACCCCGTCCGCCACCCGGACCGCCGTCGCCGGGTACGGCTCGCCGGGCGGGTACTCGCGCGTGGACGTCACCACCGGGTACCCGCTCGAGACGTCGACGACGACCGCCGTCGCGACGACCGACAGCGTCGCGCCCTCACGCAGCGCGGAGCAGTTGAGCAGCAGGCGGGTCGGGCTGAACCAGAGCCCGGACTGGCAGCTCTCGTCCGCCGGCCGGTCCACCGTCATCGGCGCATCGAGGGCGTCGGACGTCAGGTCGAGCACCGCAGGGTCCTGCCCGGTGCTGACGGCCACGTACCGGCCAGTGGGGTCGACCGCGAGGACCTCCGTCTGGTCGTCGTCGCCACGCGATCCGACCCGTCGAGCGTCCCCGGACTCCGGCAGCACCCACGCGCCGCGAAGCGGCCACGCCGAGGGCCACCGCTCCCAGACCTCGGTGCCGTCGGGCGTCACGTCGACGAGGTGCACCTGGTCCGGGAGGCCGCGGCTGTCGTCGGTCACCGCCCCGGTGAGCAGGTCGAGGCGGGCGCGGTGGTGCTGCTCGCCCGAGCCGCTGACCACGACGAAGGAGGCACCGGCGGGCCAGCGTTCCAGGGAGAACCCGGTCTCGGGACCGAGGGCCGACGGGTCCGGGTCGGCCGCGCGGTACACCTCGCCGGCCGGCGAGGACACGAAGACCGCGGTGTCCCGCACCGGGGCGTCCCCGAGGGCCGCGCCCGGCTCTCGAAGGTCGAGCTGGCTGACGACCCATCCGACACCCGCGGTCGCGAGCACGTCGGGGGTCAGCGGCCGGTAGGGCGGCAGCCCGGGCTCCTCGATCAGCGCCACGGGCGGCGTCGTCGGCACAGGTGTCGGGGTGGTCGACGGCTGCGGGCTGGTCGTGATGCGCGGGCTGGTCGTGACGTGCGGGCTGGGCGTCACCGCCGGCTCCACCTGCGGTCGCACCAGGTTGCCCACCAGGACGACCGCGACCCCGACCGCGACCGCCGCGACACCGAGCACCGTCTGCCGGGCGTGCCGGACCCTGCGCCGGCGCCGCACACCGGACAGTGCCCGCCCCCACGGTCCCTCGGTCCCCACCTGGGCGAGCGCCGCCGCGTCCGTGTCCGCCGCGGCACGCAGCACGTCGTGCAGGTCACGCTCCACGACCCACCTCCTTCACGCTCACGAACTCCGGATCGCTCGCCGTGGTGCCGAGCGCCGTATTCAGGGCGGCGATGCCGTCAGCCGTGTAGCGCTTGACCGACCCCTCCGTCAGCCCGAGCGCGTCCGCGGTGTCCCGGATCGACAGGTCGTCCAGGAACCGCAGCGCCACGCACGCCCGCACCCGCGGCGCCAGGACCCCCAACGCCGCCACGACGTCACCCGACAGGCCCTGCGGCTCCGGTACCACCTCCGACGTCGCGAACCCGGCCAGCCGCACCCACGCCCGCCGCTCGTGCCCCGCCGTCCGCGACCGGTCCACGGACCTCGTCGTGATCGCCCGCCGCACGTAGGCCTCGGCCTCGTTCACCGACCCGAAGCGCGCCCGCCCCGAGAACGACGCCACCAACGCCTCCTGGACCAGGTCCTCGGCGTCCTCGCGCGACCCGGTCAGGAACGTCGCCCGCGACAGCAAGCGCGGATACCGCTCCCGCACGAGCTGCTCGAGCATCGGCTCCCACCGGCCCATCGGCACACCCATCTCCCTCGGTCGACGTCCACTAGAACGGGCCGACGTCGAGAAAAGTTGGGGTCACCGACCAGCGGCCGACCGGCGTCGTCCCCGGCCGCCGATCCGACGGCGCTGGGCGCCCGCGACGCCGACGGCGGGGCGACGCCCCCTCTCGCCCGGCACCGCTCGCCCGGGGTGGCTACGGTGCGAGGATGACGCGCTCTCAGCGGACGACGAGGTCCGCCGTCCTGGCCGTGATCGCCGCCGCGCTCGTCCTCGTCGGGTCGGCCGGAGGTGCGGCGTCGGCCTCTCCCTCCCGCGTCGTCCTCGACGCCCTCGGCGACTCGTACGCCTCCGGGTACGGCGTCCCGCCCTACGAGGCCTGCGGCCGGTCGCAGAGCGCCTACCCGGTGCAGCTCGACGGGCGCCACCGCCTGCGCCTCGACGACTTCGTGGCCTGCGCCGGCGCCACCACGACCTCGCTCGTCAGCGGCGGTCAGCTCGCCGCGCTGGACGCCGGCACCGACGTGGTGACGCTGACCGTCGGCGGCAACGACGTCGGCTGGTCGACGGCCGTCTCCGCGTGCCTCGGCGGCACCGACGCGCAGTGCGCGGGCGCGGTCGCCCTCGTGGACGGCCGGATCACGAACGAGCTGCCGGCGCTCCTCGACACCGTCTACGCCCAGGTCACGACGGCTGCCCCGAACGCCCGCGTCGTGGTGACCGGCTACCCGCGGCTCTTCTCGCCGGAGTACGGCCCCTACCTCGCCGCCACCACGGCCGAGCTCGACACCCTCAACGCCGCCGCGGACACCCTCGACGCCGTGATCGCCGCCGCGGCCGGCCGCGCCGGGTTCCGGTTCGTCGACGTGCGCGCACGCTTCGACGGGCACGGGGCGAACGCACCCGAGGCGTGGATCCTCGGGGCGTCCGACCCTGGCGCGTTCCACCCCACCGTCGAGGGCTACCGGGCCTACACGGCCGCCGTGAACTCGGCGCTGGGTCCGGTCAAGCCGCGCTGCGGCGGGCACCGCTCCTGAGTCGACCCGGTGCCGGGGCCTACTTGACGACCCGGACCTCCTGCGGCCAGCCGCAGCCCACGGCGACCCGGCCCGCCCACATCTTGGCGGTCTCCAGGTCGGGCACGTCGATGATGGTGATCCCCCCGAGGTACTCGGTCGTCTCGGTGTAGGGACCGTCGGTGATCGTCACCGTCCCGCTCGTCGCGTCGGCGGTGAACGCGTCGGCCAGGTCCTCCTCGAGCCCGCCGGCGAAGACCAGGACCCCGGCCGCCTCCATCTCGCGGACGACCGCCGTGCTGGGCTCGACGCGGGACTGGAACCACTCGGCCGGGTGGTCGCCGACCCACTGCTGGTGGAAGTAGATGGCGTACTGCGTCATGTCGCTCCTCCTGTGCGGCCGCTCTGCCTGCCCTGTCACCACTCTGACGGACGAGCCTCGCCGGAATCGACAGGAGCTCAGAGCAGCTCGACGCCGTCCGCCTGCGGTCCTCGGTCGCTCTGGCGGACCTTGAACCGGACGCGGTCGCCCTCCTCGAGGATCTCGGCGTTGCGCACGACCGACACGTGCACGAACAGGTCCGGGCCTCCGGCGTCCGGCGTGATGAAGCCGAAGCCGCGGTCCGCGTCGTAGCGGGCAACGACGCCCTCACCGCCGCGCGCGGGTGCCCCACCGCCCGAAGGCGGCCCCGACCGACCGCGAGCGGACGGTGCCGCGGGCCTGCTCCGGCGCGGGGGGCCGGCGACGAGCCGGACGTCGAGGGCCTGCGGACCACGCTCGCCGGCCGCCACCTCGTAGGTCACGCGGTCACCCTCGACGAGCTCGTTCAGCCCGCCGGTCAGTGCGCGGGCGTGGACGAACAGGTCCTCTCCGCCGGAGTCGGCGGCGACGAACCCGAAGCCCTTGTCCGGGTCGTACCAGGTGACCGTGCCGTCGGCGCCGTCGGACGCCACCGCGCGGCCGGCCGCGTCGCCGAGCGGCAGCAGGTGGTCCGCCTGCGGCCCCTTCTCCCCGGGGACGACGAGGAAGGCGACGCGCTGCCCCTCGACGACCACGCCGCCGCCGACGATCGCCGAGCTGTGGAGGAAGATCTCGGGACCGCCGCCGTCCGGGCCGATGAACCCGTACCCCTTCGCCGGCTCGTACCAGCTCACGGTGCCGAGCACGCCGAGCGCGGCGTCGGCCGCCACGTCGCCGACCACCCGGACCCGGCGGGCGACGGGGCCGCGGTCCCCCTCGCCGACCTCGAACTCGACCTCCTGCCCCTCGCGGAGCACCCTCGGCCCGTCGTCGCCGACGATCTCCGACGCGTGGACGAACAGGTCCTCGGCGTCGTCCCCGAGGTCGAGGAAGCCGAACCCCCGCTCGGGGTCGAACCAACGGACGACTGCCTGCGGCACGGGGACTCCTCGTCGATGCACGGATGGTGCGTCCAGTGTCCTCCACCGCCGACGAGGGAGCGCCCTCAGGCCGTCACGTCAGGCGCCTGTGCGGTCGCACCTCGGCCACGTCGGGAGTCGCGGACGTGGCCGACCGGGACGTCGCCCCCGGTCGTCGCCGATCCGCACACCCGGCGATACCTGGGCGGGTGGCGCCGTGCCGACGACTTCGGCCTCGTCACGGTCGGCGGCGACGCACCTCAGGGACGGTGCCGCTGCTCCCACTGCTCCTTGGTGATCTCGTACCTGTAGCCACCGAGCTCGGCGCCCTCGACGGCGAGCATGTCCTCGGGCGTCTCCAGGGCCTCGGTGACGGTCATCCCGACCTTCTCCATCACGTGCTGCGACGAGCGGTTCAGCGCCATCGTCGCGCCCCACACGACGCGCACGTCGAGGTCGGTGAACGCCTTCTCGAGCAGGCCGGACGACACCTCGGTGGCGTAGCCCTGGCCCCACGCGACCTGCCGCAGCCGGTACCCGAGCTCGACCTCGTCCAGCGGCCCGTCGCGCTCGGGACGCAGGCAGAACCACCCGAGGAACGCGCCGCCCGCCGTCTCGTCTGCTGCGAAGAGCCCGAAGTCGCCGGCCCACCGGTCGTAGCCGGCGAGGATGCTCGGAAGGTCGCGGTCGCGGATCAGGTCCGGCGCGGTCGGCTCGCCTCCGGACAGGTAGCGCATGACGGCGGGGTCGCTGTCGAGCTCGATGAGCAGGTCGGCGTCGTCGGCACCGAAGCGGCGCAGCGTCACGCGCTCGGTCTGCAGGTACATGTCCACGGCCGCCAGCATGCCGAGCAGGCCACACCCCTGTGAATCGTTTTGCAGCGCTGCGCGGGGGACGTGTCTCTGGTGGGCTTGCCAGTCCGTCGCCAGGGTCGCCTGGGCCGTGGCGCTCCCGTCCCCTGAGAGGGGTCCCTCCCGTGCGCGCACTCCGCAAGGCGCTGACCGTGGCCACGGCGGCCCTGGTCGTCGTCGCCGGCTCGATCGTGGTCTCCCAGCCGGCGAGCGCCGCCGCCGGCTGCCGCGTCGACTACACGGTGACCAACCAGTGGCAGAGCGGCTTCGGCGCGAACGTGCAGGTGACGAACCTGGGCGACCCGGTCACCTCGTGGGACCTGCGCTTCTCCTTCGGCGCCGGCCAGACGATCTCGCAGCTGTGGAACGGCACGGTCACCCAGTCCGGGGCCGCGGTGTCGGTGCGCAACGCCGGGTGGAACGGGTCGGTCGGCACGAACGGCACCGCGTCGTTCGGCTTCAACGGCACGTGGTCCGGGTCGAACCCGGCGCCGACCGCCTTCACGCTCAACGGCGTCGCGTGCACCGGCAGCCCGGTCACCCCGACGACCACGCCGACGACGTCCCCCTCCCCCACGCCGACCCAGTCGCCGCGGCCGACGACCACACCGATGCCCACGCCCACCCCGACCCCGACGCCGACCACGGGCCCGGTCACGGGCAACGCCGCCCAGCTCGTCGCGGGCATGGGCAAGGGCTGGAACCTCGGCAACCAGCTCGAGGCCAACATCAACGGCGTGCCGAGCGAGACGGCGTGGGGCAACCCGGTCGTCACGGGGGCGCTCCTCGACCGGGTCAAGGCGTCCGGCTTCTCGACGATCCGGATCCCGGTCTCGTACCTCAGCAAGATCGGCTCGGCGCCGAGCTACACCGTCGACGCCGCGTGGCTGGACCGGATCGAGGAGGTCGTGAAGCTCGCCTACGACCGCGGGCTGTACGTCGTCGTCAACATGCACGGGGACGGCTACAAGAGCGTGAGCGGCTCCTGGCTCATCTGCGACGCGTCGTCGCAGACCGCGATCCGGGAGAAGTACCAGAAGGTCTGGCAGCAGGTGGCCTCGGAGCTCGGGGGCTACGGCGGCCGTCTGGTCTTCGAGTCGATGAACGAGAACTTCGACGGGCAGTACGGCAACCCGACGCAGCCGTGCTACTCGAACATCAACGCGTACAACCAGGTCTTCGTCGACACGGTGCGCCAGACCGGGGGCAACAACGCCTCGCGCTGGCTGCTCGTGCCGGGGTGGAACACGAACATCGACTACACGACGGGCAGCTACGGGTTCGTCATCCCGACCGACCAGTACCGCTCGTCGGCGATCCCGAGCAACGAGAAGCGGCTCATGATCTCGGTGCACTACTACGACCCGTGGGACTTTGCGGGCGCGGAGAACGGCACCTACACGCAGTGGGGGCCGAACGCGACGGACGCGTCGAAGAAGACGTCGTGGGGCCAGCAGGACTTCATGGACGCGCAGCTGAAGAAGACGTACGACGCGTTCACGACCAAGGGGTACCCGGTGTTCGTCGGCGAGTACGGCTCGATCGACAAGACGGCGTTCGACTCGTCGAACAACCGGTACCGGGCGGACTACGCGCGCACGCTCGTCGCGACCGCGAAGAAGTACGGCGCGGTCACGGCCTACTGGGACAACGGCCACAACGGTCAGTACGGGTTCGCGCTGTTCGACCGGCGCACCGCGACCGTGACCCAGCAGGGGATCATCGACGCGATCATGGGGTCCTGACGGGCTGGTAGGTCGCCGTCCGCGGGTGCCCGGCGCACGTTCGTCGGGCACCCGCGCCATACCTTGCGGTGCTAGGGTTCTGATCCCTAGCACTTCGAGGTATCGGGAGCCTGCGTGCACATCGACAAGGACCTGGTCGCGGCCTCCGCGACCCCGCTGGTCCTCGGCATCCTCGCGGACGGCGACCTCCACGGGTACGGCATCCTCAAGCGGGTCGGCGAGCTGTCCGACGGTCGCATGCAGTGGACCGACGGCATGCTCTACCCCCTGCTGCACCGCCTCGAGCGCAACGGCTGGGTGTCCGCCCGGTGGGGCGTCTCCGACGCCGGGCGCAAGCGCAAGCACTACGCGCTGACCGCGGCCGGACGAGAGGCCCTCGAGCAGCGGCAGGCGCAGTGGGACGTCGTCGCCGACGCGCTGCGCCAGGTGTGGAACGCCGTCCAGGGACCCGACGAGGCGGTGGCGTGGGCATGAGCGAGAACGCCTCCCTCGACGAGCACACGGGTCTCGAGCACCAGATCGACCAGTGGCGCACCTGGCTGCTCCGCCGCAGGGCGATCACGCCCGACGACGCCGCGGAGCTCGAGGACAACCTGCGCGGCCGGGTCGCCGACCTGCGGGCCGGCGGCCTCGACGACGACGAGGCGTTCCTCGTCGCGGTCAGGCGCATGGGCAACCTCGACGACGTCTCGCGCGAGTTCGCCCGCGAGCACTCCGAGCGGCTCTGGAAGCAGCTCGTGCTCGTGCCGGGGACGACGTCGGACGCGGACCGGCGGTGGCGCGACCTCGGCGTGCTGATCGGCCTCGCCGTCGGCGCGGGGATCGCCGTCAAGGCCCTCCTCGCGCTCGACGACGAGACGTTCGGGCTCAACGTCGCGTTCGCGGTCCTGCCGTTCCTCGCCGCGTACTTCGCCTGGTCGCGCCGGCTGCCCGGCCGGGTCGTCGGCGCGCTGGTCGGCCTGGCCACCGCGGTCGCGGTCGTCGTGAACCTGTACCCCTTCGTCACCGACGCGGGCGGCGACGTCGGGATGACGTACGTGCTCACCGCGACCCACCTGCCCGTCCTGCTGTGGCTGCTCCTCGGGGTCGCCTACACCGGAGGGCCGTGGCGCGACCACGCCCGCCGCATGGACTTCGTGCGGTTCACCGGCGAGCTGGTCATCTACTTCGCCCTCATCGCGCTCGGCGGCGGCCTGCTGACCGGGCTGCTGTTCGCCACCTTCGAGGTCGTCGACATCGACATCGAGCCCTTCGTCGGCGACTGGCTCATGCCGTTCGCCGTGCCCGGTGCGTTCTTCGTCGCGGCCTGGCTGGTCGAGGCGAAGAAGAGCGTCGTCGAGAACATGGCCCCCGTCCTCACCCGCGTGTTCACCCCGCTGACCGTCGTGCTGCTGGTCGCGGCCTTCGTCGCGCTGCTCACCGGTGGTCCGCTGACCGCCGTGGACCGCAACCTGCTGATCCTCATGGACGCGATCCTGCTGCTGGTGCTGGCGCTGCTGCTGTACTCCATCAGCGCCCGCGACCCGCTCGCGCCGGCCGGGGCCTTCGACTGGCTGCAGCTCGTGCTCGTCGGGGTGGCGTTCGCGGTCGACGTCGTCGCGCTCACCGCGATGGTCACGCGGATCGCCGACGCCGGCTGGACGGCCAACAAGGCCGCCGCGCTGGGCCTCAACCTGGTGCTGCTCGTCCACCTGGTCGGCACCGGCTGGCTGCTGGCGCGGTTCCTGCGCGCACGAGGCACGTTCGACGCGCTGGAGCGCTGGCAGACCCGCTACCTGCCCGTGTACGCGGCGTGGGCCGCCGTCGTCGTGCTGGTCTTCCCGCCGGTCTTCGCCTACGCCTGAGCCGGCGGGCGCGCGGAGTCGGCGCGCCGCGTGGCGTCCAGCTCCGCCAGCCACCCGAGGATCACCCGGTTCGTCTCCTCCGGCGCCTCCTGCTGGATCCAGTGCCCGGTGTCCAGCGTGACGACGTCCACGCGGGGCACGAGCTCCGTCAGCCGCTCCGCCCGCGCGACCGTGTCACGGGCGCCGTAGACCATGAGCGCGGGCTGCCGGACCACGGGGTCGACGTCGGCCAGCAGATGCCAGTTGCGGTCGAGGTTCCGGTACCAGTGGATGCCGGGCGTGAACCCGGTCGACTCGAACGCGGAGACGAAGACGGCCAGGTCGTCGTCGCCCATGAGCGGCTCTCCGAGCGGGGTCTGCGCGCGCGCGAGGTCGATCAGGGCCATGCCCGGCCGCGGCGGCGTCGGGGGCACGTCCTTCCGGAACAGGTTCCGCAGGAACCGGTACGGGTTCTCGTCGAGCACGGCGTCCGCGACGCCCGGCCGGCGGTTGAAGTGCACGAAGTAGAAGTCGTCGCCGAGGACCTCCTCCATGACCTCGACCCAGGGCCGCTCCCCGCGCTCCTGGTACGGCAGGCTCAGGTTGACCACCGCACGGACGCGGCTCGGGTGCAGCAGGGTCAGGCCCCACACGACGAAGGCGCCCCAGTCGTGGCCGACGAAGACCGCGTCCTCGTAGCCGTAGTGGTCGAGGAGCCCGACGAGGTCGCCCGTCAGGTGCGCGAGGTCGTACTCCGTCACCTCGGTGGGACGCGACGACCCGCCGTACCCCCGCTGGTTCGGGACGATCACGTGGTACCCCGCCGCGACGAGCGCGGCGACCTGGTGGCGCCACGAGTACGCGTGCTCCGGCCAGCCGTGGCAGAGCACGACCGGCCGTCCGGCGTTCTCACGTCCTGCTTCGAACACCTCGAGCGTGACGCCGTCGACGGGGACGAGGGTGGGCCGGGGGAAGTCCAGAGGGCGTGTCGATGAGGTCATGGCGGACATCGTGGCGACCGAAACCGGTCACCTCCTGACCGGTTTCCCTGGGAGTCTCGTCGGGTGCGAGCAGACCGCCTGATGGCCCTCGTCCTGCTGCTGCAGCAGCGCCGGCAGGTGACGGCCGCCGAGGTCGCCCGCGAGCTCGAGGTCTCCGAGCGCACCGCGCGGCGCGACCTCGACGCCCTGTCCACCGCCGGGGTACCCGTGTACTCCCTGCCGGGTCGCGGCGGCGGGTGGCGGCTCGTCGGAGGCGCCCGCACCGACCTGTCCGGGCTGACCGCGGGAGAGGCCCGCGCCCTGTTCCTCGTCGCCGGCCCGGCCTCGGCGGCGACCCCGGCCGTGAAGGCGGCCCTGCGCAAGCTCGTCCGCGCGCTGCCCGAGCCCTTCCGGGACCAGGCCGAGGCGGCGGCGACGGCGTCGGTCGTCGACCCGCGCGGATGGGGGTCGAGCGGGGCCGAGCACCGACCACCCCGGTTCCTCGACGACCTCCAGGACGCGGTGGTCCGCGGCGTCCAGGTGCGGCTCGGCTACGTCGACCGGACCGGCGCCGAGACCGGGCGGACCGTCCACCCGCTCGGCGTCGTCGCCAAGGGGCCGTCGTGGTACCTCGTCGCCCAGACCGACGCGGGCCGCCGGACCTTCCGGGCCGACCGCGTGTCGTCCGTCGACCCCACCGACGACCCCGTGGACCGGCCCGAGGACTTCGACCTCGCCGCGAGCTGGCGCGAGATCGCCGACGAGGTCGACCGCCGACGCACACCGCTGGAGGCTCGGGCGCTCTGCACGCCCGACGGGGTCGGGATCCTGCGGATCGGGTTCGGCGGGCGGCTCGAGGTCGGAGGTCGCACGCCCGACGGACGCGTCGAGGTCGTGGTCCGTGGGCGCGACGAGCACATGCTCGCGGGCGAGCTCGCCGGGCTGGTCGAGTGGGTCGAGGTGACCGGCCCGCCCGGGGTGCGCGCCCACCTGGCCGCGATCGGCGGTGCGCTCGTCGAGCGGTACCGCTGAGACCGGCACGGACGCGACACGTCTGCCCGAGAGGTTGTCAGGGGCGGGTCCTACAGTGCCCGGTATGACCGGGATCGGTGCGGACTGGCGGATGGTCGACGGCATCACGACGGCATGGTTCGAGGCGTCGTCGCTGAGCGAGGCGGCCGCGCTCGCCGGGCGCGTCCTGGCGCTGTCGGCCGGGGCCGCGGTCGACGTGCGCGCGGCGGGCGTGCGGGTGCGTCTCGACGTGCGTCCCGACACGCACCTCGGCTCGCAGCACGCCGCCGCGGTGTCGGCGGCCGCGCGCGACCTCGGGCTGACCGCGGACCCGGCCGTCCTGCAGCACCTCGGCATCGTGATCGAGTCCAGGGACCCCTCCGCGGTGACGCCGTTCTGGCAGCGGGTGCTGGACTACGCGCCTGGCGTTGACGGTGGTCTGGCGGACCCGTCGCGACGCGATCCCGCGGTCCAGGTCCGGCCGTCGTCCGAGCCCCGCCCGCTGCGCAACCGCGTCCACCTCGACGTCGTGCGACCGGCCGCGGCGGTCGAGCAGGCCGGTCTCGGCGACGCGTACGGGCCGTTCGGGGTCTGCCACGCCGACGCCGACGGCAACGAGGTCGACCTCGTGCCCGGCGGTGCGCTCGGCGACCGGGCGGAGACGGCCGACTGGCAGGCGGTGTTCGGCGCGGTGGCGTCCTACCGCACGACCTCGACTGAGCAGCAGCGCGACCTGGCTGCCGCAGCGGCCGCCCTGGCCGACGACGCCGGGTTCCCGCTGCTCGTCGACCTGCGTCCCGGGCTCGTCGTCCTCGACACCGGCAAGGACCTGTGGGAGGGCGACGCGCACGGCCTGGACGTCGACTTCACGGCCCTCGCCGCGCAACTCCAGGCCGCCGCCCGCGACGTCGGGGCCACGGCGGACCCGGGGCTGCCGCGCCTCGTCCAGGTCGTGCTCGACGCCGCCGACATCCCCGCGGTCCGCGCGTTCTGGGTCGCCGCGCTCGGGTACGCGCACGACCGGCGCGCCGGGCTCACCGACGTCGTCGACCCGCGTCGGCTCAACCCGGTGCTGATGTTCCAGGACGTCGACCTCGCGGAGACCGAACGGCGGCAGCAGCGCAACCGGATCCACCTCGAGCTCGCCGTGCCGTCGGACGTCGCGCCGGCACGCCTCGCCACGGCCCTCGCGGCGGGCGGCCGGCTCCTCGACGAGGCGGAGGGGCGCTGGCGGGTCGCCGACCCCGAGGGCAACGAGCTGGTGGTCCTCGCGCGCTGAACGCCGCCCTCAGTCGCCGGCCCCGGGACGGGCGACCGAGGGCGACACTCGGCCGCCGGATGGGTCAGCGGGCGAGGAACGCGAGCAGCGCCTCGTTGACCTCGGCCGTGTGGGTGGTCAGCAGGCCGTGCGGCGCACCCTCGATCTCGACGTACTCGGCGGACGGCAGCGCCTGCGTGAAGCGGCGGGCGGTGGCGTCGACGGGCAGGATGCGGTCGCCCGTGCCGTGCAGGATGAGGGCGGGCACGTCGACCTTGGGGATGTCGGCGCGGAAGTCCGTGCCCCACGTGAGCGGCGCGGCGGCCGAGGCGACCGAGCCGGAGCCGGCGGCGACGTCCCAGGCGTGGCGCACCTGCTCCTCGCTGATGCGGGTGCCCAGGTTCTCGTCGAGGTTGAAGAAGTCCTGGTAGAAGCCAGTGAAGTAGGCGTACCGGTCCTTGCGGACGCTCGCGGCGACGTCCTCGAAGAAGGACGCCGGGACCGCACCCTCGGGGTTGTCCTCGGTCTTGGTGAGGAAGGGCTCGAGCGACGCGAGGAACGCGGCCTTGGCGACGCGGGCCGAGCCGTAGGTGCCGAGGTAGCGCGCCACCTCGCCGGTGCCCATCGAGAAGCCGACGAGGACGACGTCGTGCAGGTCGAGCGTCGTCAGGACCGTGTCGAGGTCGGCCGCGAAGGTGTCGTAGTCGTAGCCGACGGACGGCTGGCTGGACTGGCCGAAGCCGCGGCGGTCGTAGGTGATGACGCGGTAGCCCGCGTCGAGGAGCGCGGCCGTCTGCCCCTCCCAGGAGTTGCCGTCGAGCGGGAAGCCGTGGATGAGGACGACGGGCTGGCCGGTGCCCTTGTCCTCGTAGTGCAGCTCGATGTCGACCGAGTTCTCCGTGCCGACCGTGATGCGACCCATGACGTGCCCCTTGTCATCCGGTGGAGAACGAGCGTTCTCCGGCTGTGTGGCCTACAGTAGAGAACGCACGTTCTCGGCGCAAGGGGCCGGGCGTGAACACCGGGCGACACCCCGGCGGAGGACGGTGGACCATGGTCGACGTGACCGAGCAGACGGACGAGACGCGCGCGCGGATCGTCTCGACCGCCGACGCGCTCTACTACGCCCGCGGCATCAACGCCGTCGGGATGGACGAGGTCCGGACCGCCGCCGGCGTCTCCCTCAAGCGCCTCTACGCCGAGTTCCCCGGCAAGGAGCAGCTCGTCCTCGCCGTCCTCGCGTCGCGGCACCGGCAGTGGGAGGACGGCCTCGCCCGGACCGCCGCCGGGCTCGACGACCCGCGTCAGCGCCTGCTCGCCGTGTTCGACTTCCTCGAGGAGTGGTTCCGGGACGACACCTTCCGCGGCTGCGGCTTCGTCAACGCCTTCGGCGAGCTCGGCGCGACGTCACCCGCCGTCGCCGACGCCGCCCGCGCGCACAAGCAGTCCTTCCAGGACCACGTCGCACGCCTCGCCGTCGAGGCCGGTGCCGACGCGTCGCTCGGTGCGCACCTCGCGCTGCTCGCCGAAGGCGCCCAGACGACCGCCGCGATCTCGGGCCGCGCCGACGCCGCCGGCCAGGCACGCAAGGCCGCCGAGGTCCTGGTCGACGCCGCGCTCGGCCCGCGCTGAGCAGCATGCGGTCCGGCTCCTCCGACGGCGAGGTGGAACGGTAGACACCATCGTCTCCCCCGGTAGAATGACACGGTGTCGTTGAACATCAAGAACGAGCGGACGCACGGGCTCGTCCGTCGCCTCGCGGACCTCACAGGTCAGTCGCAGACCGCCGCGGTCGAGGACGCCGTCGCGCGCAGGCTCGCCGAGGTCGAGGCCCTCGCCTCGGCCGGGCGGATCGACGCGCAGTGGGCCGATGTCGAGCGCCTCCTGGTCGAGTACCGGTCCGAGATCACGCCGGACGACCGCGCGCGGATCCTCGGCGCCGACGCGGACCTGTACGACGAGCACGGCCTGCCGCGGTGATCGTCGACACGTCGGCGGTCGTCGCGATCCTGCTGGGCGAGCCCGGCGCCGACGACCTCGCCCGCGCGGTCCTCGCCGACCCGCGTCCCCGCATGTCGGCCGCGACCTTCGTCGAGCTGGCCGCGGTCGTCCACCAGAACGGCGCCCCCCAGCAGCGCCGCCGCCTCGACGCGCTGCTCGACCGCCTCGGCGTCGAGGTCGTCGCGATGACGCCCGAGCACGCGCGGATCGCTGCGGAGGCGTACCGCGACTTCGGGCGCGGCAGCGGACACCCGGCGCGGCTGAACCTCGGCGACTGCTTCGCGTACGTGCTCGCGGCGGCGGAGGACGAGCCGCTGCTGTTCGTCGGGGACGACTTCAGCCGGACCGACCTGCGGCCCGCGGTGCCGTCGAGCTGAGACGTCGACGGCTGGTCGGTGCGCCGGTCAGAAGGCGTACGGCCCGAGCCGCCCCCACGCGACGAAGGCGGCGAGGACGAGCAGCACGGCGTTCGCGACGAGCAGCGGGGTCTCGTGGCGCCGGGCGTGCACGACGATCGCCCCGGCCATGACCAGGACGAGCCCGATCGCCGCGAGCGGGACCAGGACCGGGGCGATCCCGGTGACGCCGGGCAGGATCAGGCCGAGCGCGGCCAGCACCTCCGTCGCGCCGATCGCCTTGATCGTCCCGGCGCCGAAGTCCTCGGTCCAGCCGAGCCCCGACGCGGCGAGCTGCGCCTTCGTGCGCGCGAGCTTGAGCAGTCCCGTCGCGAGGAAGACGGCGGCCAGGAGGCCGGCCACGATCCACAGCACCAGGTCCATCGGTCGTCCCCGTTCGTCGGTGGCGTCACGCCTGGAGGTCGGTCGCGACAGGTTCGCGCCCGGGCACGTACACGGACGGCTCCGGCTCGGGGTGCCGTCGGCCCTGGACGACGACGATCCCGATCCCGAGGGCGACGGCCGCGAGGGCGCCCCAGACGTTGGCGGGAAGCCCGAGCGGCGTGACGCTCGTGGGGTCGATCCGCAGCGCCTCGAGCCACACGCGGGCGGTGCCGTACCAGACGAGGTAGAGGCCGAACGCCCGCCCCCACCGCAGCCCGAACCGCTTCTCGAGCCGCAGGATCACGGCGATCCCGACGAGGTTCCACAGCGCCTCGTAGAGGAACAGCGGGTGGAAGAGCGTGCCGTCGGGGAGGTCGGCCGGGAAGGCGGGGTTGCTCGACGGGATCTCCAGCCCCCACGGCAGGGTGGTGGCCCGTCCGAACAGCTCGTGGTTGAACCAGTTGCCGAGGCGGCCGATGGCCTGCGCGAGCAGCATCGCGGGCGCGAGCGCGTCGGCGAACGACCAGAGGCGGATCCCGGCGCGACGGCACCCGATCCACGCCCCGACGGCGCCGCCGAGGAGCGAGCCGAAGACGGCGATCCCGCCCTCCCAGACGTAGAGGACGTGCACGAGGTCGTGGCCGGGCCCGACGTAGTCGCCCCAGTGCGTGAGCACGTGGTAGACCCGCGCGCCGACGATCCCGAGCGGGACGGCCCACATGGCGATGTCGACGACGGCACCCTCGTGCCCGCCGCGGGCGGTGAGGCGGCGGGACGTGAGCCAGACGGCGGCGACGATGCCGGCGAGCAGGCACAGGGCGTACGCGTGCACGGTCAGGGGGCCGATCGACCACGACGCCCAGGACGGGTCGGGGCTCGGGATGCTGGTGCGCACGCGCGGAACCTCTCCTGTCGACGCCGCTGCTGAGCCTAGGAGCAGAGGGCGCTCGCCCGACGCGGGTTCGCGCCCCACCTCTTGACAACATTTCTTGTCAATGCGACGTTGGTGGCATGCAGGACGTCGAGGTCATCGAGGACGCAGGCGCAGCCGCCGTCGCGCTGGACCCGGTCCGGGCCCGGCTGCTCGGCGAGCTGGCCGTCCCGGCCTCCGCCGCCGGGCTCGCCGCCCGGGTCGGCATCACCCGCCAGAAGGTCAACTACCACCTCAAGGCGCTCGAGGCCCACGGCCTGGTGGAGCTCGCCGAGGAGCGCCGGCACGGCGGCCTGACCGAGCGGGTGCTGCGGGCGTCGGCCGCGTCGTACGTCGTGTCGCCCGCCGTCGTCAGCGCGTCCGCGGCCGACCCCGGCGCCCGCGCCGACCACCTGTCGGCGGGCTACCTGGTCGCGCTGGCCGGACGGCTCGTCCGCGAGGTCGGCGCCCTGGCCCGCCGGGCCGGCGCGTCCGGCGGGCGGCTGCCGACGCTGACCATCGACACGCAGATCGGCTTCCGTTCCGCCGCCGACCGGGCGGCCTTCGCCGACGACCTCACCGCGGCGGTGCTCGACCTGGCCGCCCGCTACCACCACGACGACGGGCGACCGCACCGGCTCGTCGTCGCCGCGCACCCCGTCCCTGAGGAGATGCCATGAGCACCGCCACGAACGTCCCGTACCGCCTGGAGTTCAGCGTCGAGGTCCCCGGAACGCCCGAGCAGGTCTGGCAGGCCGTCGCGACCGCGACGGGCATGAGCGCCTGGTTCCTGCCGACCCGGCTCGAGGAGCGCGAGGGCGGGACCCTGCACTTCTCGATGGGCCCGGAGATGGGCTCGGACGGGCACGTCACCCGGTGGGACCCGCCCCACCGCATCGAGTACGAGGAGGACTGGGCCGCCCTCATGGGCAAGGACCCGGACACCCTCAGCCCGCTGACCTCGGAGTTCGTCGTCGAGGCGCAGTCCGGCGGGACGTGCGTCGTGCGCGTCACCACGAGCGGCTTCGGGACGGGCGCCGACTGGGAGGCGCCGTGGTGGGACAGCATGGGCCCCGCGTGGGTGCAGTACTTCGACAACCTGCGGCTCTACGTCGCGCACTTCCCAGGCCAGGAGGCGACGCAGATGGAGGTCACCGCCGTGGTCCAGGGCGACACGCCGAGGCTCTGGTCCGCCCTGCACGACGCGCTCGGGCTCGGCGACGAGGGCACGGCGGTCGACGCCCGCGGCGTGACCGGCACCGTCGAGCGGGTCGGCGTGCGCCACGCGCTGGTCCGGCTCACCGCGCCCGTGCCCGGGATGCTCAGCGCCTTCGTGCACGACATGGGCGACGGCACGGCCGCGGTCGGCGTGCGGGCGTACCTGTTCTCCGCCGACGCCGCCGACTACGTCCGGCGCGAGGAGCCGGCCTGGCAGGCCTGGCTGCAGGGCCTCTCGGTCTCGGCCTGACCTTCGACGACGTCAGGCGTCAGGCGGTGCGCAGCACCAGCAGGAACTGCCCGCCGCCCGGCTCGACGTCCGTCGTGACCGCCAGGTCCGGGGCGAGCCGCGAGAGCCGGTCGACCAGCCACGCGGCAGCCTGGTCGGCGTCCGCACGGCTCGGGCAGCGCGCGACGACCTCACGCCCCCGCTTGCGCCCCAGGCGCTCCACGGTCGGGACGATCGGCGCCGGGTCGACGACGAACAGGTCAGGCGACCACGGCACGACCGGCGTCACCGCACCCTTGCGGGTGTTGCACGCCCGGTGGGCGAGCCGCTCGCTGCCCGCCACCGGCTTCGTCGACTTCCCGGCGGCGCCGAGGTCGACGCTGGGGCCGCGGTCCGAGTTGACCGAGGCGTCGGCGTCGACCGGCTCGTCGCACAGCCAGCACCGCCACGCGTCCCGCTCGCCGACCTCGTTCAGGTTGCTCATGCGCGCACCGTAACCGTCGCCGCCCTCAACGCAGGTGCCGGTCGAAGAAACGGCCCTGGTCCTGCGCCTCGAACCACGGGGTGCCGAGGTGCCCGCCCGGGTTCGCGTGCAGCGTCTTCTGGGGGCTGCCGAACGCGTCGAACAGGTCCAGCGCCCGCTCGCGCGGGTTCCCCTCGTCGTCCCACTGCACCAGGAGCAGCAGCGGCGCGGTGACCTGCCGGGCCTCCTCGCGCTGGGCCTGAGGCACGTAGCCCCCGGCGAACAGGCCGAGGGCCGCGATGCGCGGCTCGCTCACCGCCAGCCGGATGCCGACGGCCGCCCACCCGGAGTACCCGACCGGGCCGACGACCTCGGGCAGCGCGAGCAGGGCGTCGAGCGCGGTCCGCCAGTCCGGGACGGCCTGCTCGACCAGCGGGCCGATGAAGGTCTCGAAGACCTCGTCGCTCGGCCCGCCGGACTGCATCGCGCGGCGGAACTCGGCGCGCGCGTGCTCCTGCGCGGACGACCGGGGACGGTCCCCGCACCCGGCGGCGTCGACGGACGCCACCGCGTAGCCGAGCTCGGCGGCGTGGAACCGGGCCCGCGCCGCGAGCCGCGCGTCGGTCCGGGGCAGGCCGTTGTTGTGGGCCATGAGGAGCAGGGGTGCGGGAGTGGACGCGGGCGTCCACAGCGTGCCGGGGATCTCGCCGACGGTGAAGTCGCGTTCGAGGACGCCGTCGTCGTGGAGGTGCTCGGAGGTGAGGTGCATGGTCGTGCCTTTCGGGAGCGCTGCAGGGTGGCGCTCCCGGACGACCTAGCGTCCGACCGTGACCCCGGAGGGGAGCACCCAGGTCGACATCGAGCTCACGGGTCCCACCTCCTTCTTCTCTCGCACGGTGCCCACGACCCTAGCAGCGGGCGTTCACGCCCCGATCGCGGCGACGGCCTCGATCTCGACCCGCGCACCGAGCGGCAGCCCCGCGACCGCGACCGTCGTGCGCGCCGGGAACGGCTCGGTGAACGCCTCCGCGTACGCCGCGTTCATCGCTGCGAAGTCGTCCATCGACGTGAGGTAGACGTTCACCTTCACGACGTCGGCCAGGGTCCCGCCCGCGGCCCGCAGGACCGCCTCGAGGTTGTCGAGGACGCGCCGCGTCTGCACCGTGACGTCCCCGTCGACCAGGCGGCCGGTCGCGGGGTCGATGGGCGTCTGGCCGGACAGGAACAGCGGTCCACCGCCGGTCGCGGCGTGCGAGTAGGGGCCGATCGCGGCGGGAGCGGCGGCAGCGGTGACGGTCGACCGAGTCATGCCTCCCATGCTGCCAGCGCCCCGCCCCCGACGCGGGTACGCGTCAGTCGGCCTCGACCGGCAGCCAGAGCTCGACCGTCGCGGTGCTGAAGTCGTCCGCGCGGTCCACGACCGCGACAACCTCGGGGCCGGGCCGCAGGCGCCACGGGTTCGACGGGAACCACTCGGTCGCGGTCGCGGCCCACACCGTCTGCAGGGTCTGCGGGTACGGGCCGGAGGCGCGGAACACGGCCCACGTGCCGGCGTCCACGTCGAGGAGGTCGAGGTCGCCCGGGACCTCCGCCGAGTCGCTGACGGCGACGCCGTGCAGGTAGGTCAGGTCGGTGCCTTCCCGGCGGTCGGGGTCGAGGTCGGCGCTGACGGCGAGCAGGCCGTGCGGCTCGGCGTCGCCCAGGTCCTTGAGGCGCTGGTGCTCCTGCGGCGGCAGCGACGTGACGTGCTGCTGGATCGCGGCGTTGACGCCCTCGTGGACGAGCGGGACGCGGGCGGCGTGCCCGACGAGGCGGAACGCGGGGCGGGTGACGAGTCGGACGTCCATGGGGCTTGCTCCTTCGACGGTCAGGCGGAACCTGAGGGTGGGCTGGCTGCGGAAGGGCCCTCCGTCGCGCCGGGCCTGACCCGGGCTCACGCCGTGCACCGACTGGAACGCCCGGCCGAACGCCTCGGCCGAGCCGTACCCGTACCGGACGGCGATGCCCAGCAGGTCGTCGGACCCGCGCAGGACGTCGGCCGCCGCGACCGTCATCCGCCGGCGGCGCACGTACTCCGAGAGCGGCATCCCGGCCAGCGTGGAGAACATGCGGCGCAGGTGGTACTCGGTCGTGCCGAGCGCGGCGGCGAGACGGTCGACGTCGAGGTCCTCGGTGAGGCTCTCCTCGACGAGGTCCACGAGCCGGTTGAGCCAGGCGATCACGGTGCTCCCTTCCGCCGTCCACCCTGACGTCCGCGGGTGCCGCGGGACCCGATCATCGCGGTCCGTCGTGATCAGGTGCGTCGCCGTCGCGGCGGGTTGCGTACCATCTTCCGGGCGCGCGAGACCGCGACAGCCCTCCCCCCGCAGGACGGAACGGCGCATGAGCGCGCAGACGACCACGCCGGTGCAGCACCCCGGCGACACCCCCGACGGCCCGGCCACCGAGGCCCCCGGGGTCTCCCCCGCCGACTTCGCAGCGTTCCTGCGGGTCGTCGACCAGGTCGCCGTGCTGCCCCAGACGCACCCGCAGCACGCGGCCGCCCGGCGTGCGGCCTCGGCGCTCTTCAAGGCGGCGAAGAAGCACCGCCGGGACGAGAAGCGGCGCCTGGTCGCGGAGGCCGACGCGGCGGTCGTCGCGGCGACCGCGACCGGGAGCCCGGGGCGGATCGACGACGAGACGAACGGCGTGGCGCTGACGTCCGCGGCGACCGGCGCGACCGCCGGGGTGCTGCTGCGCGCGCGGGCCTGCTACGTCTGCAAGGACGACTACACGGTCGTCGACGCGTTCTACCACCAGCTCTGCCCGGACTGCGCGGCGCTGCACCACGCGAAGCGTGACGCCCGCACGGACCTCACGGGTCGCCGGGCGCTGCTCACGGGCGGCCGCGCGAAGATCGGGATGTACATCGCGCTGCGGCTGCTGCGCGACGGCGCGGACCTGACGATCACGACCCGGTTCCCGCGCGACGCGGTCCGCCGGTTCAGCGCGATGGAGGACGCGGGCGACTGGCTGCACCGGCTGCACGTCGTCGGCATCGACCTGCGCGACCCGGCGCAGGTCGTGTCGCTCGCGGACCACGTCGCCGCGCAGGGCCCGCTGGACGTCCTCATCAACAACGCCGCGCAGACCGTGCGCCGCTCGCCCGGGGCGTACTCGCGCCTCGCGGACGCCGAGCAGGCGCCGCTGCCCGCCGAGGCGGACCGGATGATCACGACGTTCGGGCACACGAGCGACGCGCACCCGCGCGCCCTCGCCGGGTCGGTCAGCGAGCTGTCCAGCCCGTCGCTCGCGATCGAGCGCGCGGCGCACGCCGCCGACGACCTCGTCGCGCAGTCGCTCACCGCGCAGGCCGCGAGCCTGGAGCGGCTCGTCGCGGGCACGTCGATCGACGCCGGCGGGCTCATCCCCGACGTGGCGACGACGAACAGCTGGGTCGCGACCGTCGACGAGGTCGACCCGATGGAGCTCCTCGAGGTCCAGCTCTGCAACCAGACGGCGCCGTTCCTGCTGGTCAGCCGCCTGCGCCCCGCGCTGGCCGCGTCGCCCGCGCGGCGCACGTACATCGTCAACGTGTCCGCGATGGAGGGCGTGTTCTCCCGGGGCTACAAGGGTCCGGGGCACCCGCACACGAACATGAGCAAGGCAGCGCTCAACATGCTGACGCGCACGAGCGCGGCGGAGATGCTGACCGACGGCATCCTCATGACGGCCGTCGACACCGGGTGGATCACCGACGAGCGCCCGCACCACACCAAGGTGCGGCTCGCCGAGGAGGGCTTCCACGCGCCGCTCGACCTGGTCGACGGGGCGGCACGGGTCTACGACCCGATCGTGCGCGGCGAGGCCGGCGAGGACCTGTACGGCTGCTTCCTCAAGGACTACGTCCGCTCGCAGTGGTGACCCGCCCGCGGTAGCCGCTGCCGTGCGGGGCTCCGCACGGCGTTGACCCTCGACCGGGTCGAGACGCGAGCGTGCCGCCATGCCCCTCGTCGACGCCCCTGCCCTGGCGCTCCCCCGCCCCTACCTCGTCTGGCTGTCCGGTACCACGATCGCGCGGCTCGGCGATGCCGTGCTGACCTTCGCGCTCGGCTGGGCGGCGTCGGGTCACGGCGGGACGACGGCGGCGCTCGTCCTCGGCGTCGGCGCCCTGCCCCGCGTCATCCTCCTGGTCGTCGGCGGTGCGGTTGCCGATCACCTCGGTGCGCGACGCCTCCTCCTCGCCGGGGAGTCGGCCCTCCTCGTGCTCACGGTCGCGCTCGCCGCCGCGCTCGCACGACTCGGCGCCCCGACGTGGCTCCTCCTCGCGTCGTCTCTGGCGCTCGGCACGGTGTCCGCGTTCTGCCTGCCGGCCGCCGGCTCCATGCCACGTCGGCTGGTCCCGGACGACCAGCTCTCCCGTGCGCTCGCCGTGCGCACGGGTCTGGGCCAGGCGGTGCTGCTGATCGCCGCGCCGCTCGGCGGTGCCCTGGTCGGCGGGTTCGGCCTCGCGGCGGTCGCCTGGGGAGACGCGGTCCTGCTCGGCATCGGGCTGTGCGTCCTGGTCGCCGTGCGGGAGCGGTCCGGCCCTGTGGAGTCCGCCGCTGCGGACAGGCCGCGGCTCGACCTCGTCGGCGGGCTGCGGGTCGTCGCCCAGGTCCCCAGGCTGCGCGGTGCGCTCGTCCTCGTGGGGGCTGCTGCGGCTCTCATGGTGCCCGTCCCGTCGCTGCTCGTCCCCTTGCTGGGCCGGACGGCCGGCTGGGGGCCGGTCGAGACGGGCGCGGTCGCCGGCGCGGTCGGGGGCGGGGTCATCGGTGCGGCCTGGTTCGCGGCCCGGCGTCGGGCTCGGGCCCACGCGGGCCTGCGCGGTGCGCTGTTCGTGAGTGCGGCCGGGGCTGCGGTCCTCGCAGCCGGGCCGACGGCAGGCAGCCCGTCGACCGTCGCCGTCTCGGTCGTCGGCGCGCTGGCGTTCGGGGTGGGGAACGGCGTGGTCGTCTCCCGGCTGGCGCCAGTCGTCCTCGGCAGTGCCCCGCGGACGCACCTCGCCCGCGTGCAGGCGCTCGTCGGGCTGGTCCAGGTGGTGCCCGTGATGGTCACGAGCGCCGCGCTCGGCGCACTCGCGGAGCGCACGTCGACGCCGTGGGCCCTCGGGGTGACCGCAGCGGGCCTGGCCTCCCTCGGGATCTGGTCCCCAGGTGCGCCGGGGAGCGCGGCGACGTCCGCGAAGGGTGTGGGTGGCGCGCCTGACGAGGTGACCGCCCGGGCTTGACCCTCACGCCGGTCGAGGGTTCACAGTGGCCCCGTGAACGACGACCTGCTCAGCATCGGGGCCTTCGCTCGCGTCGGCGACCTTCCCGTCACCGCGCTGCGGTTCTACGACGCCGCCGGGGTGCTGCGACCCGCGCACGTCGACCCGGTGACCGGGTACCGCCGGTACACCTCGTCGCAGGTCCACACGGCCCTGCTGATCGCCCGCCTGCGCCGGGCCGGGCTGCCGGTCGCCGACCTCGTCGCCGTCCTCACGGCACCCGACGACGCGCACGAGGTCCTCGCCCGGCACCGTCGGCGACTCGAGGAGGACCTGGTCGCGGCGTCCTCGCACCTCGACGCGGCCACGGACCTCCTGGCGGGACCCGCCCGCGGCACCGTCATCACCGCCGAGCTCGTCGCGGCCGTCGCGGCGGTCCGCCACGCGGTCGGCGCCACACCCGCCTGGCCGGGGCTGGCCGGAGTGCTGCTCCACCTCGACGGGGCCACGCTCCGGCTCGTCGGCTGCGACGGCTTCCGTATCGCGGTCGCGACCGTCCCTGTCCGGGAACGCTCCGGGCCGAGCGCCAGGGTCGTCGCGCCCCTCGCCCTGCTCGACGGGCTGGAGTCCGCCTCGCCGCCCGCGTCCGGTCCGGTCGTGCTCGGCCCCGACGTGCTGGACGTCCTCGGAGTCCGGGGGCAGCCGCTCGTCGCGGCGTACCCCGCCTACGAGCGGCTGCTGCGGGCCGGCGGGTCACGCGGTGTGACCGTGGCGACCGCCCTGCTGGTGGCGACCGCCACCGAGGCCGCCGACGTCGTGGTCGTGCGTCTCGACGGGGGCGAGGTGGAGCTGTCCGAGCCGCGGGTCGGTGACGCCCTCGGCTTCTCGCGGACGTTCCTGCTCGACGCCGTCCGTGCGGCACGTGCCGAGCACGTCGCCCTGACCCTCGACGAGCGGTCCGCGCTCAACGTCTCCCCGGCGGACCGCCCACATGACGTCGGGCTGGTGATGCCGATCCGCCTGCACCCCCCGTCCGTCGGGGCGGTCGGCGCATGATCGCCCCGGTGTCCGGGGCTGCTGGCAGGCTCTCGCCCATGAGCCGCGACCATGACCCCCTGTGGACCGCCGTGCACGCCGCGCGGGCGGCGCTCGCGGACGACCTGGCGACGCTGACCGACGACCGGTGGGCGCAGCCGTCGCTGTGCGCGGGGTGGTCGGTGCAGGACGTCGTCGCGCACCTCACGGCGGGGGCGAGCCACGGCCGGGCCGCGTGGTTCCGGAGCGTCGTGGGGGCGCGGTTCGACTTCGCGGCGCACAACGACCGGCGTCTGGCGGAGCAGCGCGGTGCCGGACCGGCGGAGACGCTGGCGCGCTTCCGGTCGGTCGTCGCGAGCACGACGGCACCGCCGGGGCCGGTCGCGGCGTGGCTGGGCGAGGTCGTGGTGCACGGCCAGGACGTCCGCCGACCGCTGGGGCTGACGGGCGCCCCGCCGGTGGACGTGGTGACGCACGTGGCCGAGCTGTTCGTGGGGCGGGACGTCACGGTCGACGGCCGGGCGGCGATCCGGGGGCTGCGGGTCGAGGCGACGGACGGGCCGTTCCGGGCCGGTGACGCGGACGGGGACGTCGTCCGCGGGTCGACGCTCGGGCTGACGATGGCGGTCGCGGGCCGGGCCGCGTTCTGCGACGACCTGTCCGGCCCGGGCGTCGCCACGCTCCGTGCGCGCTGCGGGTCTTGACGCCCCACTTGTTTTTTGCAAGCGTGGCTCCTGTCAGCAGTCCGGAGCACACGAGGGAGCGCACCATGACCGCGATGTTCGTCAACCTGCCCGTGACCGACCTGGAGCGCGCCAAGGCCTTCTACACGGCGCTCGGGTTCACCATCAACCCGCTCTTCACCGACCACAACGCGGCCTGCGTCGTCGTCGAGGAGGACCACAGCGCGTTCATGCTGCTCACCCGCGAGTACTTCCAGACCTTCACCGACCTGCCCCTCGGCGACCCCGCGGTGAGCCCGTCGGTGTCGACCGCCGTCTTCCTCGACAGCCGGGACAGCGTCGACGCGACCGTCGCCGCCGGCCTCGTCGCGGGCGGCGCCGAGCCGCGCCCCGCGTCCGACTACGGCTTCATGTACCAGCGCGGGCTCACCGACCCCGACGGCAACGTCCTCGAGTTCGGCTGGATGGACCCGAGCGCCGCCGAGCAGGGGCCCGAGGCCTTCGCGAGCCAGCAGGCCTGAGGCCGATGGCCGCACGCGACTACGGGCAGTACTGCGGGATCACCCGCGCCCTCGAGCTCGTCGGCGAGCGCTGGGCCCTGCTCATCGTCCGCGACCTGCTCGTCGGGCCGCGCCGCTACGGCGAGCTCGCCGCGGGCCTCCCCCGCATCCCGAGCAACATCCTCGCGGCGCGGCTCAAGGAGCTGCAGGAGGCCGGCATCCTGCGCCGTGCGCCGCGCTCGCGCGTCATCGTCTACGAGCTGACGCCCTACGGCCGCGAGCTCGAGCCCGTCGTGCTCGCGCTCGGTGCCTGGGGCTTCAAGGCGATGGGCGACCCGCGCGAGGAGCAGGTCCTCACGCCCGACGCGCTCGCCATCACCCTGCGGACCGCCTTCCGGCCGCAGGTCGCGGCGGACCTGCCCGCGACCGCCTACGCAGCGCTCCTCGGCCCGACGGGGCTGCTCGTCCGGGTCGACGGGCCGTCGCTCGTCGTGACGCGCGGCGACGGGCCGGCCGACCTCGCGTTCGCCGCCGGACCGTCGATCCACCGGCTCATCTCCGGCGAGCTCGCGCCGGGCCGCGCCATCGAGACGGGCGTCGTCGAGGTGCTGCACGGGCGCGGCGATCTGCTCGACCGCTTCGCGACGACGTTCCACCTGGCCGCCTGACCAGGTGACGTCGCCACGACACGCTCGGGCTCCGCGCTCTCGGTGTCACCCACCCTGCGCCGGCGGGTCGACCGGGGCGCCCTCGCCGAACGGCGGCAGGTCGCCCCGCTCGACCGGCGCGCCGGGTGTCGGCAGGTCGACGAAGAGCGCGTCGAGCTCGTCCGCGCGCGGCACCCGGACCGCCTCGCCCGCGGCGCGCAAGGTCGCGGCGTCAGCCCCGTCGCCCTCGAGCAGGACGTGCACGACGGGCGCGTCGCCGCGCTGGACCCCGCACCGCAGGACGGAGCCCGCGGAGTCGGGCAGGTCGGCGCACGGCACCGCCGACGGGTCGGCGGTCCGTCCCGTCGTCAGCACGACCGTGCCGACCGCGTCGCCGCCGAGCCGCACGTAGATCGCCGACATGCCGTCGTCGCCGACCACCCCGACGGACTGCGTCGCGAGGTCGAACCCGGCGACGTCGGTGACGTACACGAGCTCCGGCGCGATCCCGGCCGGCCGGACCCGCGCCGCGATGACGGCGGGGTCGGCCGGGCCGGTGGACGTCGGCGTCGCGGTCGCCGAGCCGGAACGGCCCGCACACCCCCCGAGCGCGACCACCGCCGACACCACCAGGGCAGGGACGACGACGGCACGCCGGGAGCGGGTCACGAGGGGAACCTATCGCCGGGGTCGTGGCGCGGCCCGGGCGAACCAGGGCCGCGCCGGCGCACCGCCGGTCAGAACGTCAGCAGGACCTTCGTGGCGCGGCGCTCGTCCATCGCCCGGTAGCCCTCGGCGGCCTGCTCGACCGGCAGGGTGAGGTCGAAGACCTTGCCCGGGTCGATCTCGCGGTCCCAGATGAGCTTGATGAGCTCGGGCAGGAAGCGGCGCACGGGCGCGGGCCCGCCGTGCAGGTGGACGCCGGAGAAGAACATCTCCTCCCCGGGCAGCGCGACGTCGTGCGCGACACCGACGTAGCCGACGTGCCCGCCGGCTCGGGTGGCGCGGATGGCCTGCATCATCGACTCCTGCGTGCCGACGGCCTCGATGGTCGAGTGCGCGCCGAGGCCGCCGGTGAGCTCCTTGATGCGGGCGACGCCTGCGTCGCCGCGCTCCTCGACGACGTCGGTCGCCCCGAAGTCACGGGCCAGGGCCTGGCGGTCGGCGTGGCGGGACATCGCGATGATCCGCTCCGCGCCGAGCTGCTTCGCGGCGAGCACCCCGAGCAGGCCGACGGCGCCGTCCCCGACGACCGCGACGGTCTTGCCCGGACCGACCTCGGCGGCGACGGCCGCGAACCAACCGGTGCCGAGGACGTCGGACGCCGCGAGCAGCGACGGGACCAGGTCGGGGTCGGGCGTGCCGGGCGTCGCGACGAGCGTGCCGTCGGCGAGCGGGATGCGGGCGTACTCGGCCTGGGCGCCGGGCTGGGCGCCGGGCTGCCGGTGCACGCAGTGCGTCTGGTAGCCGGCCCGGCAGATCTCGCAGGTGTTGTCGGACGCGAAGAACGACCCGACGACGAAGTCGCCGACCTGCACGTTCTCGACGGCCGAGCCGACCTCGTCGACGACGCCCACGTACTCGTGGCCCATCGGCTGGTGGTCGACGTGGTCGGTGCCGCGGTAGGGCCACAGGTCGGACCCGCAGATGCAGGTCGCGGCGAGCCGGACGATCGCGTCGGTCGGCTCGACGATCGTCGGGCGGGGGGTGCGGTCGACGCGGACGTCGCCGGGCGCGTACATGACGACGGCCCGCATGGTGTTCTCTCGTTCGCTCATGACCTCCACGGAACAGGACCGCCGGAGCGACGGGGAGTCCCTGTCGAGCGGTGTACCCGCGGTACACGCCTCGCCGTGGCCTCCCTCGCGGGCGCCGACCGGCCTACCGTCGGGAGCATGGACAACCGGGCGGACGTGCGCGAGTTCCTTATGTCGCGGCGCGCGAAGGTGAGCCCCGAGGCGGCGGGTGTCGTCGGCGGGGCGAACCGGCGCGTGCCGGGGCTGCGCCGCAGCGAGGTCGCGATCCTCGCGGGGGTGAGCGTCGAGTACTACGCGAAGCTCGAGCGGGGCGCGATCGGCGGGGCGTCGGCGTCGGTCCTGGACGCCGTCGCGCGGGCGCTGCAGCTCGACGACACCGAGCGTGCGCACCTGTTCGACCTGGCCCGCGCGGCCGACGGCGTCCCGTCGTCGGGCCGGCCCCGCCGTCGGACGGCACGGTCGTCGGCACCCCGGCCGAGCCTGCAGTGGGCGCTGTCCGCGATCACGGACGGCGTCGCGTTCGTGCGCGACCAGCGTCAGGACCTGCTCGCGACCAACGCGCTGGGGCGGGCGTTCTACTCGCCCGTCATCGGCGACGGCGGCCGCACCCCGAACCTCGCCCGGTTCCAGTTCCTGGACCCCGCGGCCCGCGACTTCTACCCGGACTGGGACCTGTTCGCGGAGATGTGCGTCGCGATCATGCGTGCCGAGGCCGGCCGGGACCCGCACGACAAGGGCTTGCAGGACCTCGTCGGCGAGCTCTCCACCCGGAGCGAGACGTTCCGCCGGCTGTGGGGCGCGCACGACGTCCGGACGCACGGGTCCGGCACCAAGCGGTTCCACCACCCCGTCGTCGGCGACCTCACCCTGGCCTACGAGGAGCTCGCGATCACCGCCGAGCCCGGTCAGGTGCTGCTCGTCTACACCGCCGAGCCGGGGTCGCCGTCGGCCGAGCGCCTGCGCCTGCTCGCGTCGTGGGCGGCCGACCCGGTCACCACCGACGCACCGCCGGTCGCCGGATGACTGCCGGCGGCTGCCGCGCGCACGACCACGGACGGGAGCGGTGATGGATCTGCAGGACTTCCTCGACCACGTGCGCCGGGGCGCGGTCGTCGAGGCCGGCTCCCCTCAGCACGCCTTCCTCCACGAGGCCGCCCAGGAGGCGCTGCGGGTGACCGCCGAGCTCAACACCGGCTTCCGGACGCCCGACGAGGTCCGCGCCCTGCTCGCCCGGCTGACCGGCCGGCCCGTCGACCCGTCCGTCGCGCTCTTCCCCCCGTTCCACTGCGAGTTCGGCAAGAACCTCACGCTCGGCACGGACGTGTTCGTCAACATGGGCTGCCGGTTCCAGGACGCCGGGGGCATCACGATCGGCGACGGGACGCTCGTCGGCCACGGCAGCACGATCGTCACGCTCAACCACGCGATGGACCCGGCACGGCGCGGCGACATGGTCCCCGCACCGGTCGTCATCGGCCGCTCGGTGTGGCTCGGTGCCGCCGTGACCATCGTCCCCGGCGTGACGATCGGCGACGGCGCGGTCGTCGGCGCGGGGGCGGTCGTCACGAAAGACGTCCCCGCCGACACCGTCGTCGCGGGCGTCCCGGCCCGCGTCATCCGGCCGACGGGGTTCCGGTCCTCGGAGGCGTGATCGGCGCGGCCGCCGCCGCCACCCCGCCCAGCGCCCACCGCAGCGCGTCGGGGAGCAGCACGCCCCCGTGGTTCGGGCTGTGCCCGCCGTCGCCGACGACGAGCCGCAGGTCGTACCCCGCCTCGGCCAGCGCGGCGGCCACCCGCAGGTTCTCCGCGAACCAGTTCCGCGTCGGCGCGTCCCAGCCGAGGTCCCGGTGCGCGGCCTGCAGGAACACCCGCAGCGGTTTCCGGTCCGTGCGCGCGACGAGGTCCGGGTACGGGTTTCCCCCGGGCATCTGCGCGAAGCTCGACAGGTACGCGACGACCCGCCGGAACCGGTCGGGGCGCAGCCAGGCAGCCGTGAACGCCGCGTTGCCGCCGCTGCTCCCGCCGCAGACCACCCACCGCTCCGGGTCGTCCGTGACCGCGTACGGCGCGGTGACGAGCGGGACGACCTCGTCGAGCAGGAACGTCACGTAGCGGTCGTCGAAGGCGTCGTACTCGACGTTCCGGTTCTTCGGCTGCGCGCTCCCGACGACGACCCCCGGGTCGACGAAGACGCCGATCGTGCACGGGATCTCGCCGCGGTGCACGAGGTTGTCGAGGACGACCCCGCCCCGCACCTCACCCGCGGGGTCGAGGTACCACCAGCCGTCGTTGACGACCAGCAGCGCCGCCGGGACGGATGCGTCGTACCCCGCGGGGACGTGGACCCACACCTTCCGCGACGTCCCCGGGTAGATGGCGCTGGTCGTCAGGGTCACCTCGGTCGTCTCCCCGGCCGGGACGTCCGGCCGGTGCTCGGAGTCGGGGCCGTGGGCGTACCGGACGTCGACGAGGTCGAGCGGGAGCGGGCGGTACGGCACGGGCGCGGTCACGGCCGTGACTCTGCCGGACCGGTCAGGCCACCGGCACGGTGATTCACCGGGACGCCGTGCGGACGGGCCGACCGGCCGGACGTTCACCCGCAGGTTGCTCCCGGTGGACCACCGCTCGGCCAACCGGGCGAACCAGGGCGAATCCGGCATCGGCCAGGCCGCGGCGACGGCACACTCGACGTCGGCGCACCTCCGCGCCCCCTCGACGCCCCCCCGCCAGGAGGACCCCGTGTTCGGCAGCCGCCCCACCCTCGACGACCCGCCGCTGCCCGAGCACCGCGACGACTGGTCCCCGGACCGCCTGACCGCGTTCCGCGAGCGGCTCGACGCCGCGGTGTCGGCCCCGGGCGCGCAGGTCGGCGCGCTCCTCGACGAGGTGCCCGACACGCCCCGCAACCTGGCGTCGCTGCTCGAGCACCTCGTGGACGCGCACGCGCGACGTGCCCGCGCCGACGGGCGTGCGCGCGGTCTGGTGCGGGGTCCGCTCCCGGACGACGCCGTCGCGCGGGTCGGCCACCTCCTCGTCGCACACCGCCTGACCTACCGGCGCGGAGCCGGGCGGCGCCTCGTCCGGCGGTTCGCGCACGGGCCGTCGTCGGGGGTCCTGCGTCCGGACCGGAACGGGCGGCGCCTGCTGCGTCACCTGGCCGACGGTCTCGCGACGGCGCCGGCCTGACCGCCCCGCGGCCGTCCCGCGGCGGCCCGGGCTAGGGTCCGAGGCATGGCGACCCTCGACGACGACCTCACGACGACCGCCACCGAGACCGGCTTCTCGGGTGTGGTGCGCGTCGACCGGCCCGGCGAACCGACGCTCGTGCGGGCGTTCGGGCTGGCCGACCGGGCGCACGGCGTCCCGATGACCCCCGACACCCGGCTGGGCGTCGCGAGCGGGTCCAAGGGGTTCACGGCGCTCGCCGTCATGTCGCTGGTCGACGAGGGCGTCCTGAGCCTGTCGACGACCGCACGGTCGCTGCTCGGCACGGACCTGCCGCTGGTCGCCGACGACGTCACCGTCGAGCACCTGCTCGCGCACCGGTCGGGCATCGGTGACTACCTCGACGACGACGCCGACCCCGGCGAGTACCTCATGCCCGTCCCGGTGCACGTGCTCGCGACGACCGAGGCGTTCGTCCCGGTCCTCGACGGCCACCCCACCCTGTTCCCCGCGGGCGAGCGGTTCTCCTACTGCAACGGCGGGTACGTCCTGCTGGCGCTGCTCGCGGAGCGGGCGAGCGGCACGTCGTACCACGACCTGGTCCGCCGCCGGGTGCTCGGGCCCGCGGGGATGGTGGACACCGACTTCCTGCGCGGCGACGACCTGCCCGGCGACGCCGCGATCGGCTACGTCGAGGTCGACGGCGTCACCCGGAGCAACGTGCTGCACCTGCCCGTCCTCGCGACGGGCGACGGCGGCGCCCACACGACCGTGGCGGACATGCACCGGTTCTGGACGGCGCTGCTCGCCGGGCGGATCGCGCCCGCCGCGACGGTCGCGACGATGACCGCCCCGCACAGCGACGTCCCGGAGGAGGGCGCGCGGTACGGGCTGGGCTTCTGGCTCGACCCGGTCGGCGACGGGATCGGGCTCGTCGGCGCCGACGCCGGGGTGTCGTTCCGCAGCGCGCACTCCCCGTCGACGGGTGCGACGTGGACCGTCGTGAGCAACACGTCCGAGGGCGCGTGGCCGGTGGCGCGCGTGGTCGCCGCCGCGCTGCGCTGACCGGCCCGCCCGCCGTGGCCGACGACGGCCTGCTCTCGTACGACGCCGAGCTGCAGCGGCTCGACGTGGTGCTGCGCCGGGCAGCGGGCGTCCGTCCCGGCGAGCGCGTGCTCGACGTGGGCTGCGGCACGGGCGGGACGACCCGACGCGCGGCACGGGAGGCCGACGCCGGTCGCGCGGGACCGGGCACCGCGGGAACGGGCGGGGCAGGACCAGGCACCGGAGGAACGGGACGGGCGGTCGGGATCGACGTGTCCGGGCCGGCGATCGCCCGGGCCCGCGTGCTGGCGGACGCGGAGGACGTGCGGAACGTCGACTTCGTGCACGGCGACGCGGCGGCGCACGCCTTCCCGCCGGGGGCCTTCGACGTGGTGGTCAGCCGGTTCGGCACGATGTTCTTCGACGACCCCGTCGCCGCGTTCACGACGGTCGGGCGGGCGCTGCGCCCGGGTGGGCGGCTCGTCATGCTCGTCTGGCAGTCGGCCGACCGCAACGCGTGGGACGTCGCGATACGGGGCGCACTCGGGATCGGGGAGCACGTCCCCTCCCCCGGGTCCGACCCGTTCTCGCTGGCCGACCCGGCGACGGTGCGGACGGTCCTGGAGTCCGCCGGGTTCGCCGAGGTCACGTGCACCGACGTCGCCGAGCCGGTCTTCTACGGGCGCGACGTCGACGAGGCGCTCGGCTGGGTGGGCGGCTTCGTCAGCACGCGCGCCGCGCTCGACGACCTCGACCCCGCCGCGGCGACCGCCGCGGTCGCCCGCCTGCGCGACATCCTGGCGGAGCACCGGACCGCCGACGGCGTCTGGTTCGCGTCGCGGTCGTGGCTGGTCACGGCCCGGCGCCCCTGAGCGCCGCTGCGCACCGCCCGGCCGAGAAGGCCCGCCGCGACCGCGGCCGCGGCGCCGGCCCGTCAGGCGGTGCGCGTCCCGCTCGGCAGCGTGAGGATCTCCGCGCCGTCCTCGGTGATCGCGATGGTGTGCTCGCTGTGCGCGGTGCGGCAGCCGGTCGCGCTGCGCAGCGTCCACCCGTCGTCGTCCATGGCGAGGTCGGCGGTGTCGGTCATGACCCAGGGCTCGAGCGCGAGCAGCAGCCCGGGGCGCAGCCGGTAGCCGCGGCCGGGGCGTCCGGTGTTCGCGACGTGCGGGTCCTGGTGCATGGTCGAGCCGATGCCGTGCCCGCCGAACTCGGTGTTGACGGGGTAGCCCGCGGCGGTCAGGACGGTGCCGATCGCGTGCGAGAGGTCGCCGACGCGGGCGCCCGGCACGGCGGCGGCGATGCCCGCGCGCAGGGCGCGCTCGGTCGCGTCGATGAGCGCGAGGCTCTCCGCGGGCTGCGAGTCGCCGACGACGAAGCTGATCGCCGAGTCGGCGGCGACGCCTCCGAGCGAGACCGCCAGGTCGAGGGTCAGCAGGTCGCCGTCCGCGAGCGCGTAGTCGTGCGGCAGGCCGTGCAGGACGGCGTCGTTGACCGACGTGCAGATGTAGTGGCCGAAGGGACCGCGGCCGAACGACGGCTCGTAGTCGACGTAGCAGGACTGCGCGCCGGCGTCGGCGATCATCGTCGCGGTCCACCGGTCGATGTCGAGGAGGTTCGTGCCGACCGTGGCGCGGGTGCGCAGGGCCTGCAGGATGTCGGCGACGAGCGCGCCGGTCTCCTTGGCACGGGCCAGCTCGGTGGGGCTGAGGATCTCGATCACGCGCGGCGTCCTTCGTACGACCAATAACTATCCCGGCCATACTATCCCGGTATTAGTATCGGTCGCATGGTCCGGCTGCCGCTCACCCCCGCCGAGGTCGCCCGCGGGCAGCGCTTGGGCGCCCTGCTGCGCCGCGCCCGGGGCGAGCGCTCGATCCTCGATGTCGCGCTCGACGCCCGCGTCTCGCCCGAGACCCTCCGCAAGATCGAGACCGGCCGCGTCGCGACCCCCGCCTTCCCCACCATCGCGGCGATCGCCGACGTCCTCGGGCTGTCGCTCGACGCCGTGTGGGCCGAGGTCAGCGGGACCGAGGTCGAGCCGACGGCACGCGACCGCGACGCCCGCCTGGTCTCCTAGGCCCGTCAGCCCGTCGGGGCCGCCGCCCGCACACGCCGGACCGCCTCCGCGGTCCCGCCGTCCCACGGCGCCCCGTGCCCGGGCAGCACCCAGCGCGCGCCGAGCCCGGCGAGGTGGTCGAGCGAGCGCAGCGCCTCGGTGGCGTCGTCCGTGAACGGCGCGGGCGCCGGGCCCGTCGCCCCCGTGAGGACGTGCCGGGTGGTCAGACCGTCGCCGACGAAGACGGCGTCGACCGCGGGGACATGGACGGCGATGCTGCCCGGCGAGTGCCCGGGCAGGGCGAGCACGCGCGGCGAGCCGGGCAGGTCGAGCACGTCTCCGTCGCCGACCTCGACGACGGTCGCCAGCGGGTGCGTCCGGACGGCGCCCTTGCGCATCCCGTAGACGAGGAAGCCGAGGGTCGGGCCGAGCCGCAGCCGACCCCAGGCGGGCGACGTCTTCTCCTCGCCGCGGGCGCGGGCGGCGTCGCCGTGGCCGACGAGGACGGGGATGTCGTTGCGACGGCGCAGCCGCTCGGCGAACCCGATGTGGTCGCTGTCGCCGTGGGTGAGGACGATCCCGCGGATGTCGTCCAGCGAGCGCCCGAGGCCGGCGACCTCGGCCTCGAGGTCCTTCCAGTGGCCGGGCAGGCCCGCGTCGACGAGCGTCATGCCGTCGTCGGTGACGACGAGGTAGCAGGCGACCATGTCGTTGCCGACACGGTGCAGGCCGGGTGCGAGCTGCATGGTGGTCTCCCGTCCGGTGTGGTAGCGATGGCTACGCTACGTAGCCAGGATGGCTAATGTCAATAGCCATGAAGGAGCCGAGATGCCCACCCCGGACCGCACCAGCCTGCCGGCGATCGTCGACGCCGCCCGCACGATCGTCGAGCAGAAGGGCGTCGCCGGACTGACGATGCAGGCCGTGGCCGAGCAGGTCGGCGTGCGCGCCCCGTCGCTCTACAAGCGCGTCGACGGGCGTGACGCACTCGTGCGGCTCGTCGTCGAGGCGACGCTCCGCGACCTCGGCGACCGGCTCGCGGCCGTCGAGGGCGCGCACGCCGGACGGCCGGACGCCGAGCTGCTCCCCGCGCTGATCCAGGCCTTCCGCGCGTTCGCCCGGACCTACCCCGTCGCCTACGGCATCGCGTTCGGCCCGCTGCCCGCCGCCTCACGCCCCGACCGCGCGGTGCTCACGGCCGCGAGCGCACCCGTCCTGCGGGTGACCGCCGCGCTCGTCGGCGAGGCCGACGCCCTCTCCGCCGCCCGCACCGTGACGGCCTGGGCCAACGGGTTCGTCGCGATGGAGCAGTCGGGCGCCTTCCAGCTCGGCGGCGACGTCGACGCCGCGTTCGACTACGGCATCGCATTGCTGTCGGGCGCCCTCGCGGGCGCCCGCGGGAGCAAGGACCACGCGGTCGGCTGACGGCTACCGGGCCGACCGGAGCTCCGCGGCGAGCGGGCACTGGAACGGGTCGCGCGCCGCGAGGCCGACCGCGTTGAGGTGCCGCACGACGATCCCGTACGACCGCAGCATCGTCGTCTCGGTGTACGCCACCCCGTGCTCCGCGCAGAAGTCGCGCACCGTGCGCTGCACGCGACGCAGGTTCGGGCTCGGCATGCTCGGGAACAGGTGGTGCTCGATCTGGTGGTTCAGGCCGCCCATGAACAGGTCGACGAACCGCCCGCCGCGCACGTTGCGGCTCATGAGCACCTGGCGGCGC
>PJUC01000087.1_pt1 | contig 74969 bp, 64 predicted proteins | sample 1512161 | NCBI WGS metagenome assembly PJUC01 (sample SAMN08177676, study PRJNA422409) | Soil metagenome, whole genome shotgun sequencing project. | isolation source: Soil enriched on filter paper | place: USA: Madison | collected 2015-01-15 | reverse complement strand
TTGGCAGTTTGTTTAAATGTCTTTTAGGGTATAAGTAATCAAGTTTAATTTTTTCATTCAGTATCAATTCATAAATTTTCTTAATAGCTCCAACTAAACCTTTTTGATAGGAAATACTGATTTTTTCTTTTTGAACTTTTTCATTTATAAAGGATTCTATAATAGTAATTGGTATAGATTCTAAAGAGGGATAATTATCTACATATTTGAGAAATAAACGGGCATAATCTTTATATGCTTTAGATGTATTGTTAGCATATCTTTGCGTAGTCAGCTTTTTTTCAAATGTTTTCAGTATAGTTTCGTTATCCATATAGAGATAACGATTTATTCATATCAATTGTTTCGCTTTACGGTATTTAATGTTGTGTCAATGTGTTAAAATATAGTCTGTTATATCGTCTTTGGGTCTGTAAGGCGAAGTGCGTCTATAGAGGCGTATTGGCGAAATTTTTGTATATTAGCTTCGCTAAAGAATATGTTAGGCGTAATATTTAAAGAACCTTTATTAAAACGAAATAAATTATGGAATATCCACCTTATGTAGATGCAACTGGTAAAATTTCTGATATTTTTACAGAAATTAAAAAAGCTTCTGTTCCTCCGAAATTTACCCAAGATTTTCTCTCAACAGTTTTAGGCTTAACTTCATCGAGTTATCGTGCAATGATTCCGCTATTAAAAAAACTTGATTTTCTAACAGGTGACAGTATTCCTACACAAGCTTATAAGGATTATAGAGATGATAATTTATCTGAGACTGTTTTAGCAGAAAAAGTGAAATCTGCATATGCAGATTTATATCGTGCTTCTGAATATGCCCATAAACTAAATAGAGAAGAACTATCAAATAAATTGCGAACACTTCTTGGTGCAGGTAAAGAAGACAAAAATATCAGTAAAGTTGCAGGTACTTTTTTGGAACTAGTAAAATTATCGAATTTTGATAAGCCTAAAAAAACTAAACCTGTTGAACCAGAGAAAGAACAAATTAAAGAAAGTCCAATCCCTAAAACAGAGACTCACATTGAACCCATTAGAGTAAATAAAAAATTTGGAATTTCTTATACAATTAATTTGAATCTACCAGCAACAACTGAAATCGAAGTCTATAATTCTATTTTCAAAGCACTAAAAGAAAACTTACTTGATGAATAATTTTGGAGAGAAACTTGAGCATTTCGCTTTTAAAAATCTAATGCTTGAAACTGAGTTAATTAATATCGAAGAATCAGGTATCGATATACAACATATTGATACTATTTCACGAAAAGAGATTGTAGATCTTGATCTTTTCGAATATGATATTTTAGTCGCTGCTCGAAAAATGGCTCGATTCTACATTTACTATTTCGCGTTTGAAAATTCACTAAGAAGACTGATAAGTGGTCGCTTAAAAGAAAAGTATGGAATAAATTGGTGGGACTTAAAAGCTCCAACTGGTGTTAAGCAAAATGTTTCTAAAAATCAAGAAAAAGAACTTGAAACAGCAATGGCAATACGCTCAGATGAACCAATTTTCTACGCAAATTTTGGAGAACTAATAGACCTCATTAATGCTAATTGGGAAGATTTTTCAGATACTATACGAAGCAAAAAAGCAATGGAGTCTGTTGTTAGCCAATTTAGTAAAATAAGAAATGTAATTGCGCATTCCTGTGAATTGGAAGAAGATGATATTTTTAGATTAAAACTTTTAATTAAAGATTGGTTTAGAATACTTAGTTAATACTACGCCTAACATTGTATTGCCAAAAGCGGGGCTGAACGGCTTCTATTGAACATTTGTACAAGGTTCAACATTAGTAATTCTATTGAACTTTTGTGCTAAAATCCCCCGCCTTCGGCAATACCTAAACCGTTATTCAGAATTGTTTAAGTTCTTAATCTCCCGACGTTTTCGGTCTATGCTGTTTAATAATTTATTTTCCTCTTCTCTTTTAATTACTAGATCATGGAATTTATTGGGATCAAGTGTGTATGTGGAGTCAATATGCGATGTAATATTTGGTAACTCCAATTCCATCATACGGTAGCGCATTTCGTATGACTTTCTATCATCCAGTTGTCTACTTTTTTCGTATAGTGTGCCTATGCCCAATGAAATAATGACCGACAATACTATCATGACAATAATGACTGGCGTGGATTTCAGGTCAATCCCATAATGATGTTTTACATTGACCCGATTAGGAATTTCAGCGAGCTTTAAAACAATTTCTTTTTCCTTATCAACCAATTTATGGATCATACCGATAGTTTGGGGGTGTTTATTAGGGATCATATTAAAGCCCAAAAAATATCAATCAAGATGTGAGCAATTTCGTAAGCGGAATTTCGTGACAGTAGTCAAAAACGAGGTGGCTTTTAGGCCCATTTTTCCATATATTCACCAAATCATATTGGATGCAAGATATTGAGCTTAGGGAACTTCATGTCCCTTAACACATGATTCCCAACGATAAAATGGTTCGGTAAAGACAACGTTGGTTGCAGAGCACATTAAATCCAAAACCACATTTGCCGCACTCGACAAAAATGGTCGGCTTCTATTCATCTTTAACATTTATTATCCATTTTCTCTACAGCGTCTCCAACCTTGCCATTCAAAATATGTTTGATTTAAGGTTGAAATCGTGCTTTAAGTATGTTTAAAGCGGGGTCAAAGTATAAAGTAAGTATGCAAAGCATACATTTTACATACTTTTAGCATACTTTCAGTATGCTTTTACTTCGAAGCGAACTATACCCAAAAGAGTCCTAATAGAAAGACTTTCCAAAACCCGTCTTTTCCCTACACATCACTAACATTTCCAGTGCATTTCGAATCCAATTTATAAAATATAAGGGACTATTTAGACCTAACTATTATATTAAATCCCTATTAATTGTTCCCTAATAATTTATCACGTATTTTTAGGTTACTATCAAGCACTAGCCAATAAACAATGAGAAAAATCTTCCTATTTATATGCCTTTTTTTCCTTCAACAATTACACGCGAAAGAAAATCCGGTTTTTGATTTTATAAAAGTTTGGAATTTCCTTAAATATTATCATCCTGATTTGGCGAGTGGTAAGCTGGATGCGGACAGCCTTTTCTTATACCATATAGAAAGTAAAAATTTAAATATCAACCAGTCTATTTCTTTGCTAACAAAAGGATTGACTAATAATGTTAATTCTACAAAAAAAGGTAATGCACCATCGGATGTAATTGATGATAATCAAGTTTTTGATTGGTTTGAAATGAATCCATCAATTACCATTAAGAATAAAAAACTACTTAGAGCAATTCATAGAAATAGGTTTATCGGAGAACAACATTATTATGTTCCGAAAGATGGATTTACCGTCGATATCCCCCATGAAAAGGCTTATAATTTTTCTAAAGATGAGAGCCTTCCCTTAAAATTCAGACTATTGGCATTAGCAAAAATAATTGGAGCAATAGATTATTTATATCCACATAAATATTTAATGAATGAGAATTCTACTGCAACATTGAAGAGTTTGATAGATGAATGCCTAATTGCTGATTCTAGAAAAGCATTTGAAACTGTCCTTGCTAAATCGGTGGCACTTTTGGAAGATACTCATGCCTATAAATTCTATAACCAGCTTCATTATAAAAAAGAAATATACCACACTTCATTTTTTGCCCCCTTTGATTATCAAATCCTTGATGATTATGTATTGGTCACCCATATAATCATCCCAGAAATCTGTGCAAAAGCAAATATTGTTGTTGGGGACAAAATAAAGGCAATCAATGGCCTTTCAATCCCTGAAATCATTCTGGAAAAGAACAAATTACTTTCTACATCCAATAGAGCAGGTTTATTATTTCGTTTATCAGATTATCAGCAAAATCTGCTGTGGATGGATGATGATCCCATTAAAAAACTCACAGTTCAAAAGGCAGGGAATTCAGAGATCATTCATACTCAATTGGCACTTGTAAATCCAGCTAATAAAGCAGAATTGGAGGTTATTCTTTCCTATCTAAGGGGAAAAATACAATTAAAAAACAATCGGAAATTAAATCATCCTGATATTTCCTATTTCAGAATTGACCAGACCTTTTCTTTTATTGAAGATGTCGAGGATAATAAAATCGATTCAACGATGGACAACCTTTTCACGAATGCAGCATCAAAAAAAGCAATCGTTTTTGATATGCGAGCCTATCCTGATTGGGGAGGGTTTGTTTACACATATGTATACCGCTATTTCGGTCAAAAAACCAATTATTTTGGGAAATACTACCAACAGAATTTGAGCAATATTGGCACTTTTTCCTATGTCCAAAACCCCGATACTTATTTCCCGGCCAATCAACCATTCAAATCGCACCCATATAAAGGAAAAGTATTCATCCTGGTCAATGAAGAAACATTAAGTGCCAGCGAATGGAACACGATGAATCTACAGTATATCTTTCCTCAATCGATTACGATAGGTCAACAAACAGCGGGAGCAGATGGTGATATCAAAAGGTTAATTCTTCCTGGAGGATATCAATTAGAATTTACAGGAAATGCCATTTTTTATCCCAACAATGATCAAACCCAGAAAAAAGGGCTGAGGATAGATCAGCATATCCCATACACTGATGCTGATTTCCTTATACCGGAGGATCGAATTTTTGAAATAATAAAGAATCAGCTTTAATGTAACCGATCAGCTTGTTTCGCATGAATATTTCTTGCCATATGGCAATCCGAATTCCTTTATACATACCTACATTAGAAATAAAAAAGAATATGGGAAAAATCATTGCTGCATTCAATATGACCATTGATGGAAATTGTGATCATAGAATCCCTAATCCGGATCAAGAAGTACACGAGCATTATGCTGATCTATTAAAGCGTGCAGATGTAATCCTTTATGGCAGAAAGACATTTGAACTTATGAAATATTGGCAAAATTTGATTGATGAGCCTTCAGATGTTAAATCTAGAAATGATTTTGCTGAATCCATCGATAAAATTCCAAAAATAGTTTTTTCTAATACCATGTTATCAACTGGCTGGCATTCCGCGAAATTAGCAAATACTACATTGTACGATCAAGTTATAGATCTAAAAGAACAAGGTAGCGAAGTTATTTTGGTCGGAAGCCGAAGTTTGATCATACAATTGCTCAACTTAAATTTAATTGACGAATTCCAACTCTGCATTTTTCCCATCATTGCAGGACCCGGATTACAATTATTTGAGAATATTAATATCAGGACGGATTTTAATCTTCAGCATATAAAAAGATTTAATTCTGGGGCGGTTATTCATTATTATTCCAAAATTATTTTGAATACTTAGAACTTCTAAGTATAATTGTTCTGTGAAAGAACTTAGTAAAGAATTAATGGCAAGTGCCTTGGCACCACTCGTCCTTCTGATTTTGAAAAGGCAAGAAAGCTATGGATATCAAATTATCCAACTTTTGAAAGAAAAAACAGGATCAGAACTTTCTGTGGCTGAAGGCACGTTATACCCTGTGTTAAAAAAAATGGAGACAAAGGAATGGATCCTTGGCGAATGGAAGAATTTAGATTCCGGTCGCCCAAGAAGATATTACCAATTGACCGAGAAGGGTAGAAAAGAACTGGAGACGCAATATGAACAATGGAATTTTATTAATGATTTAATACATCAATTATGGGACAAACCGATTTCAATTTAGATCAGGCAATTGCCAATCATATCCTGCTCATTCAGCAAAAGGGCAGTACCACCGATTCAGATCTCGCTGAATTAAAGGCGCATTTGTATGATGCCTTCGAAGAATTGAAATCCAATGGATTAAATCCCGAAGAAGCATTTATGGTTGCCCGCCACCGCTTAGGCGATACGGAAATATTGACTAATGAATATAGTAAGGTAAATCCAAGTGTACAAACCAATAAACTATGGGCTTATTTGTTTTTGGGAGTAGCATTATTGGCTAACGGATGGACTTTATTACGACTAATTGCAGGAGGTTTTTACCTACTTGTTTTCAAAAATTATCATACAACAGTTGTTTCTTCTGTAATGGTTGTTCTATTCCATATTGCCTTAATCGTGTTGGTTTTCTATCTGGTTAAGAAAAAGCATAACATCTCCCGCTTTTTGGAAAGACAAGTGGATATAAATCCTATTAAAACAGTTTTATTGGCTTTTATTCCATTGTGTTTGACGATTTTCATTCCAAGGCAACTGAATTTTGAAATGATAGACGCTTTGAGATATCCAATCTATAAATTTGATAATGATTATGCCGAGTTTAGTCTCTATTTATTAGGAATGAGTATGAGCTTAGCAGCTCTCAGTATCATCTTTAGCCTAAAAAATGTAGGCCATATCAGTTTAAAATCCTTGCTAGCTAACCCGTCCATATTATTGCTATTGATATTTGGTTTTTCAACGGAACTGTTAGCCTCTACCACCCGAATCTTTAATAATTTAGAAATCATATCAAATGGTTTTATATTTGGTTTTGTATACCTTTTAGGATCTTTTCTAATCTCCTATCATAACGTAAAAGGTGACCTTCTCAAAAATCTAATAACCTTCTCTATTATTGGTTTAGTATTGGAAACTTCGGTAGGGATTATGGCGGATATAGATAGAGGATTTAGTTTAACCGGTTATTTCGTTTCCAGCTTAATTTTAGGTGTAATTATTGGGGCATTTTTGGGAATAAAAATGAAACCAACCGAATTGGAACAATCAGTCATCAATTAAAAATCAGCCATCAAAATCTGATTAAATGTCAACTACCTTAGCAGATAAAATCATCAGCTTTAACAAAAACCTGCATTATCAAGGGAATTTACCTCTAGATTTCAGGGTAATGAATCCATTTCTTGAAAATCCGGAAACGTTGGAAGTGATGGCACAATTCTACCATAAATACTACAACGACAACAATAGGCGAAAATTTATAATAGGCATTAACCCTAGTCGGCATGGAGCAGGAGTTACGGGTGTTCCATTTACCGATACAAAACGCTTGAAAACCGAATGCGGTATTGAAATGCAATCTGCCCATACCCACGAAGTGTCATCCGTTTTTTTCTATGATATGGTTAGGGCCTTTGGAGGGCCGGATCGATTTTATTCCAAATTTTATGTCAATTCCCCATTTCCTTTGGCGATCATTCGCCAAGGCAAGAATGGACAATGGACAAATGCCAATTATTATGATGATATGGCATTATTTCAAGATGTGAAACCTTTTATGATTACCTCCTTGAAAAGACATATTGAACTTGGCCTGGATACTTCTGAAGTCTTTGTCCTTGGTAAGAAAAATTTAAAATTCCTGGAAATCATTAATAGGGAAGAACAGCTATTCGAAAAAATGACGGCTATTGAACATCCCCGATATATCCAACAATATAAATCCAAAGACAAAGACTTTTACATCGATAAATATTTGCTGTCCCTCTCCGGATTATAAATCAATTTATAGTTGAAAAGGAACATATTCATTTAAAATTTATATCCGAAAGTTATTCCGAAAGTTCTGTTCTTTTTATATTCATCGGGATGGAAATAACTCCAATCGGATTTATGTTCCTCCATTCCAAATTGTGCATGAAACTGAATACTGTAAGTTCTGAGGATATCATAACCCAAGACGAAACTTCCTCCATAATCAAAAGGTTTTCCGTAAAGATATTGCGGCATACTTTCAACTACATAACCATCTTCTTTAAGTAATATATCTCCCTTTTCTCCAACTAAAATGTCGTCAAGGAGTATACCCTTTTCTGATTTCCATTTTCCTCCAAGACCAAAGGAAAAATATGGCCCAACGCCTACAATCATATTACCAGAACCCAGAGGAGATTTATAGAGTAGATGTAAGGGCAAATCTATATAATCAACTTTGGCCTTGAAAGTTCCTCCTAATCCTTCCTTGTCTTTATACCCTTTACCAGCATACATAAGGGCAGGTTGAAGGTGAAAACGCTTATAAATTGGAATATCTGCGCTCACCCCAAAAGTGAAAAGATAATTGAGATCTCTGTCTAGGTTTTCCTTATTTTTTGTATATGCATGGACACTGGCAGCATTAATTCCAATCCGTGGCGACCATTGAAACTGCGCCATTAATTCTTTTGATGGTAGTGCAATTAATACCGTCCCTAAAACCAGGGTCAAAAACTTTTTATCTCTTATTAAATTCATATCCAATACCTATCGAACTTGTTCTGTTAAAAAATTTCGATTGTGATTGATTTGACATATTTACAAATCCTGCTGCTGAGGCTAGGTGGAAAACCAGGCCATTATTCAGTCTAAAGCCGGCCAGGGTTCCCAAACCAGCATCGAATGGCTTAATCTGGTTTTCTTGTTCTCCCATTTCTAAATCTACGGAAACTCCTCCCGAGGATAATTTTGCGCTTATTCCGTACGCCAGATAAAAACCTCCGCCAATGAAAAAGTCGCCTTTTCGGGTAGGGATTCTACCTAAAAAATTGACAGGTAATTGGAGATAAAGAAATTTATCTGTGTATTTTCTGCCGTCTTCTTCATAGGCTCCCCCTTTTCTTTCTAAGGATAATCCGGGCTGTATGGAAAATGTAGGTTTGATCTGGGCATCATAATAGGCTGTTAAATGATAATGCGGTGCAATCTTAGTGATGGCGGTCATATCATCTGTCCTAGAAAATTCTTGGGCTAGGTTTAAACCTCCTCTTATTCCAAAGCCACTTTGGGCCTGTGCATAAGCTCCTATAGAAAGCAATAGAGCGATACTTAGAAAGATTCTTTTCATTGGTTGTGTTAATAATTTTGGTTTTCAACCCTAAGATAGGTATAAGTTGAGACATTCGGCGCTGGGTATAGAGAAATTTGATAAAGGCAGCACCATGTCATGCTCAGCATGACATTAAGTTTGCTCAGGATGACACTCTCTATGGCTTACTATAAGCTTCAGAAACATCAAACTCTTCAAAATTCCTAATCTCCGATAACCTTGTTAATTCTTCCAAACTAATATCCTCCCAGGTATCTTCAAAAACCTCCTCACCACCATCATCCTCCGCTTGATTAATATTCTTCCTGGTCAGTTTCTTTTTGGTCAGAAAATTTATACTCGTTTCGCTTAAAACAACAGGCCCATGATTTGAACTCTCATCGTATCCGATCATTTCAAAATCCCGATTCCTATAAGTAAACGTATAGGCCCAATGCCCATATCGTCCATGTGCATAATGAATCTTCAGATTTCCTCGCTCCACCATAATTCCTAAGTCAGGTGGAAAATAAACTCCTCCTTCCTCGTTTTCAGAGGTAAAACAGGTGTAATTTTTTAATCCCAATTCATAATGGTCCTTTTTATTGAACAGAATAATGATCCCCCTTCTATTTCTGTCCACCATTTTCCCATGCGTATTCTTAACCACCATACTCGTATCAGTTCCCTTGATCAGCATGATCACATCTTCCAATCCATCCTTATTCAAATCCCCTTTGATCAGCCCATCTTCCTGACCCTCCGCCGGATATTCGTCCTTAAATAATTTATATCCCTCTGGAATAAAATCAAACGGATTTTTGGATCTCCAAACAGCCTCTTTTACCGGCTCAAAATTGGTATTGATAAGGGTTATTTTATAATATTTGGTAACATGTTTATTTTCCTCCCAATACATGACTTCCTTCATGTACAGCACCTCCTCGTTTTGCCAGAAGGCTTCGGGGATATGACAGAGGAAAGTCTTTTCCCTTTTTTCAAAAACGTCCGATAAGGGAATGATATTTTCAAACCTTCCTGCTATCTTTTTTTGGATATAATACGTATCACATTCCTGGCCAGGATAATAACCATTCAATCGAACGGTTTTCTGAGGTGAATTGTACATCAAGTCAGGATTACCTGCAATTTCCGTTTCCCGACCGTCCCTTAGATCAAAACTTACATCCGAGGAATGACCACCCTCAAACAGAATAATATCCTCCGAAGGATAATAGGCCACAAAACCCTCTTCATCGTATGGGTTGGTATATATACCTCCGTTGCGGAATAAAATCCGTCTTAAACCTTTATATTCCTGATGTTCACGGAATTACACTACATCTGCCAACATCTTTTTTGCCGTGGCAAAATCCGTGATCTTCTGTATAGTGTCTACTGGTTTGGTCTTGGATTTTTCCACATAAAACTGAATGGAATCAATAAATTCAATGTCTAAGGAATAATTCTTTTCCCGTACTTCCCAGATCTCATTTTTACTTTTTTGAGCTTGGCTTTGGGATTTTGAAGTTTGATTACAGCTCGCAAAGAATAGCAATGGAAGCAGAAAAAGCAGGAACGCGGAACGTGTTTTCATAAGTTAATTTCATGGTCGTCATTAATCATCCTAATCCTAACAATAAACGTTCCGTATTGTAACAAATTGTTCATATTGATTCATTTATCGCTTAATTATCGCTAAATTAAGTAAGATTGTAAAATCAACTATAAACAGATCCCTAAGGTATAAGCACATACACAAGGGTATTCCAATTTGAACATGAATAGACGCCATTTTTTAAAAAATTCCAGCCTCCTGGGCTTTGCAACCTTACTATCTCAATTTCCGGTATGGGGAAAGAGTATGTTTGCTTGGGAAAACCCCATCCATAACATTCCAGAAAACAAAGGGATTAATCCGGCATGGATAAAATCCTTGTACCTAAAAGGCGATAAGATTGCTTATCGAAAATCGAAGGATGAACTGAAATACATAGGCATGCCCATTGGCGGTTTGCATACAGGTACCGTATATATCGGCGGTGATGGAAAGCTATGGCTATGGCAAGTATTCAATGATTCTTACGATGGTATGAATGAAGGGGTGGAGAATAAGGTCATTCAATGGCACAATGGGAAAGAAACGGTTAAGGTAAGGCCAAGGGATGGGGCAGCCTATGTTGAACCGCCATTGGCAAAAGATCTTCAGAAGTTTACACAAGGTTTCCAAATACAGGTATTGGATGGAAAGAAAATACAGCTTAAAGATTTGGATGCAGCATTATGGGATGAAGTAATTTTTGAACCTACCTATCCATCCTGTAAGATTACCTATACTAGTCAGGATTTTCCGGTGGATGTTACCCTCACTGCTTTTACGCCATACATTCCATTAGATGCAGAGAATTCCTCTCTTCCCTTATCCTGTTTTCATCTGGATGTTGTGAATAAGACCAATAAATCCCTCGATATCCAAGTGATTGGTTATTTGGAAAATGGGGTACATCATGGGAGAACCGATTTTGGACAGGTAAAGAAAGTAGCCGAACTCCATGAAACGAAAGATGGAGGTAAGTTAATCCAATTTTCATGCAAGGATGTGCCTGAAGAATTACAGCTTGCGGGTGACCATGGAACTATGGGGATTACTTGTGAAGATGCGAATGCCAAATACCATGTGGATTATAAGCTGATGGATCTATTCAATAGGAAGACAAATAATGAAAACATTTCAGCTGTGGATTTCCAAGAATCACAGATCGGTGCGATTCAAATCTCCAAGAAGTTGGCTCCTAAGAAATCTACTGCTGCTCGTTTCGCAATTGCTTGGCATTTTAACCATCCACACCCTAAGTTAAAGGCAAAAATTAAGGATGCAAAGGATGGCTATTGGTATGGAACAAAATTTAAGGATGCTGCCGCAGTATTGGCCTATTACCTGGAAAATAAAACCAAGCTTACCTCCGAGACGATGGATTGGGTAGATACCTGGAACGACAGCAGCTTACCTTATTGGTTTTTGGACAGGACTTTCCTCAACATAGGAACCTTGGCAACCGCAAATACCATGCGTTTCGCTACAGGACGGTTCTGGGGCTGGGAAGGAATCGGAGCTTGTGCCGGAACTTGCACCCATGTTTGGCAATATGGCCAATCGATGGGTCGGATATTTCCTGAACTGGAGCAGAATCTCCGTGAAACAACGGATTTAGGTGTCGGTTTTAAACCCGATACCGGAGCTATCATCTTTCGGGCAGAATATGAATCCCGACCGGCAATCGACGGACAAGCAGGCGTTATTTTAAGGTTTTATAGGGATCATCAGATGAGTAAGGATGATGCCTTTTTAAAACGGAACTGGAGTAATCTAAAAAAGGCCATCCAATTTGTTTTGGATCAGGATAAAAATGGGGATGGGATGACCGACATGCCCATGGAAAATACATTAGATGCTGTATGGGAAGGAGAGATTGCCTGGATAGTAGGATTATGTCTGGCAGCCGTACAGGCAGGAGCAAAAATGGCAGAAGAAGTGGGAGATGCTGAATTCCAAAAAACCTGTGAAACCTATGTTCTAAAAGGGTCTAAACATATGGATGAAGCATTGTTCAATGGAGAATATTATATTCATAGGCCTAACAAGGACTTTGGACGGAAGAAATTGGGATCTTATAATACCTGTCATATCGATCAGGTTTATGGACAGGCGTGGACGCATCAATTGAACCTGCCCCGTATCAATGATAAAAAGAAAACCTTATCTGCCCTAAAAGCTTTATGGAAATATAATTTTACCACTGATGTTGGCCCCTATATCAAAACCCATTTAAATGGAAGGCCCTATGCGTTGGCAGGAGATGGGGGAATGGTCATGAATACCAATCCTAAAAATGAGGATAAGCCATATGGCGAAAATGTGACCTGGCAACTTGGTTATTTCCATGAGTGCATGAGTGGCTTTGAACATCAAGTAGCCGCTCATATGATAGCCGAAGGAATGCTGGATGAAGGGTTGATCCTCACCAGAAAAATCCACGATCGATACCACGGTTCAAAGCGAAATCCTTTCAATGAAATCGAATGTAGTGACCATTACGCCCGCGCGATGGCGAGCTATGGCAGTTTCATCAATGCCTGCGGATTCACCTACCATGGCCCACAACAAAGCATAGGATTTGATCCAAAAATAAACCCGGAAGAATTTAGGGCAGCATTTACTGCGGCAGAAGGTTGGGGAACCTTTTCCCAACGATTAAACCTGAAAGAGGGGCCAATGGCAGATATATTTATGCGTTATGGAACATTGACCCTACGAAAGTTGAGTTTGGGAGATGACTTTGCATCCCATCAAAATAGATCTTTAACGGTTTCATTGAATGGACGCCCATTGGAGACATCCAAACAAGGGGGAACCGACAATAAGAAAACAATGGAGTTTGCCGAAGAAATAATCCTTAGAAAAGGAGATAGGCTGATCATTAGCTATTCCTGAAGGGAATAGCTATTTGTTCTTTTCTTTCTCCAATAAGTCCTGAAGCTCTTTTACTTTCTCCGGATATTTTTCTGCAAGGTTAACCCTTTCTCCTTGATCCTCGGCCAAATTATACAATTGGGGAACTTGCGAATTCCCTAATTCGGTATTCGTCAATTTATTGATGGCCTGACCATTATTTGGCACTATATATTTCCAATTATCCTTTACGATCGCCAATGATTGCGCATGTTGAACATAAATAGAACGGCCAATTTTATCCTTTCCTTGTAAGGTAGAAAACAACATTTCACTGTCTTTTGCATCCTCTGGTTTATCCTGACCCAACATTTCTGCAAAAGAGGCAATGAGATCGATCTGACTATACAAGGCATCGGACACATGGTTCTTTTTGATGCCTTTTCCCGCCACAATAAACGGAACTCGCGTACCACCTTCAAAGTTGCTGTATTTTCCGCCTCGGAAAGGTCCGGCAGCTTGATGCCCATGACTCTTCTCCACAGATTCATCCTCATATCCATCGTCGATTACCGGGCCATTGTCACTAGAAAACACAATGATGGTATTCTCGCTCAGTCCCAACAGTTCCAATTGTTCCATGATCTGTCCAACTGTCCAATCCAATTGCAGGATGGCATCCCCACGGTAGCCAAGTTCACTTTTTCCTTTAAAGAAGGTGGCTGGCATCCGGGGTACATGCGGTTCCGTAAGGGAAAAGAACAAGAAAAAAGGTTGCTGCTTATTCTTTTTGATGAAATCCTGCGCGACCTGGAGAAAGGTGGTCGATACTTCTTCATCCACCCAACGGGCCTTGGTTCCGCCTTCCATAAAACCGATCCTTCCAATGCCGTTTACAATGGTATTATTATGCCCATGATTGGGAGAGGCCTTCATCTTTAATAATTCAGGATTTTCTTTTCCTGTTGGTTCATTTCCGATTTTTTCCTGGTAATTGACACGGATGGGATCTTTAGGGTCCAATCCAACCACTCGATGGTTTTCCATAAATACGGTAGGTACTCGGTCCGCGGTCGCGGGGAAGATAAAGGATTAATCAAATCCGACCTCAATAGGTCCAGGTTTGATATCCTCATTCCAGTTTTTCTCCACTTGGTTGCCTAAACCTAAATGCCATTTTCCTACCACCGCCGTTTGATATCCCGCTTGTTTGAAGATCTTTGGCAAACTTGCCTTGTCAGTGGGAACAATCAGTTTGGCATCTCCGGGCAAAACACCGGTTCCTTTTTGGCGCCAAGGATAATTACCGGTCATTAGTGCAAAACGGGAGGGGGTACAGGTGGCGGAAGTACTATGGGCATTGGTAAACCGTGTTCCGGATTTTGCCAAGGCATCCAAATGAGGTGTTTGAATTTTGCTTGCCCCATAGGCGCTCACATCCCCATAACCCAGATCATCCGCATAGATCAGGATGACATTGGGTTTCGCTTTAGTCTTTTGCGCATGAACCGTATGGAAACAGATGATGGTAAAAACCATCATGGAAATCTTTGCGATAAATGAATTCATTTCTTTGGTAATAGGTTAGCTCTAAGATAGCATTAAATACCTTATTAAAGAAAATTAGAATTCCTGGCTTCCCTTGATATCTTTGTTTTTCCTCGTTGAAATGCCGAATAAACTGTAGACCGGGCATACGCCTACTGCGCTGGTCAGGATAAAAATCCCCGCAATAAGTAGTAATATGATAGCTAGTGTTCCTGAAATGATGTCCATATAATATAATATGGCAATAATGAATGCGATTGATATGCGGATGATTTTATCCGTGGTTCCCATGTTCTTTTTCATAGCTTCGTTTTTTAATAGATGAACGGTTCAGTGTCGTTTTCTGTTTGTCTGATTACCTAGACTGTTCCTTTTATCATTCTTATGTAGTGTGATCTATAAATCGTGTTTTACTAAATATAACCATAATTATTCGTAGCTTTAGTTATGCCAATTATGAACAAATATATCTGGCGTTTTTTTAGGCCGATTTTAATATTCAACTTACTTGCATCTTTGTTTTATATCAAACTTGGTCCAGGCTTTTATCTGGCGGCCTTTTCTTTGCTGACTTTTATACCCGTTTGTGCTTTTGTGCTCTTCTTTGATAAATCAGGAAACCTCGTGTATTATAACCTCGGTTACTCCAGAAGAAGATTGCTTATGCTATCCTTCCTCTGGAATTTTATAACAGGCTTGCTCATTGCTTTAATCTTGTACTATGTCCGGAAATGAAAAAGAACTTCATGTAGATTCGGTGGAATTCAGTTATTCCAGCATGCGTACCTTGTTGACAGGGGGTTATTTAACGTTGAAGATAGGCGATATCGTCGGATTGCTTGGAAGAAATGGAACCGGAAAATCAACCCTGATGAAGATTGTATTTGGTATTGTCCGCGCCCATTATGCCTATATACGGGTCAATGGAAAAAAAGTAAATCGGGCTTTTGAAACAAAAGAGGTATGCTATCTGCCACAGGATAGCTTTTTGCCGACTTCTTCCTTAGTAAAGCACATGATCGACTTTATGATAGACGATGCTACTTACCGGGCTTTATTGTATGAGAACGAAGTGTTAAAACCGATCCTTAAAAACAAAATTGCGGAGATTTCGGGAGGCGAATTGAGGTATTTAGAAATTCTACTCTTACTCCATCAACCGGCCACTTTTATTCTCCTCGATGAGCCCTTTACAGGCCTTTCTCCTTTTCTGAAGGAAAAAATCCAGGAACACATCGTGGATTCCAGCCATCAAAAAGGAATTCTGATCTCTGATCACGATTATATGAATGTGTTGGACATCAGCAATCAATTGATGTTATTGGAAAATGGGGGATGTCGAAGGATCGAAAAGAAAGAGGATTTAGAGATGTTTTATGTGCCTGACGGAACATTTGACGGGAAATCTGAATAAAGCCTATGTAAAGGAGGCATATTTTCTATATTTGTTATAAAAAAAAATTACATGTCTACTATATTAATCAAACATGCTTTGGTGGTAAATGAAGGGGAGCAACGCGCGCTGGATATTTATATCAAAGATGGAAGGATTGCGAAAATCGGAAGTACCTTGGATCTGAAAGCAGATCAGGAAATCAATGCGGAAGGATTACATCTTTTTCCAGGGCTGATCGATGATCAGGTACACTTTCGTGAACCCGGGCTGACCCATAAAGCCAATATCTACAGCGAAAGTAGGGCTGCGGTAGCCGGAGGGACCACTTCTTTTATGGAAATGCCCAATACGGTGCCAAATACCTTGACGCAGAAACTGCTCCAAGATAAATACGATATTGCCCAGGATAGCTCCTTAGCCAATTATTCCTTTTTCATGGGGGCAGCAAATGATAACCTGGATGAGGTTTTAAAGACCAACCCGAGGGACGTTTGTGGTATCAAGATTTTTATGGGTTCATCGACCGGTAATATGTTGGTAGATAATGAAAGATCTTTAGAAGCTATTTTTAGTCAGGCACCGACCTTGATAGCTACCCATTGCGAGGATGAAGCAACTATTCAAGTCAATCTGGCTGCCTATAAAGAAAAATATGGGGAGCAGGTAAGCATCGAAATGCATCCCTTGATCCGATCGGCGGAGGCTTGCTACCTATCTTCCTCCAAAGCGGTGGAGCTCGCCAAAAAGAACAATACCCGTTTACATATTCTGCATATTTCTACTGCCAGAGAGACCGCTTTATTCCAGAATGATATCCCTTTGGAACAGAAAAGGATTACGGCTGAAGCCTGTATCCACCATCTTTGGTTTTCGGATGAAGATTACAAGACCAAAGGAAATTATATCAAATGGAACCCAGCCGTAAAAACAGCAAACGATAGGGATGCTATCCTGAAAGCTGTTTTGGATGGACATATTGATGTGATTGCGACCGACCATGCGCCGCATACCATCGAAGAAAAGGAACAGTCTTACCTTCAAGCTCCATCTGGTGGACCTTTGGTGCAACATGCGCTGCAGGCGCTATTGGACTTGGTAAAACAAGGAAAAATGACCTTGGAACAATTGGTGCAAAAAACTGCGCATAATACGGCTACGCTTTTTCAGATTGAACAACGCGGGTATATTCGTGAAGGCTATTGGGCGGATCTGGTATTGGTCGATCTGAACAAACCTTACACCGTAAATAAAAACAATATTTTATCGAAATGTGGCTGGTCACCTTTCGAAAACCACACGTTCTCTTCTACCATCGAGCATACCTTGGTTTCAGGAAATCTAGCCTATACGGCAGGGAAGATTGTTGAGGTAGGTTCTGGACATCGCTTACTCTTTAATCGTTAATTATGGATAAACGTTCATTTATAAAAGCCATTGGACTTGGTTTGGCAAGTGTTCCATTTTTTGGGCATTCGGAAGCCATGGCCACAGCCGCTCAATTGAAGAATTTATTAAAAGGAAAAGTGCTTAAAGCCGGTGATACCATTGGCCTGATAACCCCTGCTTCTGCATTGCCGGATGAAGAGTCCATTACCATCTGTAAGGATGTTATGGCTTACTTTGGTTTCAAAGTGAAAGAAGGAAAATACATTAGGGAACGATATGGTAATCTGGCCGGGACAGATGCGCAGCGATTGGAAGATTTGCATGCGATGTTTCGTGATAAAGAGGTAGCAGGTATTCTTTGTATCCGTGGAGGTGCCGGAGCGTCCAGGTTGCTGCATAAGATCGATTACGATATGATAGCCAAAAACCCAAAGGCATTGATCGGTTATAGTGATATCACGGCCTTGATCATGGCTTTCCAAGCAAAAATTGGTTTGGTTACATTCCATGGTCCGGTAGGGACCAGCACTTGGAGCAATTATGTAGCCAAAGGCTTTACCGAACAGTTAATGGAAAACAAACTGGTAACCTATAGTAATCCGGATAAAAAAGGAGATAATGTGGTCCAGTATAAAGATAGAATTACAACCATTAATCCAGGAATTGTGGAAGGGAAGTTCTTAGGTGGAAACCTGACTTTGATCTCTGGTCTTTGTGGTTCTCCCTATCTTCCGGATTTTAAGGATAGTATCCTCTTTTTGGAAGAGATCAACGAATCGCCAGAAAAAGTGGATAGGATGTTCTGCCAATTGATGAATGCGGGGATATTAGCTCAGATCAAAGGTTTTGTTTTTGGGAAATGTACCGATTGTAATCCTTCTGCTGGTTACGGGTCATTGAACCTTGATCAGATCTTGCGGGATTATATCAAACCGTTGAACATTCCGGCTTATTCCGGAGCCGTAATTGGTCATGTTTCCGATCAGTTCTTATTGCCTGTTGGGGTGAAAGCCAGGATCGATGCCAATAAAGGCACAATAGAATTTCTTGAAAAAGCGTTAGTATAGTATGAAGTTATTCCTTATTTCCATCGGCTTATTGGCTACTACCACATGCGGCAATCCATTTTCTTCGAATTCCTCTTCAGGAAAGGGGCTTCAGGTTGATACCAGTCAATGGAATGAGATGCATACTAAATATAAGGAAAAGGCACTTTATCATCGACGATTCAAACATCAGGATGTGGATTCTTTGGTTAAAGTCCATCAAAGGAATTCACTGTTTGCGGTTTCTCAAATTGGGAAATCGGTGGAAGGAAGGGCGATTTATGAGCTCAGCTATGGTAAAGGTGATAAAAAGGTGATGCTTTGGTCTCAAATGCATGGCGATGAGCCTACTGCTACGATGGCCTTGTTTGATATCTTCAATTTTCTTTCCGGGAAGAACGATGGTTTTGATTCCATCAGAAATATACTACAATCCAATTTGGAATTACATTTTATCCCGATGTTGAATCCGGATGGAGCAGAGCGTTTTATGCGTAGGAATGCGCAGAGCATAGACCTTAATCGGGATGCCCGCGCTGGTCAAACAGTAGAAGGAGCTTTACTTAAAGCGCGCGCCAAAGCGGTCAATCCACGCTATGGTTTTAACCTTCATGATCAGAATATTTATTACAATGTGCCTGATACAAAGAATCCAGTGAGCATTTCTTTATTGGCTCCGGCATTTAATCAGGAACGGGATATCAACGATATCCGAAAGGGAGCCATGCAGATCATTGTCGGGATGAATACCATTTTACAACAATACATCCCTGATGCGGTGGCGAAATACGATGATACCTATACACCACGTGGCTTTGGTGATAATTTCCAATCTTGGGATGCCAGTACAGTATTGATTGAATCGGGTGGATTGAAAGGAGATCCGGAAAAACAACAGATCCGGAAATTGAATTTTATCATTATCCTGAACGCTTTATTGGAAATTGCCGAAGGTAGTTATGGCCAATATGATGCTAAAGGGTATGAGGATATTCCATTCAACGCCAGCCAAATGCACGATGTGATGATTCGAGGATTGGAATTTGGTTCAGATTCTATTCCTTTGGTAAGTGATATTGCCATCCGACGTGGTGAAACTACAGTTGGAAGAGATTATTTTATCCGTGGTAGGGTAGAGGATATCGGTGATCTTCCAGAGTCTTATGGATATGATGAAGTTGAGGCTAAAGGCATGAAATTGGTGGTTGGTAAATTAGCAACAACACCGGTGGATTCCTTGAAGAACATCACCAAAGAAATGGCTTATGATCTGTTGAAAAAGGGTTATATGGGAATCCAAGTTAAGGGACTGACACCTGCTCAAGTGGGAAGTCTGCATAATTTGCCTATACATATTTATAATAAACCTAATTTTGCGACAACAAGCTTTATTGATTTAGGCGGAACGGCCAATTTCTACATTGGTGATTCAGCTGGAAACCTTAAATATGCGATATTGAACGGTTATTTGATAGATCTATCAAAACCTTTGGCAGAATTGCCAGCATTAAAAAACAGAGTCCAATAGGACTCTGTTTTTTTTATCGTTATTGCTGATATAACTTTAGGAATTTCTGTAGTTTGGGAGCAATGACTACTTGACAGAATTGGTTTTGGGGATTCTGGTTGAAGTAATCATGGTGATAATCTTCGGCTTCCCAAAAGGTTACTGCTGGTTCTACTGCAGTTACGATCGGACTATCATAAACCTTAGCCTCTTCCAATGCTTGGATAAAAGCTTCTGCTTCCTGCTTCTGTTTATCGTCATGGTAGAAAACCACCGATCGATATTGGGTTCCCACATCTGCTCCTTGTCTGTTTAATGTAGTAGGATCGTGGGTTTTAAAGAAAACCTCCAATAGATCCTGAAAGGAAACCTGGCTTTCATCAAAATCGATCTGAATGACCTCTACATGCCCCGTAGCGCCTGAACATACCTGTTCGTAGGTTGGGTTCTCACGTTGTCCGCCCATATAGCCTGGTAGGACCTCCTTTACACCTTTTGTATGTTGGAAGATGACCTCTGTACACCAGAAGCAACCTCCACCGAATGTTGCAATCATATCTTGTTGTTTGTTTATACAAATTTACGAAGAATTCTTTTTAGCTTTTCTTCGGATTGTAATGGTACTTTCCTTTTTCGATGAGGTCTTGTTTCTCATTGTCGCATACGGCAAAGGTAAATCCATCCTGCAAAGCATAGGAACCATATTCACCGTTTTTATTTAAAGCAAGGAACCCTACCTGGATATCCTTGGCGATATCGGGTTTCTTTTTCACGATCCGCATCACGGCTTCTTTGCAGGCATCTTCGGGAGAATAGCCTTGTCGCATCAATTCCACCACCAGAAAACTTCCCACTGTACGGATGACTTCCTCACCAACACCTGTCGAAGTGGCTCCCCCGATTTCATTGTCCACATATAATCCTGCGCCAATGATGGGGCTGTCGCCAACTCTTCCATGCATTTTGAAGGCCATGCCGCTTGTTGTACAGGCGCCGGATAGATTGCCGTTTGCATCCAAAGCCAACATACCGATGGTATCGTGGTTGTATTTATTTCCAGGTAGTTTTTCGGTCGCAAAAGCTTTGTTCTCAATATTCATCACTGGCTTATAGTTCTTTTCTTTCAGCCATTCTTTCCATGCCTTTTCAGAAGCTTCGGTTAATAGGTTTTCTTCTTGGAATCCATTCTCCAAAGCAAACTGTTTAGCACCATGGCCAACCAGCATCACATGTGGGGTTCTTTCCATCACCAAGCGGGCAACGGAAATAGGATGGGCAATGTTTTCCAGAGCTGCCACAGAACCACAATTGCCTAGTTCATCCATGATGCAGGCATCCAAGGTTACATGGCCATCCCGATCTGGGAATCCGCCTTTACCTACGGTTTGATTTTCCAGGTCTGCTTCAGCTACTTTCACCCCTTGCTCCACGGCATCCAATGCACGACCATTATTTCCTAATACCTCCCAAGCGGCTTTATTGGCTGCAACACCGAAATCCCAAGTAGAAATAACAATTGGTTTTTTCCCTTGGCCTTTGGCAGCATTGCTTTTATTGTCGCAAGAGATGGCGGTAGCTACTGCCGATAGGCTTGCTGCCCCGACAATACTTTGTTTGATAAATTTTCTTCGTGAATGCATAGTATTTGCAATATTAGTAATAGAATTGCATATTTACCTATTTAGGACTCATAAACAGTGAACATGAACTTTAAATTTACCGCATTATTTTGTTTTATTCTCGGAATAAATCAATTAGCCCATGCCCAGACAGATTCCACCCTGTATAAAAAAGTGGAGGGGCTGGTCTTGGAAGCTAAACAAAAATATGCGCCAGATAAACGTACTAAAATTGTTGCATTGGTACAAGCGGATGCAAAGAAGAATACCTATGTGATCGAATCTACCGAAAAGGAAGCAAATACCTTCCTACAGTCCAAGATTAAAGGTTTACCAGGTAAAATATCCATCAAATCCCTACCGGATACTTCCATTGGGGAGAATATCTATGGGGTGATCAACCTTTCGGTGGCCAATTTAAGGACCCAACCGGGCAATGCTTCTGAAATGGCAACCCAAGCGTTATTGGGTACCCAAGTGGATATCCTTCAGAAGGATCGCGGTGAATTCCGTGTCAGAACTCCGGAAGGCTATATTTCCTATATCCCTGCTTCTTCCTTAGTGCCGATGAATGCTAAAGAAATTGCAGATTGGAAAAACAGTAAAAAAGTAATCTATACGCAGGAATTTGGAAAATCCTATTCCAAAGCTGATCCGGCGAGTATTCGCGTATCGGATTTAGTATATGGGGATATTCTTGCCCTAACAGCCGAATCTGGTGATTTTTATCAAGTGAGTTATCCCGATAAACGGATTGCTTTTATCCCTAAAAGCGAAGCTTTGAGTTTTGACCAATGGCTAGCGACCCGCCAGTTGACTTCGGAGAATGTGCTGTCTAGTGCAAAGACCATGATGGGATTACCCTACCTATGGGGTGGAACTTCGGTAAAAGGGGTAGACTGTTCGGGTTTCACCAAAACAGCCTATTACATGAATGGTTATGTAATCCCAAGGGATGCATCCCAACAGGTATTGGCCGGTGATAAAATTGATATATTGGATAAAGACGGGCATTTTGATGCGGAAAAGGCATTAAAGAACCTGAAACCTGCGGATCTATTGTTCTTTGCTTCCGGCAAAAACAATAACCCCAATGCTCGGGTAACCCATGTGGCATTGTATATCGGGAATGGTGAATTTATTCATGCTGCTGGTACCGTGCGAATCAATTCCATGTTGAAGAACGCCAGTAATTACGATGATTTCCAGACCAGGACCGTTGTTGCAGCGCGCAGGTATATCGGGGCGGAGGATGCCCAAATCCAAAAAGTTCAGAACAACGCATATTATAAACCATAATAGAAATGGATCAACAAGAATGGGTTAGTAAAAAAATGGGGAAATTTACCCTGAGGTTCAGACCTTATACCCTAACCTTAAGACATGTTTTTACCGTAGCCTCTTTCAGCCGTTCGACCACACCTGTAGTATTGACGGAGCTGGAGTATGAAGGGGTAGTAGGATATGGGGAAGCGAGTATGCCTCCTTATCTGGGCGAATCGCAGGAAAGTGTGATGGCATTTTTAAACAAGGTTGATCTTTCCGCTTTCGATTCCCCTTTCCAAACAGAGGAAATCCTGCATGCGGTAGATGCCTTGGAGGCGAAAAACACTGCTGCAAAAGCGGCGCTGGATATCGCCTTGCATGATCTTTTAGGGAAATTGATGAACCAGCCTTTTTATAAGATCTGGGGTTTAAACCCGAAGATGATTCCCGCAACTTCCTATACCATCGGTATCGATACGGAAGAGATGATCAGAAAGAAAGTGCAGGAAGCGGAACAGTTCAAGATCCTAAAAGTGAAATTAGGACTGGATACCGATAAAATGATCATAGAAACCATTCGTTCCGTGACGGATGTGCCTTTATGTGCCGACGTGAATCAGGGTTGGAAAAATAAGGAAGAAGCTTTGGAAATGGCCCATTGGTTAAAGGAACGCAATGTGGTGTTTTTGGAACAGCCGATGCCGAAGGAAATGATCGATGAGAATGCTTGGCTGACCGAGCATTCACCAATACCGACTATTGCCGATGAAGGCTGCCAACGCTTAGTGGATGTGCCAGCGCTTCAAGGTGTCTATACAGGTATCAACATCAAATTGATGAAGTGTACTGGTATGCGAGAAGCCAAACAAATGGCCGAATTGGCCAGGGCATTAAACATGAAGGTGATGTTAGGCTGTATGACAGAGACTTCCTGTGCCATTTCTGCGGCCGCTCAATTAGCGCCTCTAGTGGATTGGGCCGATTTGGATGGCGCACTTTTGATCGATAATGATATTTATGATGGGATGCGTGTGGAGAATGGGAAATGTATTTTACCGGATCGCCCCGGAATTGGCGTTAAATTGAAATAATATTGCTATTAATTTCTTAGTAGAGCTATTAAAAAAACAATCAACCTAAAAAATTGATTGTTTTTTTATTTTATGGGCAATAAAATTGCAATTTTATGCAACATTAATTGGCTATTTTTCTTTTTTATTTCCCAAATACTAACAAATAATCAATCTAAATTGCATTTTTTTGCAAATTTCCTATCAGATTTGACATCATTCAGCTATCTTAGTTTTGTCTTAATAACCAATCAAGCTAAAGATGAAACTACCTTCAATTATTTCACTTGCGGTAGCATCCGTTTGCTCTATGCAAATGTTGGCCGCACAACAACAATCTATAGCTGGAAAGATTACAAATACGAAAGGAGAGCCCATAGTAGGAGCCTCGGTATTTATAAAAGGTACCCAGCAGGGTACTGCCAGCAATGAAAGCGGATTATTTTCGATCAATGCTCCTAATAATGCTGTTCTTCGGATCACGGCGGTAGGATATGCGCCCAAGGAAGTAGCCGTAAATGGCCGGACGAGCATTCAAGTTCAATTGGATCAGGAAGAGGGAGCGATCGATGAGGTTGTAGTCACTGCCCTAGGCATCCAAAGAAGCGAAAAATCACTTGGATATTCGACCCAGAAGATCGATGGGGATGATTTGACCTTTACAAAAGAAACCAATGTCCTGGGATCTTTGGCAGGAAAAGTAGCTGGTGCACAGGTTACCGGTTCTTCAGGAGCGAGTTTAGGTGGTACCCAAAAGATCAAGATCAGGGGTATCAACTCCGTAACTGGTGGTGGACAACCATTAATGGTTATTGATGGAACACCAATTTCCAATGCCAACTTCAGTAGCAGTACGGGTAATGGTGTGGACCTTGGAAATGTGGGTCAGGATATCAATCCGGAAGATATTGAATCCATCAACGTGCTGAAAGGCCCTACGGCATCTGCCCTATACGGTTTGAGAGGACAATATGGGGTTATCATGATTACCACCAAAAAAGGTAAAAAAGGTCCGAAATCCATATCTGTCGATGTCAACTCCGCCACATCTTTTGAACAGGTCGGAAATTTTATGCCCTTGCAGAATATTTATGGGGTGGGTAATAACCAGACCTTCCTGAAATTGGCCTCCGGCGAATTTTATGTGAACGGAAATGATGAATCCTGGGGTCCAAAGATGGATGGTACGCCTGTAAGGATGTATTATAGTTTCTATAAACAGGATGAAGATTATGGAAAGGCAACCCCTTTCTCCCCACAACCAAATAACATCAAGGATTTCTTCCAGACAGGAATGAATACCAATAATGGTATTACCATCGCTGGAGGAGCGGAGAATTCCGCGGTTCGTTTCTCGTACAACAATACCTACATCAAAGGAACTTACCCGAATACTTGGTTGAAGCGTAATAACTTTGCGTTGAACGGATCTTTGGATCTGACCGATAACCTGACGGCTTCAGCGAACATCAATTATGCAAATAACAATGGTCAACGTCCGGTAATGGGGTACCAAGGCTCTTTTACGGGTGCAACGCAATGGTTCCAACGGAATATTGATATCAATAGATTGAGAAACTATCGCTATGCCGATGGTACGATCATGAACTGGAACGTGAATCCGAACACCACACAGGAATTGATGATCAATAATACGCCATCCGATTGGAACAACCCTTTCTTTGATGCTTATGAAAACCTGAACAATGATAACCGTGATCGCGTTTTTGGTGATGCGGGACTAACCTATAAGGTATTGCCGGAATTGAAACTATCGGCATTTGTGCGCAAGGATTTATTTACCCAAAACGCCAGTCGTAAACTATCGATCGGTGGCCGTTCGGAATCCGGAGCTGGATCTTTCTTGTCCAATACAGGATATTCGGTAGGGAAATTCCAAAATGATGAAACGAACTATGAGTTCTTGGCAACCTACGATAAGGTTTGGGACGATTTTTCACTGAATGCCAATATGGGTGGTAATATCTATCAACGGAATTATGACTACCTGACCCAAAAAACACAGGGCGGATTGAGTTCTCCAGCCTTCTTTAATATCGAAGGTTCCATCGATAGGCCATTGAATGAATCTTATAAATTGAAAAAACAGATTCGTTCTTTCTATACCATGGCTTCTATTGGTTATAAGGACACTTATTTCTTGGATGCCTCTATCCGTCGGGATATTTCATCGACCCTACCTAAGGACAACAACTCCTACTGGTATCCTTCGGTATCTGGTGCCTTTGTGTTCAGTAACCTGATCGGGCCTTCTGCTTTGAGTTTTGGTAAGTTGAGAGCTTCTTATGCGGTGGCAGGTGCTGATGTGGATCCATTCGATATCTTGACCAATTACAATATCGGAAGTGTGTATGCGACTTCAAATTCTACCATCAATACACTTTCTATTCCTGATATTTTGAACAATCCTAATCTGAAGCCTTCTTTCGCACATTCTTATGAAATTGGTGCTGATTTGAAGTTTTTCCAGAACCGCTTGGGATTGGATGTGACTTATTACCAGCAACGTAATAAGGATCAGGTGATCAGTCTTTCCACTTCTTCAGGAACTGGTTTCTCTCGTGCCACAGTCAATGCCGGAGATATCGAAAATAATGGTATTGAGGTATCGATTAATGCAACGCCTGTTCAATCGGAGAATTTCACTTGGACTACTACCTTGAACGGTGCTAAAAATAACAGCAAAATCCATGAGCTGATCCCTGGAATTGATTCCTATGAATTGGGTTCCAATACCTATTCGAGCCAAACGGTCTATTTGTATGCCAATAAAGGAATGGCATTCGGATCCTTGGTAGGACCGGGTTATAAAACGGATGAAGCAACTGGAAAAATTCTTCTAGATAATAGCAATATGCCTATTCAGCAGATGAACAAGGACTTCGGATCCGTACTACCTGATTTTACAGGAGGATTCATCAATTCCTTCCGCTATAAGAATGTGGACTTTAATGCCATGATCGATTTCCAAGCAGGAGGTCAGTTCTTCAGCTGGTCGAAAATGTTGGCCGTTAAGTCTGGTCAGGCAGAGGAAACTGCTGCGATGAACAGCAATGGCAAGAATGTTCGTGATCCATTGGCTGATGGTGGGGGTTATGAAATAAATGGTATTTCAGAAGCTACCGGTCAAGAAGTGAATGCATTTGTAGATGCAAGAACTTATTTTAGAAACAACATCGGTACCCGTATCTACGAAGAATGGTTGTACGATGCTTCCTATATCAAATTGAGAGAGGTAAGTTTAGGCTATACCTTTAACCAGAATCAATTAGGAAGCTCTCCTTTCAAATCTATCCGAGTTGCCGTTATTGCAAGGAATCCTTGGATGATTTGGCAAAAGGCACCAAAAGGGCTTGATCCTTCAGAATTATCTGCTGGAAGTGCTTCGATCAGCTGGATTGAAAAGGGAGAATTGCAGACCGTTCGTTCCTATGGATTTAATTTAAGTGTTAAATTTTAACCATTAACATCATGAAAAAGCATTTATTAAAATATATATTATTTGCCCTTACGCCAATTGCGGTTGCTTCTTGTACCAATTTCGATGATTCGTACTATGAAAATCCCAATAAGCCCAGTAAGGCCTCAGGAACGCAATTGATTGCGAATGCACAGTTTTTCCTGCCGAATTTAAGTTCTAGTGCTTATGGTGTGCATTATCCGCAATACCTGAGTTTAACAACCTATACGGATAATACTCGTTTTATTGCGCAGAATTTTGATTTTGAGACCTGGTATGTGGGTCCGTTGATGAACTTGGAGGATGTGCTCAGCAAGCAGGATGCATTGGATGCTAATGAGGGGCCGGTTGCCAATCAGGTGGCTGTAGCCAAGATCTTAAAAGCATTCTTTATGTGGAATGTGACGGATAGATGGGGGGATGTGCCGTATACGGAAGCCTTCCAGGGGACCGCACTTCCAAATCCTAAATACGATAAGCAGGAGGATATCTATAAAGCTTTATTTACCTTATTGGACGAAGCGAATGCCGCGATTGTTTTGACCAACGGAACGATCAAGAACGATATTATTTATAAAGGGGATATGTCCAAATGGAAGAAGTTGGGGAATTCCATCCATATGCTGATGGCTTTACGCTTATCCAAGGTGAATCCTACCTTAGGGAAGGCGGAGTTTGAAAAGGCTATGCAGGCTGGGGATATGACCGCTAATGCGGATAATTTATCCTATCCTCATTTGGCGCAGGCTGCGCATCAGAACTTCTGGTACAATTCCTTTACGGTGTTGAAAAGAAACTGGTATGCTTTGTCGGAGGCTTTGGTAAACCTGATGTTGCCGCAGGAGGATCCTCGTTTGGCGGTTTATGGTGATAAGAATGCAGCAGGTGGATATGCTGGACTGGCTTTTGGAAAAGCGGTTCCGAATCCGGATGTGGATATCCCTAAGGTTTCTTTGTTGGGTGCAGGGATCAGGAATCAAGATTCGCCGGTCCCATTGGTTACTTATGCACAATTGCAGTTCGCAAAAGCGGAAGCTGCGAAGTTGGGATGGATTGCTGGTGGAGATGCGCAAGCGAAAACATATTATGAAACGGGAATAAAGGAATCGATCAAGCAATGGACCGGTTCGGATGCTTCAGTGGCTGGATATTTGGCAAAACCGGCGATTGTTTATTCGCCAGCAAAGGCATTGGAGCAGATTGCTACCCAACGGTATATTCATGTGTTTCCATATGGATATGAAGGATGGGCAGAATGGAGAAGAACAGGTTATCCTGTGCTGACCCTGGCTTCGGATATTAATGGTGGTAAGATGCCTAGGAGAGATGGTTATCCGCTAAGTGAGGCCGCAAATAATAAAGCGAATTATGAAGCTGCAGTTTCTGCGCTTCCGTATGGTGGCGAGGATAATTTGAATAGTAGGGTATGGTGGGATAAGCCATAGGATACTGGATTTCCTCCTGGGGAGGTTTTCCCGTCCTTGCGAGGAGACTTTTTCGGCCTTGTGAGGAGTTTATACGTCATTGCGAGGAACGAAGCAATCTTTAGATTAGTTTAAAGATTGCTTCGTTCCTCGCAATGACGTGATACCTCGCAATGACGTGATACCTCGCAATGACGGTTTTAGTCTTTATCAGTACCTCCAAAAAGGCCTAATTGACCGTTATCATCAATCTGAATATCATCTGGATTGGTTATCTCAAATGAAATCTCATCTGTTTTCGGAACAACTTCTTCATTCTTCTCAACATCCAGCTTTTTCTTAACGGCCTCTTTATTCTCAATATCCACCTCTTTTTTCTGAACATCCTCATTCTTCTGAACATCCTCCACATTATCCTTCTGTGGATTTTCCGCTTGAGAATCTATTTCTTCCAAACCAGCACCTACTTCCAAACCACCAACTTCCACTACCTCCGCTAAATCCTTCTCCTCCGTCAACAACTTGATTTTTTTCACGGTATGGAAAGATAACCTATTCCCTTGCGCCTTCATCCCCTTCACATCAACGATTTCTGTTAAATCCTGATCCAGCTCCTCCGGCGTCTGCGATTTTCCCTTCAACAAATCAAGATGAACAACAGGTTGATCATTATTGGTCAACAAAATCAATTTACTATCCTCGCCAATAAATTTCACACGCTTCCCAACCGGATTATCATCAAAATTAAACCTCTTCACAAAATAAGTGCCCTTACTATCCTGATGAATCGCTGTATAAACCTGCTCTGGAATGAATTTTTCCAATCGGATCATCTTCTCATCAAAATGGTTATTCAGATCAAAAGTGCTCAGTTCATAAGAACCATCGCCCAAGGCCATCAATATCTTATCATCACCATCAAATTCACCCAAGAACTTCCCTCGGTCATCAGCATTCAAACGCTTCAATATATCATCATACCAGATCTTCCTGCCCGCAAGAGTGGAGATCCCCGCACTTTTGAAAATGATTTTCTTAACTGGATACTTACTCACGATATTTCCTTGAGAAGCCCGGCCTTTAATGGCCACTTCCGCAAAATCCATATCAAAATTCAGTTTCCGCAATTTCGTATGCGGCTTCAACTGCACATTGACAATCTCTGCCTCCCCATTGGAATTCGCTGTAAAATACAATATTTTGGTGCCCTTGCTTCCTTTCCCAATATCATAATCCTTATCACGCGTAACCCCGGTTACCGCAAAACGTTTAATATAACTCGTTCCGGTCGCTCCATCCTTATAAATCGCATTGTAAATAGTCCGTTCATCACCTTTCTTGAATACCGCCACATGGATGATATCCTTGCCCACAAACACCTTATCCTGGATTTTTACAATGGAATATTTACCATCTGCACGGAACACAATGATATCATCGATATCCGAACAATCGCCCACCAGTTCATCCTTACGCATATTGGTTCCGATGAAGCCTTCTTCCCGGTTCACATATAATTTTGCATTGGCTAGAGCAACCTGCGTCGCTTCCACCTTGTCAAATACACGAAGCTCTGTTTTGCGTTCGCGGCCCTTGCTATACTTCCCGCGCAGGTATTCGAACCATTTGATGGTGAATTCCGTAAGGTTCCGAAGGTTCTTCTTCACCTCCTTGATTTCATCCTCCAAGGCTTTCATCATCTCATCCGCCTTTTTCACATCAAAACGGGTGATGCTACTCATCGGTTTATCGATCAAGCGTTTGTAATCCTCCGGAAGGATAGGACGGTAGAACTGCTCGAAGAAAGGTTCAAACAAGCGGTTCAATACCTCAACAACCGTTTCAAAATCTCCAGAATTCTCATAGTCAGGGTGTTTGTACATCCCTTCTTGGATAAAGATCTTCAAAAGATTACTGAAGAAGATCTTCTCCATCAATTCATTCAAGCGGATCTCCAACTCCTGTTTCAGGAGGCTTTTGGTCTGCTTGGTATTCTCGATCAGAATATCATTCACACTCATGAAATGAGGTTTGTTATTCTTGATCACACAGGTATTTGGCGAAATGGATGTTTCGCAACCTGTAAAAGCATATAAGGCATCGATGGTAACATCAGGGGAGATCCCAGGTGCCAAATGCACCAAAATCTCCACGAATTCTGCTGTATTATCCTCGATTTTCTTGATTTTTATTTTACCCTTTTCATTGGCAGTAACAATACTATCGATCAAGCTGCCAGTTGTAGTGCCAAAGGGGATTTCCGTGATCGCCAAGGTTTTTTTATCTCGTTCCTCGATCTTCGCACGTACGCGTATTTTTCCGCCACGCATCCCTTCGTTATACCCCGTAACATCGGCCATACCGCCTGTCGGGAAATCGGGATAGATGCTTGGTCTTTCCCCTTGGAGAACTTGGATAGATCCATCGATCAGCTCGATGAAATTATGGGGCATGATCTTGGTCGCCAAACCTACTGCAATACCTTCCGCACCTTGTGTCAACAGCAAAGGGAATTTTACCGGTAGGGTGATCGGTTCTTTCTTCCGACCATCATAACTCAATTGCCACTCGGTGGTATCCGGATTGAAGACCACTTCCAGCGCAAATTTCGACAAACGACCTTCGATATAACGTGCTGCAGCGGCAGAATCGCCCGTGATCGGATCACCCCAGTTTCCCTGGCAATCGATCAACAGGTTCTTTTGTCCCAATTGGACCATCGCATCCCCAATAGAGGCATCTCCATGCGGGTGGAATTGCATGGTATTTCCGATGACATTGGCTGCTTTGTTGTATCTTCCATCATCCATCTCTTTCAACGAGTGCAGGATGCGTCGCTGAACCGGTTTGAAACCATCGTTGATATGTGGAACAGCACGGTCTAGGATAACGTAGGATGCATAATCTAGAAACCAGTTCTCATACAGTCCCGAAAGGGGAATCGTATTGCTTTGTTGGTCTTGTGATGGGCTTTGTTCGTTGTTTTCGTCGATGTTGTTAATTTCGTCGCTCATTTACTGTTTGTAAGTTTTTCGGGTTTGGCAGATTCGAATACTGCAAACCTTGTAAAAATACAAAATTCATTTTATTTTTAGGTTTATATCCGCATACCTCATCACGCATTATGAAGAATTTTCTGTTAAGTGTTTTATTCAGTTGTTTATTGTTAGTTGCCCAGGCCCAACAGGCTGCCTACCAGTTGAAAGAAAATATTTCTTATGCTGGAAAGGGCGCCGATGCCTACAGCCAAGAGCGCTGTGTATTAGATCTTTATTTCCCTACGGGCAAAAAAGATTTTGTGACCGTTTTATGGTTTCATGGCGGTGGACTAACCGGAGGAAATAAAGAGATCCCAGCCTTTCTAAAAGACAAGGGAATTGCCGTCATCGGAGTCGGTTATCGCCTTTCGCCAAAGGCTAAGGTCGAAGAGATCATACAAGATGCCGCCAAAGCTGTACAATGGGCCTATCAACACCTGGAAACTTATGGGGGGAATAAAAACAAACTAGTGCTTTCCGGGCATTCTGCCGGGGGATACCTTAACCTGATGTTGGCTTTGAATCCGAGGTACCTGAAAGAAGTTGCAGTTCCTGAAAAGGCGGTTCTGGGCGTCGTACCTTTCAGTCCGCAATGTATTACCCATTTTACTGCACGAGCGGAGCAGAAAATCGATATCAACCAACCGGTAATTGATGAGCTGGCACCTTTATTTTGGGTACGGAAGGAAGCTTCCCCGATCACCTTGATCACGGGCGACCGCGAACTCGAGATGGTGGGTCGTTACGAAGAGAATGCCTACCTCGCTCGGATGTTAAAAATTGTCGGACACCAACAGGTAAAGCTGATCGAACTCGATGGCTATGACCATAATATGGTTTATCCGGGTTTGCCTCTCTTGTGGAAAGAGATCCAAAACTGGTCAAAATAGGACAACTTTATCCCGATAAAATTTCTAAAAGCGCTATTGTTTGCTAATATTTTTAGTATTTTTGAAATACTATTTTAATATTTAGCTATGGAACTGTTTGATAGTAAGCGTTTTGTTGCGCATTTGGATTTGGACACCTTTTTTGTAAGTGTAGAAAGGCTCAAGAACAGTCAGTTCATTGGCAAGCCTTTGATCGTGGGGGGGATGAGTGATCGTGCGGTGGTATCTGCCTGTAGTTATGAAACCCGAAAATTTGGTGTACACAGTGCCATGCCGATGAAATTGGCTTTGCGATTATGCCCGCATGCGATCGTGGTACGTGGTGATATGGACAGTTACAGCTATTATTCCCGGGTGGTGACGGATGTGGTCCGGGAGACGGTTCCGGTGATGGAAAAGGCGAGCGTGGATGAGTTCTATGTGGACCTGACGGGTGTGGATCGTTTTTTTGGATGCAGCCAATTCATGAGCGAACTGAAGGATAAGATCCGGAAGGAGAGTGGCTTGCCGATCAGCTATGCCCTGGCATCGAACAAACTGGTGAGCAAGGTGGCTACGGATGATGCCAAACCCGATGGCAAAAAAGAGATCCTGCATGGTCTGGAAAAGGATTATCTGGCCCCGTTGAAGATCGAGCGGATGCCGGGTATAGGACAGAGAACAGGGACCTTATTGCAACAGATGGGCGTGCGGACCATTAAGATATTGAGCGAGATTCCCCTGCCGATGATGCAGAATCTCTTGGGGAAGAACGGCATCGACCTTTCCCGAAAGGCCAATGGCATCGATCCATCACCCATTATTCCCTATTCGGAACAGAAAAGCATGGGAACGGAAGAAACCTTCCATCAGGATACCATTGATATGAATTTCCTGAACGCTGAATTGATCCGGATGACGGAGAAACTGACTTTTCAGCTCCGAAAACAAGAACGGCTTACCGGCTGTGTGACGGTAAAGCTACGTTATGCCAATTTCGATACGGTAAGCAAGCAGATGGTTATTTCCTATACGGCTTCTGATGCGGTACTGCTCAAGAAGGTGAAGGAACTCTTCGGCAAGCTGTTTGACCGGCGGATGCTGGTACGCCTGATCGGGGTCCGCTTCAGCCATCTGGTGCAGGGTTCCCAACAGATCAATCTTTTTGAAGATACCGAAGAGGCCGTTCGTTTGTATCAGGCCATGGACGCTATGCGCGCGCGATTTGGGGATGAAGCGATCAAAAGGGCTATTTCTGCACCTCCAAAACCGGCTCAGAAACGAGACGCCTTTCGAGCATAAGCTCCACATATTTCCTACACATCTTATCCCATCCATAATGGTTTCTGGAATATTCCTGATAGCGTAAGGCAGCCATACGAAAATGCTCTTCATCCGAAAAAAGCTCCTCTAACTGGGCCACCCATGCCTTTGCATCATTGGATGGCAGAAGAATCCCATTCCTATCCTGTTTGATAGCGTCGGTGATCCCGTCGATCTTCGAGGCGATCACTAAGGTTCCGGCCAGGGAAGCCTCTAAGCAGACCAATCCGAAACCTTCCATATCCCCATCTACCCGGATGTTGGGCATGAGAAATGCAGAAGCATTGGCCAATAAAAGCTTCAGGTCGGAAAAGGGTACTTTTCCAAAATGTATCACCCGATCTTTGATCTCCCTTTTTTTCAGGAGCCTGCGGATGGCCGCTTGGTCGCTGGGATAGCCCAGAAAAAGAAAAAGTAGCGACCTGAACTTCTTGGGCAAAGCATATAACAAACGTTCGGAAAGCCCGGTTTTTTTCTGAAAAGGACCGACCATAAAAATCTTAACATCTGCAGGAAGCTGCAGGACCACCTCTTCCAACAGCCAGGAGAAACCCTTGCGCTGCACCGGTCTGCCCAGGGTAATGAGGTACTTCTGTCCGGTAGCAATATGGGGAAACCGACGTTGGAGATCCGCCCTTTCCAGGTTCCCACGATCAATCCCTTCCGTATCCACCCCATTGGGGATAACATAGACTTTTTCTCGAGGGACACCTCTCCAGATAGCGGCATCGGCCGTTGCCTGGCTCACCGTGATGATCTTATCATAATGAGCGGCCAATTTAGGGATGATCCTTTTCTGAAAGAATGCCCAAGGGAATACAATATCCAATCCATGCAGGGTTACCATTTTCCGGAGATGGCCATAGCCTTTATGCGATAGGGCGAGGGAGGCGATCAATCCATCATTGAAATGGATCACCTGGATCTGGGGATGCGCTTTCAACAGGGTCAGTATCCGATGGTTGAGCAGGAAAAAGAAGGTCAAAAGGCTTTCCTTATCCTTTCGGAATACCAGTTTATGAATTTTGGCATACCGGGCAGAACCTTGGATCAGTTCGTAGGACTGCTTTTCCATACCTCCGGTTGCTGGAGGATATTTATGGCTAACAAATAGTATTTCAGGAAGTGGCTGTTGCGACATGATTGATTTCTTTTTTGATGAAAAGGTAAAGGATGAACCCGATGACGATCCAGCTGAGCTGTCTTGCCCTACGCAGGATGGATACCGTAATCCAAACGGATGCGCCGGTAATACCAATGGCTGCCAACATCAGCTTATTTCCCAGTTCTTCGACTCCCAACTGCCCAGGGACAAAAGCACCCAAGCTTTTGAATACAATGACGCTCATGTCCAACAATAGGCCGTGCATGGGCTGTACATCGAATCCAAGAAAAAGGAGGATGAAATAGAATTCCAAGCTACCGACGATCCAGTGGAGCGTAGCTAAGGCATAGGAAAACCAGAAAGTACGGGGGTTTTCCTGATAAAAACTGCGAATATCGATTAAGAGTTTCAGGATGTTATGGTATATTTTTTCCAGGAAATTCCTGGACTGTTTTGTCGAGGAAGTATGCTTCTTACCACTCTTCGATAACCAGATGAACAGACCTATTTTGGCAACAAGCAGCACAACAACGATGAGGTAAAACACCCAACCGAAACGTTGTATGGCCTGCATACCGGCCGGATTACTGATCAACCAAACACAGGCGACCAAAAAAAGTAATATTTGGGATAATACGGCAGTCACACGCGAGCTGGCTACCGAATTGATGGCCACCGATTTGGAAATACCGTAAGGCTTCAGGAGTTCGGCCTTCAACATATCACCTCCAATGATGCTGGTGGGATTATAGAGCCCAACCGTTTCCCCGACCTGTCGCAATGAAAATAACCGAAAAACAGAGATCTTCGATCTTTCCTGCCCCAAACAGACATGCCAGGACCAGGTACCGATCAGGTAGGCCAAATAGGTGATCCCCAATAGGTACAGAAAACGGAATCCAATGCCGCGAAGTTCTTTCCAGACCGATTGGAAATCCGTATTCCAAAGGAAAATCCCGATGAATACGACAATACTGATCACCAATAATTGCTTGACCTGCTTTTTACTTATTTTAATCGTCCTGCCCATTGACTGCTATTCCAAAAGATCCACTTGCTCATTTATTGTCCAGCCAAGGCAAATGCCCGTTGCGGTTCGCGCGCCAGTTCCTGCACATCATCAAAATAGGTATCGGTCAATTTTGCCCAATCCAATTGTTTGATGTACTGCAGTCCGGCATGGCGTAATTCCTCTTTGAGCATCTCATTCCGAAGGATCTTATGAAGGAAAAAAAGATACTCTTTAGGGTTGTTCGGCGAGCATTTATAACCTGTTTGGCCATGTTCCACCAAGCTGGCACTGCCACCCGCATTCGCGATGACGCTGGGTAAACCCGAAGCCATCGCCTCGATCACCACGTTTCCATAGGTTTCGGAAAGGGAAGTGAACACGAAAGCATCCGCAGAAGCATATAACCTGGAAAGCTCCAGATGGTCCAATTTACCCAAGAAGATCGCTTTGGGCATCAACTGCATGGCCTCTTCCTTGGCGGTTCCATCCCCCGCAATGATCAGGTTGTAAGGCATGCCTTCCTGTTCCAATTGCTGGTATATACCGATCAGGGTCTGTATATTCTTCTCCCAGACCAGTCGGCTCGCAAACAGGATATTGGATTTGTCGTTTTTGCTGATCGCTCGGATATATGCCTCACAACGTTTGTTCGGGTTGAACAGCTTCACATCGATCCCGCGTTGCCATAGGGTCAACCGTTCGCCCTGTATCCCGATATCCTCCAACTCCCGGATGATGCTATGCGCCGGAACATAAACCTTTTCGCAGTTGTTGTAAAAACTCCGCATCCGCCGGCGGATCCAGTTTTCTACCGGTCGGATCAAGCTGCTGAAGTTGCGGAAATAATAGGCGATATAGGAAATGAAATGCGTGTGGTAGATACTGATGACCGGAATGCCCTTTCTCTTAGCGTATCCCAACGCGTAGAAACCCAAAAGCGATGGCGTGGCGATGTGGATGACATCCGGTTGGAAGGCATCCAAGGTTTCCTCCAAACGCCATTTGGCCAATTGCGGCACCGCAAAGGAATAATCGTCGTTCATGGGGATCCGGAAGGTAGGAACCTGATAGCTTTGACCGCCTTCAATCTCGCTCGGCCCACGGCCATATACAAATAAATAGGAAAAGGAATTCGGGTCTATCCGATTGATAATCTGATACATTGTTCTGGATGCCCCGTCAAAATCCTCGATCAGGATCTCCGAAAAAAATGCAACTTTCTTCATGTAGAAATAAAATTGTCTGTATTAATAAAAATACTTCCGGAGTTTGTAGTTAATGATAACTGATTATTAATTAATTATGAATAATAACACTCATAATTCCCGATTTTAATATGTAGTAAATAGTTTGAAAACAAACATTTAATAATCTCTAAAAACTGGGGTTATATTGCTGAATTAGTTTTGTTTCAGATCAAGGAATTTGCCGCTATGCTCATTCAGCTTACCTATCCTAAAAGACGAAAATCAAAACATCTCGGTTTGATCAGTCTACTTTCTCTACTGCTTATCACAGGTTTTCAATTAAGTTTCAAACGAGGAAATACAGCCAAGGAGGTGTCCAAGACGGTTTTTCCGGTGATGGAAGAGGCTAGCTCGGGGGAGCTTTCGTTGTTGACCTATAACGTGGCGGGATTACCGCAGATTATTTCCAGTGCGGAGACAGATCGAGCGATCAGTATCCAGGAGATCGGTCGGCAGATGAATAAATTCGATCTGGTTAATGCCCAAGAAGATTTTAACTATAACCGACAGCTCTACGCGAAGAACACGCATCCTTACCGTACGGAAAGTATGGGTGGAGTTCCTTTCGGAGATGGTTTGAGTACGCTGTCCAAGTATCCTATCCTGGAGACCGAACGCATTGCCTGGGAGGATTGCAGTGGTTCGGATTGCTTAACCCCAAAGGGCTTCAGCTATCAGCGCATACAATTGGCCAAAGAGGTGTTTATCGATGTTTATAATGTCCATGCTACAGCGCAGGATAACCCCTCGGCGGTCATGGCAAGAAGAAAGAACCTCCTGCAATTGGCGGAATACATCAAGGAGAAATCTGCTGGAGAAGCGATCCTGATCATGGGGGATTTCAATGCGCATTATGCCTTTTCGGAGGACAATTTACATGATTTCCAGAAAGAAACTGCGGTTCAGGACAGTTGGGTCATGGTGCAGAACAAAGGGATACACCCCGCCTTGCTGCCTGATTTCAAGGCGGTCCATGCCCTTCAGGTTACCGAAGAATGTGAAAGTATTGATAAGATCTATTTTAGGGATAGTGATAAGTTGAGCTTTAACCCAAGTTCCTACAAGATCGAACATGAGCTGTTCAGCAACGAGGAAGGAAAACCGCTTTCTGATCATTGTGCCATCTCCTTGAAAATGGCCTGGTCCCTGAATTAGAGTTTATAACCTAATTTCCGCATCCCAAGGATTTCCAGGCTATATACTTCGAATTCTTCCATCACGCGGCCGTGCAATTCATAGAATCCACTTCCCAGAAAAGGGTATTGCTTGAGCACGGGCGGGAAGTGAACCGTATCCAACCAATTCCCATCTACATCCAGGAAAGTGCCAAAGCACATTCTTTCCCCTTTGATGGTCCTGGTCTCTTTGATGGTCACTAACCTGCCGATTACCTTGATCTGTTGGCCCAGGTAATCCTGCAGCCGTTCCGCACATACCGTCCCCTGTAGATGCATAGGGTCAAGAAGTTCGTAGAAATCCCCCACCACAAAACCCAAGAGGTCCAGTTCGTCCTTGAGGTCTTCCATGCGGTCTTCATCAAATTTTGGCAGGGTAAATTGCAGTTCTTCGGTTTCGAAGAGGTTGACCAGCACTTCCTTTTCCACCCTTTTGCTCCGAAAATTGGCCTCCCAGAGCAAGGTCTTCTTGTCCAGACCGGTAAACCGTAGTGCTCCGATCCGGATCAGGATGTTCAATTGCTCCGGAGCCGGCTGAAGGCGCTGTAGGATATCATGCAGGTCTAGGTAGGGACCATTGGCAATCCGTTCTTCGACGATACGATGACCCAGTTCCTGTTCCAGACCCTGTAGGTGGATGAAACCCACATACACCTGTTGCCCCTGGATATTGGTGAGGTAATCACTCTGGTTCAGGCAGGGGAGTTCGATGATCCCACCATTTCTACGGAGTTCATGGAAATAGAATTCCGTACGGTAGAATCCTCCAAAGTTATTGATCACTGCCACATAGAATTCGCAGGGGTAATACGTCTTGAGGAACAGACTCTGATAGCTTTCCACGGCAAAGGATGCCGAATGGCCCTTGGCAAAGGAGTAGCCACCAAAACTTTCCATCTGTCGCCATATTTCCGCACTGATGCCCTCATCGTGGCCCTGCGCCTTGCAGTTCACAAAGAACTTCTCACGCATCAGCTCAAACTTGTTCTCCGAGCGGTATTTCCCGCTCATCGCGCGACGAAGGATATCCGCTTCTTCCAGGGAAATCCCCCCAAAATGATGGGCCACCTTGATCACATCCTCCTGATACACCATCACACCGAAGGTTTCCTCCAACAGTTCCTTCATCTTTGGATGCAGGTATTCCACCTTGTCGCGATCGTGGTACCGTTCAATATACTGCTTCATCATTCCCGATTGGGCAACTCCAGGGCGGATGATGGAGCTGGCCGCCACCAAGGTGATGTAATCGGAACATTTTAGCTTGCCCAACAATTGGCGCATTGCCGGACTCTCAATATAGAAACAACCAATGGTATCGGCGTTCCGGATCATGTGGGCCAATTTAGGATCCTTGAAAAAACGGTCCACATCATGGATGTCGATATGCTTGCCCTTGTTCTGCTGCACCAGCTCCAGGGCATCCTTGATATGCCCCAGCCCCCGTTGGCTCAAGATATCAAACTTGAACAGCCCGATGCGGTCCGCTTCGAACATATCCATGTGCAAGGTCTTAAAACCCTTGGGTGGAAGCTCCAGCACCCCGTAATTGGCAAGGGGCTCCTCACTGATGAGCACGCCCGCCGCATGCACACTCACATTGCTGGGGAAATTGACCAATAGCGCACCGTACTTCTGGATCCAACGCTGTATCTTATCCTCTGGACTCCATTCTCTTTTGTGCACCAGCTCATCGATCTCTTCCTTCGGCAAACCAAAAACCTTTCCCAATTCCCGAACGATCGCCCGGCGCTGAAAAGTGGTATACATCCCTAATAGGGACACATGCTGTTTTCCATAACGTAAAAAGAGGTACTCAAAAATAGAATCCCGGTCTTTCCAACTGAAATCGATATCAAAATCCGGTGGAGAAGTACGGTTAGGGTTCAGAAAACGTTCGAAATACAGGTCCAGTTGTATAGGATCCACATCGGTGATGCGTAGGCAATAGGCGACCACTGAATTGGCCCCACTACCACGCCCCACATGGTAAAATTTCTGCTCGTTGGCATAACGGAGCATATCCCATACAATCAGGAAATAAGAGCAGAAATTGGATTTGTAGATGATGCTAAGTTCTTTTTCCACCCGGGCCATGGCCTGGCGGTTCTTGATCCCATAACGGGTCTTGCAGCCTTCTACCGCCAATTTCCGCAGCAGTTCCTGATCCCCTTCGGCCGAGGCCGTGAAATACTTCTTGTTCTTATCCACATGGAATTCCATGCTGATGTTGCAGCTCTTGATCACCTGCATGGTCTTACTGATCACGCTTGGAAAGCGGGCAAAGGCGGCGACCAGCACCTCTTCCTCCACGAGGGTTTCATTCGGGCCGGCATAATCCGCTGGGGTCAATTTGGAGAGCAGGGTGTTCTTGGCGATGGCCCTTAAGATCCGATGCACATTGTAATGGGCTTTGTCCTGATAGGTGACCGGATGAAGGACCACCCAGCAATCCGCGGCCAAGGCATCCTGCCAATTCAGTTTGTTGAGATCTTCCATCCCCAGACCGATCAGTTCCTGGGGATGGAGCTCTTCGATTTCCGGATGACGTTCAAATGGATAGATTACCCATACGTCTTGCAGTTCAAAAGTCGGGCGATCCGGGAAATCCAGTTTTTTCACCTTATGATGGGAAAGAAAATGATGGATCTGGGTGAGGCCTTGGTTGTTTTTTGCCAATAGGATATAACAAAGCTGATTATCATTTCTGACCTCTGTACCAACGATGGGCTTAATGCCTTTTTCCTGGCATTTTAGAACAAAATCCCAGCAATCGGCAGTAGAATTGATATTGGTAAGCGCCATGGCCTTAATGCCCATACCTGAAGCTCGTTCAAGCAGTTCTTTGGGCGAAAATGTTCCATAATGGAAACTGAACCAGGTCTTACAATTCAAATACATGTTACAAGATTACGAAATTTAGCTTTATTTTACTAAAAATATTAGCAAAATAAAGTATAACAAATTGATAGGTAACCTTATAAATAAATTGGAATTATTCAGACTAAATTTAAGCCGGAAGTTCTTTCCACTCCCAGTCGAAGGACATGGATACCGCCAAATGGTCGGATAGGGCAGCCCCTCCTTGGTTGGTAAAGTGTGAAATCTCCACCTCATAGGTCTTAGGGATCAAGGTCAAGTTATCCCCATTTCTAAAAAAGATCTTGTCCAGACTTTCGGTGTCATTGTTTAGGGAAAGCATATGCTGGGCAATGAACTTCGGGATGATCTCTGGAAATGTTCCGTTGCGGAGATGGGTCACCCATCCATCAGATAGCCCTGTATTCACTAAAAATTCATGGAGATTATCACGTTTATAGGCATAATGGGCGTTGAAATCCCCCATAACGATTAGGGGTTTTCCGGCAGAATGCTCTTGGATATAGGCCGCTAATTGACGGATGTTTTCTCTTCTTGCCTTTGCCGCTCGTGCTACATCACTGGAATTGGCATGCACATTATAGACATCGATAAACACATGCTGGTCCAACTGAATTTTGGCAAAAGTGAATCCCTTCACGGTCCAACAATCCGGACCACTACAATGCCGCCAAGGAATACGACGGTATTCTACAATCGGATATTTGGATAAGGTGTTCAAACCATCGCCAAGGGGTATTTTTCCCTTGTGCACTGTACGGTAGGGATGTTTGTTCAGCGAATAGAAGGCCGTATTGTAATTGAAGTCTTCCTGCACATTTACAATGTCGAATTCCTCCACCTTTTCACCTATCTCTGTGATACTGACTCTTCTAGGGGTTTTTGCGGCTGAAATGCCTTGAGGTAATCCGGCAATGTTATAGGTCAGCACCTTAATATTGCCTTTTGAAAGTTGTCCGTCTTTGTCTTCATCTGGTGTTAATTCTACCAGGGTCAATTTTCGTCTTAGTTTTTTGAAAATCAATAAGACTACAATAATCAGAACAACCAGTATATATACTATAATCATCAACAAACTATTATGGGAATAAAGATAACCTGATTGGATTACCTAAATCTTTATTTTATGTTAAGTTATCCTTATTCCCGCTGTAGATGCTTTATTTCTTATTCCCGATCAGATTTAAATTTATTCCTGATCAGGTTTATCCTTAGTAGGCTTATCTTTTTTCTCTTCGTTGATGTTCTTCAGATCTTCATAAGGGTTTTCTTCCGCCTCATGGATTTCTTTGTAAACAACTTCTTCCTTCGGCTGATTGCCCTGCTCATCGGTAGTTACCTTCACATCCATTTCAATTTTCTTTTTGTTCTTAGGCGTTCTGACAATCCCCCATTTCATCAGCAATTCCTGGGTAGAGTTCTTTTTGAGGTGCAGTTTTTCAGGCTCACCGATCAAGAAACCAAAAGCCTGCATACCTGGGGAAGCATCAAAGATTACCTTCAATGTAGCAATGAAAGGTAGGGCAAGGATCAAACCTGCCAAGCCGAAAAGCATACCGCCTAATAAGATTCCAATAATAGCCATCAGTGGATTAATGCTCACTTTACTGCCCACAATATTTGGGGTGATGATGTTTCCTTCCAAGAATTGAACGACTTGAAACCAGGCGACCACACCCAATGCATACCAGGCACTGTCCTTAGTGGCCAAAGCAAATAGCGCCGGAAGGATAGAGCCGATCGCAATACCGATATAGGGCAATAGCATCAGCAAGGACGCTAAGGAACCAAAGAACCAAGCATAATCAATACCCATGGCCATCAAACCTACGGTATTCAGCACCGCAACGATCCCCATCACGGTGATCAAACCGACTAGGTAACTCTGTACCACCTCATAAATTTTATTCAATACCTCATTCACTTTGTGTTGAGGTGTAGATTTGAAAGCCTTGAAGAAAAATTCCCGAAAGAAATCACGGTAATACAACAGGAAAAAACTGAACAGTGGAACCAAGATCGCACTCGCCAACAGGTTTCCGATAGATCCAAAAGTGGAAGTTAAGGTCCCGGCCATATTCTCCAATGATTTGTTTCCCTGCTCACGGACTTTTTCCATGACCTCGGTTTTTTCAATGCCAAACTGACTACTGATCCATTCCTGCCCACGTTCCAATACCGATAACACTTTGTCGGTAATCGATGAAGCATCTTTTCCGATGATGATACTTTCATGCACGATAAACCAAAAAAGACCCGATATAATCGCAATAGCAACTATAACAGCCAAAATGGAGGAGAATGCTTTCCCAAGATGCAGGCGGTCGAATAGTCTTGCCAACGGATAAAGGGAAATAGAGATCAGAATAGAGAATAATAGTGGTAATAAAACACTTTGGGTAAAATACATCAAAGCGATAATAAGTACCATCGCCAATAAGGTAGCAGAAAGCTCCATGGCATAAGGTCTTTTGGTGTGATTTTTTTCCATATGGTCTTTATAACGTGTTAGGCAATTTTTTGTTTTTTCTCTCCCAATATAAAACATATAAAAATGCAAAGAAAATTACGATGGCATTTCCATACATGATTCCTGGAATTCGCGATAGCTGATCGTGATAAATATATCCTGCAAATACTGCGCCACCTCCGATACCGGCTTCCAAGGCAATGTACATGGTTGCCATGGCCTTACCGCGGTATTGCGGAAGGGAAAGATCGATGGTCCAGGCGTTCACGGCAGGAGAAAATATCCCTGTACCTATCCCATAGATACAGGCACCAATGATCAGGTGCAGAATACTGTCGCTATAACCGATGTACAGGACGGAGATTGTAACAATTAATAAGCCTACTTTCATCACAGAAATCCGACCATAACGATCCGCCACTTTCCCGGAGACCATCCTTATAGCGACCGACGCAACAGTGTAGGCCGTAAAGAAGAGCCCTTTATTCTGTATTCCCAAATGTTCACTCCAATCGGGAATTAGCGTCAGGATAACCCCATAAGCAGTATAGGAGAACAGGGTTACTATCCCCGCCGGGATGACCCGAAGTTCGATGATGTCCCTCCGGGAGATCTTCAGCATACTCCTATGGAATTTTTGCTTATCCTTCAGGGTTTCCTTCATGTTCATGACGATGATGATGGACAGGAAAGCAAAGGCGGACGAGCTGTAGAACATGGTGTTCAGGTCGGCGACCATGGCAATATAGCTTCCAATGGCAGGACCAACCGCGCCCCCAATACTAAAGCATAGCCCATGCATGCCCAATGCTTCGCCCCAACGCGTGGAAGGAATAATATCGGCTATATAGGCAGATGTTGCTGTGGGTTTGAAACCGGTGGAGAATCCATGCACCAATCGCAGAAGAAAGAATCCGGCCACACTGGTCAGGATAGGGTAGAGGAATCCACAGAGTACACATACGATGGAACCGATCGCCATCACTGGAATACGACCCCATTTATCGGTCAAACGACCACTGAAAGGTCTGGAAATTCCGGCCGTCAAGGTGAATAATCCAATGATCAGGCCTTTATGTTCCGCTCCGCCCAAGGAACTTAAATAGTTGGGCAGTTCGGGGATGATCATGTTGAAGCTTGCTGAAAAAAGCAAGGAACTCAGGCAAAGTAACCCAAATTGTAACGTGTATAAGGGCCTTTGATCTTCCTCCGCAGCATTCTCCATCATATTATCTTAGTTTTTGTCTCGTTAATTCTGAACAGAAAATGGTGGTCGCCACAGCAACATTCAATGATTCGGCTGCACCGACCCGTGGAATGGTCACCTTTTTCTGGATTTTCGGGGTCAGATTCTTCCGAATGCCATTCCCTTCATTGCCCATGATGATCAAACCTTGCTTACCAAAATCAGTTTCGTAGATGGAATCGCCATCCAATAAGGCACCGAATGTGGGCAACTGGTTTTCTTCCAAAAAGGATTCGATATCCAGGTAATGGATCTTGATCCTGGAAAGGGAACCCATGGTTGCCTGTACCACTTTCGGGTTGTACGCATCCACCGTTCCTTGGGAGCAGATCAGGTGCTCGATGCCGAACCATTCTGCGGTGCGGATGATCGTGCCTAAGTTGCCTGGATCTTGCACATCATCCAAGATCAAACTGTGTTTGTTCGCAAGGATAGTGGGATCTAAATCGTTCTCTGCAGGGATTTCCACCGTCGCCAATGCCCCTTGTGGATTCTTCAGGCTACTGATTTTTCCAAATTCCGCTACAGTGACTTCTTCCAGTTTTATATTTTGAGGGATTTTCCCCAATTTTGCAGCGGCATCTGCCGTCGCCCATATTTTTTGTATCTTGTAGGATGAGCCAACAAATTCCATTACGGACTTAATTCCTTCCACTACAAATAATTGATGCTGGGTACGAAATTTTTTATGCTGCAATGACGTAATTAAACTGATTTGTGCTTTTGACAACATGGGACGAATGACTAAAAAAAGAAGTTTGTTTATTTTTGCAAGTATAACGTTTTTGTTGCTATTTTTTGCAGCATGCCGTTCAGCGAAGTACTTGGAAGAAGATCAAGCCTTGGTGACGGATGTGGATATCAACGGTGTCAACCAACAATTAAGGGAGAGTGCCGGTCAATATGTGGCCAATGATATCCGCCCCAATTCCCCCTTATATTTAACCATTTACAATCTTTTCAATACCCGTGATGGCGCCTATAAAACGGATGGGATCAAAAACGTAGGTGAAGCCCCACGGATTTTGGATTCTGCCCTGGTGGAACTTTCCGCCAACCAGATCCAACGTTTCCTGCAGACCAAAGGTTATTTCAATGCGCAGGTGAAACCGCAGGTGCTTATCAAAAACAAAAAAGCAAGGATTGAATTCAATACGGATCCTGGCCAAGGTTATCTCGTCAATGCTATACACAGAGAGGTGCAGGATCCAGAAGTGGAGCGGATCTACCAAGAGGAGGTCGTTCCAGGCAGCCTAGTAAAAGTGGGCAAGCAATATGATGCTGCCGATCTTTACCTGGAAAGGGAAAAATTATATACCAGTATGCGTGAGCGAGGGTACTATGATTACCTACGTCAGTATATGCGTGTAGGAGTCGATACCATTGGTCTGCAACATAAAACCGATCTTTCCATTCAGGTTTCCAATCCCAGCGATTCTTCAGCTCATCAGATCTACCACATCGATTCGGTGTATTTCCGAGTGGAAGCTGCCGATCCATCCCTGCGGAAAAATGAACAAGCTTACCTGGATACCCTTCGTAAGATTGTCTACCTGGACGAGACCGGTAAGTTCCGTTTATCGCCATTATCCCGCTATGCGTTCTTACGTAGAGGACAGAAGTACAATAGCGAAAACGAGGAACTGTCCTACGATAGGCTCTACGAGATGAATGGTTTCCGTTCGGTCAAGATCAACTACCAAAAGAAGGATTCTGCCTTGTTGGATGTTTATTATAACCTCATTCCGCGTGCGGCCATGAGCAACCAGATGGAAGGGGAATTTACCTTCAGTTCAGGGATGAGCGGGTTCAACGTGGGAAATACCTTTGCCCATCGAAATATATTCGGTGGTTCGGAAACCATCGAGGTGCGCATGCGCTATGGGGTACTTTTTGATTCCAGACTACCGGGAAGTTTGTCGGATAAAATCTTCAACAATGATTTCCAGATCGGGGTCAACCTTTCCTTTCCAAGGATATTGGCGCCTTTCCGTGTGCGCAGTGTCGGACGTTTTGGGCTTCCAAGAACCACGATATCCTCCAGTCTGCAGTTGTTTTTCCAGGATCAGACTTATGCCAACCGCTATTTTATCAACAGCTTGAACTACCAATGGTACGAAGCGACCAACAAGATGCATAGTTTCACGCCTGTAGTGATCGAATACCGTGATGGCCGATTGAACGAATCCTTTATGAATAACCTGATCGAACAGGGTTACGAGCTGTATGTGCGTAGTAACAATCGTCGATATTTTGGATTGGGGTCACAATATGCCTATACCTATAATGCACCAAAATTGACTTCCAAAGAAAGCTTCAGCTATTTCCGTGGTGCTGCGGATATCAGTGGGAACCTTTTGGGGCTATTGTCCAATACCCTCAACCTGCGGACCAATGATAAGGGCGAGAAGTTATTGTTCGGCGTTCCTTATCTGCAATATGTAAAAGGCGAAGTCGATTACCGTTGGTATAAATTCCTGGGAGGTAATAAACAATTTGTATTCCGCTTTAATTCGGGGGTGATTGTGCCCTATGGAAACAATTCTACCTTGATCATCTTTGAAAAGAGTTTCTTTTCTGGCGGGATGAACGGTATCCGTGCTTGGCAGGCCAGAACATTGGGACCAGGGGGTTATAACCGTTCCACCAAACCAGAGAATATCCGATTGAACCTGCGCAACCTGGATCAATTGGGGGAGGTAAAGATCGAAACCAATGCGGAATACCGCTTCCGGATGTTGAACAACTTCTTCGGCGCCAAACTTAATGGGGCTACTTTTATCGATGCCGGAAATATTTGGCGATTGCGTAAGGACGATTTTAATATCGATGGGGAATTTGTAGGAAATAAGTTCCTATCCCAGATTGCCATAGGTACCGGTTTTGGCCTGCGTGTGGATATGGATTATTTTACCATCCGCTTAGATGCGGGTTTGAAGGTCAAAGATCCACAGTTCCGTGGCAAAGAGCAATGGGTCATCAGGCACCTGTTCGATTCCAAGGATTTCAAAAACCAATATGCATTGAGCAACCGCCCAGATCGCTATAATTTTATCCAATATAATTTTGGTGTCGGAATGCCATTCTAAAGGTTGGATAGCCTTGCGAAGATCGTTTAGATCAGGTCTTTCAACCCAAGTATGGTACTTTCGATCAGCTGTTTCACGTCTAATCCTTTGCTGTAATTCAAATAGAAGTACACCAGGGCAATGATCAAAAGGGTGATCAGGAATCGCTTTAATTTATATGCGATGAACAAGACCAGCAATGGAACGACGATCAGCAGAAAGCCTGAGATCTTGTAAGGGCTTATCCCTTTTTCGGTTACCCGAAGGAAAAATAATTTCCCGATTTCCTTCTCGCCCGATTTATGCTTGAAAAAAACAAATGTCGAGGATTCGATCGGGTTGCTTGTAACAGCCACCCCATCTGTAAAACGCAGGTCCTGCTGGAAACCATTGATCGTGAACTTGTAATCACCGTTCACCTGATTATTGGTTTTTTCAAGTGAATCCGTGGCAATAATAGCGAGTTTTCCATTCTGGGAAAGATTTTCTTTCACCATGAAATCATTAATACTTGCTTGTTGAGCCGTACCAGTGAACGGAAAAATCATAGCCATTGCTAGTATCAAGCAGATTATCCAGCTGTTTTTCATGATGCAATGATACAAAATAGATAGGAATCTTCTTATCTTTGCAGACATTATTAAATAAAAGCAAAATTATATGTTGCAGTTAAATTACATCCGTGAGAACAGGAATGAAGTAGTTGAAAGACTTGCTGTAAAGAATTTCAACGATGCAGAATTGGTAGATCAGATCATTGCCTTAGACGAGCAACGTCGTAAGGTTCAAAATGAATCGGACTCCATCGCAGCTGAAGCCAACTCCTCTGCAAAGCAAATTGGAGATTTGATGCGCCAAGGTAAGAAAGAAGAAGCCGAAGCTATCAAATCGCGTTCCGCAGCATATAAAGAACAGATCAAAAACTTACAGGATACCTTGGAGCAGGTAGAGCAGGATTTGCAGTCTAAACTCGTGCAATTGCCTAATTTACCATACCATATGGTACCAAAAGGATTGACCCCGGAAGAAAATGAAGTGGTATTGACCAATGGAGAAATTCCTTCATTGGGTGCTGATGCACTTCCACACTGGGAATTGGCCGCGAAATACGATATCATTGATTTTGAATTAGGAACCAAGATTACAGGAGCCGGGTTTCCGGTGTATAAAGGAAAGGGCGCTAGATTGCAAAGAGGATTGATCAATTTCTTTTTGGATGAAGCGACCAAAATGGGCTATGGCGAAGTACAGGTTCCGATCGTTGTGAATGAAGCTTCGGCCTATGCAACGGGACAATTGCCGGATAAAGAAGGGCAGATGTACCATGTGACGCAAGATGAGCTATACATGATCCCAACGGCTGAGGTGCCGATCACCAATATCTACCGTGATGTTATTGTGAAGGCGGAAGATTTTCCGATCAGACATTGTGGCTATACGCCTTGTTTCCGCAGGGAGGCAGGTTCTTATGGCGCGCATGTGCGTGGTTTGAATAGATTGCACCAGTTCGATAAGGTGGAATTGGTTCAGATCGTTCACCCGGAGAAATCTTATGAGACCTTGGAGGAAATGAGTTCCTATGTACAGTCTTTATTGCAGAAGTTGGGATTGCCTTATCGTGTGTTGAGGTTGTGTGGTGGAGATATGAGTTTTGCCTCTGCAATGACCTATGATATGGAGACGTATTCTGCTGCGCAGCAACGTTGGTTGGAGGTTTCTTCTGTTTCTAATTTTGAGACTTATCAATCGAATAGATTGAAGGTGAGGTTTAAGAATGAGGACGGAAAAACTACATTAGCGCATACATTGAATGGTTCTGCATTGGCTTTACCAAGGATTGTTGCAACGCTATTGGAGAATAACCAAACTGATAAAGGGATTAAGATTCCGGAGGTATTGGTGCCTTATGTAGGCTTTGAGTATATTGATTAAGGGTATTTTATTTGACTTTACCTGTCATTGCGAGGCTCTACGTCATTGCGAGGAACGAAGCAATCTTTACACTAATCGAAAGATTGCTTCGTCGTACCTCCTCGCAATGACGCAAAGTCTATCATCTAATATCTCTCATCTATCATCTATCATCTAATATCTATCATCTATCATCTATCCTCTTCCATCCCTTTAAAAGGCTCCATTCTCACCAAATACTGGTCATTATCATCCTCAAAAAGAATCTGAACCACCCATCCCTCTTCCCGCGCTATTTTTATCAAAGTCTGCTGATCAATATACAACCACTTAAACTGATCCCCTTTCTGTTCCTTATACTCATATTGAAAATTGATCTCCCCAAAATAATGCTCCGGTCTTTTGATCTTATATTCTTCATATAGATAAGAAATATCCGAGCTATCAAACAGCAATTGCCCTCTATCCGACATCAATGTTTTGGCATGTTGAAGTACGTTCCGAAATCCCTCCAAAGTCCCGGCAATCCCTATCCCGTTCATCAAGAACAACAAGGTGTCATACTTTTCCTCCCCCTCATATTGGAAAAAATCCCCATGCACCACTTTCCCAACACCTCTTTCCCGCATGATATTACAAGCGATCTCCGAAATCTCCAAGGCCGTCACATCAAATCCTTTTTCCTGCAGGTATAAAGCATGAACACCGGTTCCGGCCCCCACATCCAACACCTTTCCATCACATAACGACAGTGCGATAAATTCCAATTCCGGGATATCCTCATCCTGCCTGTAAAAAACCTCCACGGGCATTTCTTCGATATCGCCATAACTGCTATGCAACAATAGGGGATGGCTTAATTCCCCCTTCTCCTTATAATCAAATAAGGCATCGCCATATACATCTCTACTCATGTTCTTGGATATTTAAAAACCGTTTGGCCATTTTTATTTCCTCTGGATCACCGGTATGTTTGTTCGGTTCGTCGGAAAGTTTGATAACTGGAGTCCATTCCCCTTCATCCGGATAGGCTTCTGTCATTTTCAGCACGATATTCATCCGCGGTAGTCCCACATCATTGGTGAAATCTGTTCCGATACCAAAGGAATGGCCGATTTTATCCTGGCTAAAATTCACGATCTTTACCACTTTTTCATAATCCAATCCATCGGAAAAGATAATGGTCTTGGTCAAAGGGTTGATCCCCCTGCTTTTATAATGATCGATGGTCTTTTGCGCAAATTCGATTGGATCACCACTATCATGCCTTACCCCATCAAATAATTTGGACAGTTTTTTATCAAATTGTTTGAAGAATACTTCGGTGGTATAGGTATCGGATAAAGCGATACCCAAATCGCCACGATATACGTTGGACCAGTTCTCCAGACCAAGCAGGTTCGCCATTTTATACCCATATTTCGCAGCATGGAACATAAACCATTCATGGGCATGCGTTCCGATTGGCTTTGTTTCATATTTCATGGCAAAATGAACATTGCTGGTACCGATGAAGGTATTGGATTTATGGGATTTCAATGCTTTGATCACCAAATCATGCACGGCTGAAGAATGTCTACGTCGGGTTCCAAAATCGGCAATCGTGATGTTCAGCTTATCGTATTTGTCCATCTTATCATTTACGATCTTCATGACCTCCTCATCATTCACCCGCTGCATGCCGGTCATTTCATAATAGATTTCGCAGATCAGGGCCATCAAGGGTACCTCCCAAAGGATGGTCCTATACCAATATCCCTCAATCTTCACGATCAGATCATCTCCCTTTTGGGTAATCTTCACCTCATCCGGGTCGTATTGGTAACCTTGGAGAAAATCAAAATAGGTAGGGTCGATGTAGGGACATGTTTTTGAAAAAAAGGTTTTCTCGGCTTTGGTCAATTTCAAATCGGCCATCTTATCCACAGCCTCCCTGAATTTCGCTGCAAATCCTTCCGGAAATTTATGTTTACCACGATTGATGAACTGGTATCGCGCTTTTGCTTTTGGAAACAACTTAACGACAGCGTATTGCATCGTGAATTTATAGAAATCGTTGTCTAAAATGGATTTTAGTTTTGCCATTAGGTGTGATTTATGCTTTTCTGTTCCTTACAATTTAGTAAAAATAGAAGAATTTCGGGTTTTTAGCAGCATATTTCCAAATTATGAAATCGAGTTACCTTCGAAGTTCAAGAAGATTGTAAGTGAAGTGTAAGTGACATGTAAGTGACTTTTAACACTTACATGTCACTTACACCTCACTTAGATCTCACTTGCAGCCCGATTCAAATTGGTAAAAAATTCAGTTGAATTTACCAGAATGCTTAACTCTCCAACCTTCAAAAAAAAGGCCGTATACTTTTGTGTATACGACCTCTTTAAAATTTATTTCGACTAAATGTATGTATTATCTTCTGCCTGAATTTCCTCTTTCCGAACGGCCAGAGTTTCCACCGCCATTTGATCTTGCAGCAGGTTGGCTAGAACGGCTTGAGCTTCTTTCCACAGTTGGTCTACTTTGAGAACCTCTTGACTGCGATTGATTGCTTGTTTGGAAAACACGGTTCTGCGTTTGTGGCCTGCTTGAACGTTCCATTTGTTGAGAACGTTGCGGACGACTTTCCTGACGCGGAGCAGCTTGCCTTGGAGACGATTGTCTTGGAGCAGACTGTCTTGCAGATTCTTGTCGCGGTGCTGACTGTCTAGCTGACTCTTGTCTTGGAGCTGATTGTCTTTGTTGACCTCTGCTCATCGATTCGCTTCTTCTTGACTGTTCAGTTGGGCGAGCCGTTGTACCTCTTGTGTTTCCTTGAGAACGCTCGGTTCTATTTCCTTGAGAACGCTCAGCTCTACTATTAGCGTTATCAGAGTTGCCAATACGCATCACACGTTGACCGTTTTCATCTTTTGTAATATTATAGTTTCCACTTCTTGAAGATGAACGAGAACTTGATCCTCTATTACCTTCTGAACGAGCGCTTGAACCTCTATTACCTTCTGAGCGGGATATAGTACCTCTATTACCTTCTGAACGAGATATAGTTCCTCTATTATTCGTAGAGTTACCTATTCTTGCTGAACGGTTTGCTCTAGAAGAATTTCTATCCGGGCGGTACATATCTACCGAGTTTCTTCCAACACGAGTTAAAGAACGGTCGCGGCTAAAGTTCACATTTCTTACATCTACACGTCTACCAAGTCCACGTTCGATATCACGACGTGATGGTCCACCATAGTAATGGTTGTTATTAACGATATAAGTATTGTTGATAATCGTTGTTCTGTTATAGATATTACGGTTTCCGTAAGACCAGTAACGAGACATGTGGTTATCATAGATGCGGCCAGTAGGCAGGAATAACCAAAGATTAATCGGTAAACCAATATTAACGGTTACGGAAATTCCAGGCGACATTGGAGCCCAACCGTAGTATCCACCACCATTACGCCAATTTACCCAAGCTGGTCCCCATTCATATCCAGGGATCCAAGCCCAGCCACGATGGCTACGGTGAATCCAACGACCATAGTGGAATGGAGCCCATCCCCAGTCATAATTAGAAACCCATGTATTACCATATTCGGTCATGGTCCAATAGCCATTGGTTCCATAAGGACAAAAATCGCGTCCTTCGTTAGGATACCAAACATCACCATATTCTGGGTCTCTATCCCAGTCGCCATAGGGGCTTAATTCATGATAGAAGTCATCAAATTCCAAATCATCCTCATAATAACCTTGGGCGGCTGCATTTTTTGCAGAAAAAACAGCAAATAGCATGAATAAAATTCCTGCAAAAAGTGTCGAAGTGTTTAAATTTTTCATATGCCAACCAAATTAAGTTTTCGCTTATTTTGTCAGTATGACCTTAAACGAGAAGGAAAGGTTTAATAGTATAATTTTTTTGTCAAACTTTTTTGGCTCAATTGCTGTATTAATGAATAATGGCTTTGAGAAATTTTGGGAAAAAATAAATTTGTACATTTGCCACGAATATTACCAATGCTGGAAAACAGGAAGAGTAACATAATCATTCATTAATGGCAAAAAAGATAGAGACCTTACTCCTTGAATTTGCGAAGATCCATCGATTCTTGATGCGTTTCTTCCGCGAAGTGGTAAGTCCCCCCTTTGAGTTTAAGGAAATTATCCGTCAGTGTTATGAAATCGGATGGAAGTCATTTCCTTTGATTAGTTTAACCGGATTTATTGTGGGCTTTGTATTTACAAAACAATCCCGACCTTCTTTGGAGGATTTTGGGGCCACATCCTGGCTTCCGAACCTGATCTCCATTGCCATCGTGAGGGCATTGGCGCCTTTGGTAACCGCCTTGATCGCATCGGGTAAGGTAGGGTCGCAGATCGGTGCCGAATTGAGCTCCATGAACGTAACAGAGCAGATCGATGCGATGGAAGTTTCTGGTACCAATCCATTCAAATTTTTGATCGCCAGTAGGATCCTTGCAACAACCCTGATGATTCCTGTTCTGTGTTTTTATGTGGCAGGTATCGGTCTAGCAGGTGGTTATTTAAGTATCATCTCCAAGGATCAATTAAGTATATTGAGTTTTATTACCCAAGTCTTTGAATCCATTACCGCGAAAGATGTATTTGCGATGGTGTTCAGAGCCGTAGTATTTGGTTTTACGATTGGATTTGTAAGTACATATGTAGGTTATTATTCAACAAAAGGTACAGAAGGTGTGGGTAAAGCGGCCAATGCGGCGGTTGTTGCCTCCATGTTCATTGTATTTATTGAAGAATTGCTGATCGTACAGATTCTAGCCTTAATTGGATAACATGGAACAGAAAAAGAACGTAGAGATCGATTATAATGATGCCGTGATCCATGTCGACCATGTGAGCAAATCATTTGGAGACCTGCATGTATTACGTGATGTGGATCTGAAATTGTACAACCGCGAGAACTTGGTTGTTCTTGGGCGTTCTGGTACCGGTAAATCCGTATTGATCAAATTGATCTCCGGATTGTTGAAGCCAGATGCTGGAGATATCCATGTTTTGGGCGAGGTGGTCAATCACCTAAAAGAAAAAGAATTAAGGGAACTGCGTTTGCGGATCGGATTCTCCTTTCAGAATAGTGCGTTGTATGATAGTATGACGGTTAGGGAGAACCTGGAATTTCCTTTGGTGAGGAACAAAAGAAACCTGACCAGGGCAGAGATCAACAAAGAGGTAGAAGATGTGCTAGATGGCGTTGGGCTATTGCGTACGATCAACCAGATGCCATCCGAGCTGTCCGGCGGACAAAGAAAAAGGATCGGTATTGCGCGGACGTTGATTTTAAGACCCGATATCATGATGTATGATGAACCAACGGCGGGACTTGACCCGATTACCTGTTTGGATATCAATTCCCTGATCAATGAGGTACAGGAGCGGTATAAAACATCATCTATTATCATTACCCATGACTTGGCCTGTGCAAAAATGGTCGGTGATCGGGTGGCCATGTTATTGGATGGACGTTTTGAACGCGTAGGTAAATTTTCGGAAATATTTGATACAGAAGATGAAAGGGTGAAACCTTTCTATGATTATAATTTTATTGTATAACAGAGTTTATGGCAACAACAGATAGAAAACGATCCATAATCGTTGGTTTGTTCACCTTTATTGGATTAATCATTTTAGTGGCTGGTATCTTGGTTTTGGGTACTCAACAGAATAAATTCAGTAAGAATTTAACAGTTACGACCTATTTCAAGGATGTTAAGGGACTGAAAGTTGGGAACAATGTTTGGTTTTCCGGTGTAAAGGTTGGGATTATCAAGGAGATCAGTTTTGAGAGTGTAGAGAATGTGAAAGTGGTTCTGAATGTAGAGGAAAAATCGAGTCAATTTATCCGCAAGGATGTTATTGCGACCTTAAGTTCAGATGGTTTGATCGGTAATGCGATCATCAGTTTGGTGGGCGGTTCTGAAGCTTTCCCACAGATTGAGGACAATGATGTCATCAAATCCGGCGTTTCTGGTGGTATGGATGCCATGTTGGCAACCTTACAGGTAAACAATGAAAACCTATTGGAAATCACCAAGAACTTTGCCTTGTTATCTAAACAGATTTTGGATGGAAAAGGGACGGTTGGTGCGCTGATGACGGATGATGAGATTGCCAATAACCTAAAGAAAACCGTTGTTTCCTTGAATGGAACCATGACAACGGCTAATGCGGCGGTAAATAATTTATTGACCTTGTCTCAGAAATTGAACAATAACGAAGGGTTGATTCATGATTTAACCACCGATAAGGAGGTTTTTGCGAGTTTGAGACAATCTGCAGCCCAATTGCAGGGAGTTACCCAAACGGCATCGGCTTTGATGGCCAACCTGAATGAAACAACCGCTCGATTGAATGATAAGGACAATGCGATCGGTGTGTTGACCAATGATCCAGAGGCCGCCAATGAGATCAAGCAGATCCTTCGGAACCTGAACATGGGTTCGGCGAAGTTGGATGAAAATATGGAAGCTCTTCAGAGTAACTTCTTATTGCGAGGATTCTTCAAGAAAAAAGCGAAAGAAGAGGCTGAAGCAGCCGTAGATAGCTTAAAAAATTAAGCTTAGATGATTACAGAAAATGATATCCTTTTTGAGGATAACCATCTTATTGCCATTAATAAACATGGTGGTGATATTGTTCAGGTAGATAATTCAGGTGATCCTTCCATGGAGGATATGCTGAAGGTTTTCCTGGCGAAAAAATATAATAAGCCCAATGATGCGTTTGTTGGAGTGATCCATCGCTTGGATCGTCCGGTAAGTGGGATGATCTTATTTGCCAAGACCAGCAAGGGCTTGGATCGGATGAATAGGCTGTTCCATGATCGTAAGGTCAGTAAAACTTATTTAGCTGTTGTTCGCGAAAAGCCTAAGGCGATGAAAGGGACTTTGAAAAACTGGTTGTTGCGGGATCGGAAGAAGATGGTGACCAAAGCTTATGATAGGGAAGTGAAGAATGGTAGTTATGCAGAGTTGGATTATGAGGTGGTTGGAGCTCTGGATGGGTTTTATCTGTTGAAGATCAATCCGTTGACTGGAAGGACACATCAGATCCGGAGTCAGCTTTCTTTTATGGGATGTCCGATCGTGGGGGATAATAAGTATGGATATCCTCGCGGAAGCCAGTTAAGGACTATTTGTTTGCATTCGAGGTCTTTGGCGTTCAAGCATCCGGTGAAGGAGGAGGAAATGATCGTGAAGGCACCATTGCCGAAGGATGGTTTCTGGGAGAAGTTCAATGTTTTGTTGAAGGAGGATATCTGATCGTTGGTCTGCTGAGATCTGATCGTTGGTCTGCTGTGGATGTTTGATATTAGTTAAGATTTATACGTAACTTTATACCATGAAATATTTAAGAACCCTGAAGTTGAGTTTAATTGCTTTGCTGCTTTGTTTGTCTTTTGTTTCTGTGCCTACGGTAAGTTCGGCGCAATGTGCGATGTGTTCCTTGAACGCAGAGAACAGTACAAAGGATGGAAATACGCAAGGGAAGGGATTAAATGCGGGGATATTGTTCCTATTGGCGATGCCATTTCTTTTTGGCGCTGGAATGGGAATTCTTTGGTACAAGAAATACAGAACACCTTCGGAGAAGTCTGGGTTTAAGATGACGGAAGGGTTGGAGAAGTAACTTAGTTAGGGTGAGCCGCGTCATAGGGTTGGGTTGAGTCATTGCGAGGCCTTACGTCATTGCGAGGAACGAAGCAATCTTTCGATTAATTTAAAGATTGCTTCGTCGTACCTCCTCGCAATGACGCAGAGTTCGCAATGACGGGGAAAGTTAACTACTCATGATTTTAATCCTACTCATGATTAATATACTGCATCGTACTATCAAAAATAAACGCCTTATCTGGAAACTGCGCACCAATAACAGCTTGAATTTCCTGCAATACTTCCTCTTGAAACTCCCCAATCTCTTTTTCGCTATTCAACGTCACCTGCATACAATAGGTCTGGCCTTCATGCGGCGAATTCAACATCTTCAGAAATTTAATGTTCTTGCCTTCATGCGCCTTCAATTGGGTCCTGATCCAAACCAGCAGATCATGATGAACGCTGTCCTCCATAATGATGGAAATGTTATATAGAAACATAAAATATAATTTTGATATCTGCTGTAAAATTAAGGTTGCAAAAGTAACTTTTCCGTATTTTTTTTTAATATTTGAGAAAGGGATAAAATAGTATATGAAAGGGATTGCTTTGATTTTTGTAATAATCTTGCTTGGGATGTTTATTTCCTGCAAGCAATCGGACAGAAATCAACCGATTATCCCCGTAGAAGATTTCTTTGTAAAACCCGATAAAGGATCTTTCAAATTATCACCCGATGGTAGTAAAATAGGCTATCTGGACGTACATGACCATTGTAAGAATATTTTTATTCTGGACCTTCAAAATCCTGATTCATCAAAGCAACTGACCTATCAGGCCGATCTGAATGTGCAGAGTTTCTTTTGGCTGGACAACAAACAGATTGTATTTTCCAATACACAATCAGCGGCTGATAGCCTGCGATTGTTCTATATCGATGTGAAGACCGAAAAGCGGTCCCCATTATTAACGCCCCAGAAGGCAAGGTTAAGATGGATCAATCCCATCAAATTGAATAATGGTGCTGTTACTGTAGCGATGAACAAGCGGGATTCTTCGCTTTTTGATCTCTATAAAGTCTATTTTGATGGTCGAAAAGAGGAATTGGTCTATAAAAATCCGGGTAATATTGTGTCTTGGATCGGTTCTCCGGATGGGGTGGTTAGATTGGCAATGACCAGTGACAGCGTACAGGAATCCGTGCTTTACCGTGCTTCCGAAACTGCGGCTTTTAAGGAAGTCATGCAGAATAATTTTGAAACGATTTTCATTCCATTGGGTTTCAAAAAAGGCGCTATGGAAACCGTATTTGCGCTATCCAATCAGAACAGAGATAAACTCGCCTTGGTCGAATTTGATGCTAGTCAAGGAAAAGAGAACAAACTACTGTTCATGGAAGAAAAGGGAGATCTATCTTCCGAAGGTTATTCCCATCAGGTTCAGGAAATGGCCTTTACTTCATCTTTTACCAATAAATATGAAAAAAGGTTCTTCAATCCGGTGTATGAGGATGTGTATAAAGACCTGAAAAAGAAATTCGATGATTCAGAAATTGGTTTTGTGGATGCAGATCAGAAACTGGAAGGTTTCATTGTGCGTGTTTACAGTGATGTGCATCCCGGAGAGATCTACTATTATAACCGCTTGACCAAAACCTATAAATTATTGACAGAAGATAATCCGAAATTGAAGGATAAAGACTTCAATAAAATGGAGGAGCTGGTTTATCAGACCCGTGATAACAAAACCATTCATGCCTACATTACCTATCCCGGAAACAAGACCAAGGATGTTCCTGTTGTGGTATTGGTCCATGATGGACCAAACCGACGCAGCGATTGGGGCTTTGACCAAGAGGTTCAATTTTTGACCAATAGGGGATATGCGGTCTTCCAGATCAATTATAGAGGATCAATGGGTTATGGAAAAGAATTCTGGACGGCTGGATTTAAGGAATGGGGTGGAAAGATCCAATCGGATATCTCCGAAGGGGTAACTTGGTTGATCCATCAGGGAATTGCCGATAAGAATCGGATCGCCATTATGGGATCCGGCTTTGGGGGTTATTCGGCGCTCTACGCAGCAGCCTTCAACCCAGGACTGTATAAATGCGCTATTTCATCTTCTGGATATAGTAACCTATTCACCTATTTTAGGGAAATCCCAGCTCATTTACAGCATTATGTGCAGTTGTATTATCGGATCATTGGCAATCCGGAAAAGGAATCCGAACTCTTCCAGGCGATCTCACCGGTTTTCCATGCGGATAAGGTAAGAATCCCGGTTTTGTTTTTCCAGGGCGGAAAAGATAAATACAGCTCGGTAACCGATGCGAACCAATTTGTGGGCAAATTGAAAGCCAATAATGTGCCTGTACGCTATGTGTTCAAGAAGGATGAAGGGAAACGCTTTAGAAACGAAGAAAACGTAGTGGAATACTACCAGGAAATAGAGCGTTTTTTGGCTGAGAATTTGCGTTAATTTACTTAACATGATCAATAGGACCAGTAAATATCGTAAGAACTTAGGTTTATTGATAACCTTTTTCTCCTTTCTGACGATCCTATACATCGTTTCGGTCTTTGTGGCGCGACGGACCATGACCAATTTCGTGGAATCTGAATTCTTTAATCGCAAGGCCGATGTCTTTGATAGCAGCCTAAAAGCCTATAATAATTTCTTCAATAACGATATTCCGGAAGTCTCCAACTACCAAGGTTATCTAGATTCTGTACATGCCATCACCTATGCGGAAAAAATCTTAAGAAAAACCCCTTTCTTGGAGGAAGTGGTCTTCTATGATGTGTTGTTCAGTAATTTAAATGAAGGGGTGCGTGGTGTGCGGTTTCAGAACCTATTGATCTATCCGAGATCTATTTTTTCCTTCCACCTGAATGAAGAGAATAAATTGATCAAAAACAGCCTGACAGAAAGTACAAATAGGCCATCATCGGATGATTTCAACAATATGGCCATCAAAATGGTGAACTTTTTGGAGGTATTGGATGATTCGACTTCCCTTTCCGAAAATGATATCTATCGGATTTTTTATAACACGATGCCCGGGAAGATCACTTTTCTGAACATCCCGCGGGTAAATGCCCTCCGTGCCTATAAGGGCTTGATGGAAGATACCAGCAATATCTCCCAAGCTTATGACCAGGATTTCTTTGTGTACAAGGTAAATCCACAAAAGATTAAAATCGTCAATACCCAGGAGCGCTTGTATGAAAAGGTAAGGATACTGCCGATCGCCAATCCAAACCTGACGGAGGAGGCCTCTTATCTTACAACCGATATGCCCTTACCCAATGCCTTATCGGATTATAAACTGCAGTTTGATTCTTCCGAGCAGCACCTTCGAGGGGAGATTAACCGCCGATTTTTCCCGGTGGTGTTAGGGATATCTTTAGTTTATTTTATTTTATTGTTAATTATTTATTTGATTTATCGTAATATATCCATCAACAGCAGGTTGTTCCAGCTGCAGTATGACTTCATCAATAACCTGACGCATGAGTTCAAAACCCCAGTAAGCGTGATCAAGATTGCCGGGAATAATATCAAAAGTGCGGAGAAAATATCTGATCAGGAAAGGAATATGTATGGAAGGATCTTGGATCAGGAGGCGGATAAGTTAAATAATTTGATGAATAAACTACTGTCTTTCACGCAGATAGAAAATAAATCCTTAAAATTTAAGGGAGAATACGTGGATTTGAACAGTTTTTGCGAGGAAATATTTGATGCAACACGTTTGAAGTATCCCGATTTAAAATTGAGTTATCGGATTCAGGTGGTGAATCAAATGTATACCGATCCAGTTTTATTGAATTCCGTGTTTCAGAATTTAATCGATAATGCATATAAATATTCCGAAGTTTCGAGAAAATTTATTGATATTAGTGTTGAGCAAATCAAAAGTAATTTTGTGATCGTGTTTGCCGACAAAGGAATCGGGATTGAAAAACAAGAATTAAAGAATATATTTAAAAAGTTTTACAGAGTAAAGAATCAATTTAATCAGGGTGGCAGTGTTGGATTAGGCTTGGCATTTTGTAAAGAGATTACTGAATTTATGGGTGGAGAGATCAAGGTAAGCAGTGTAAAAGGTGAAGGAACGACATTTACCCTGGTTTTTCCAAAATAATTCGAAGCAAACTATGAATAAAGATATAAAAATTGCAGTTGTTGAAGATGATGATAACTTACGCTTCTTGGTAAGTCATCGCCTCCAGACAGAGAATTTTCAGGTTATTCAATCAAATAATGGTATAGAAGCCGAGAAGATCATCTTGGATGAGCGTCCAGACATCGTTCTGTTGGATTGGATGCTGCCAGGGAAAGAAGGAATTGATGTGTGTGAATCGGTGCGGAAGGCAGGGTTTGAGAACATCATCATCATGATGACGGCAAAATCACAGGACATTGATAAGATCGATGCCTACAGCTTCGGAGTTACCGACTACATCACGAAACCTTTCAACATGGACGTGCTGGTTGCCATGATCGAGAATAAGGTACGCTTTTTCGTGCCGAAATCGCAGAATGAAGTATACCACTTTGGCAATACCGAGCACCATCCGAATGTGCATTCCCTGATCAGGGATGGCAAGAAGATTGAGTTGACCATCTTAGAGAACCGTATCCTGCTTCATTTCCTACAGAACAAGGGCCGTGATATCACGAGGGAAGAATTAATGGAAGTGGTATGGGGCTATAGTTCCAATGTGAATACCAGGACCTTAGATATGCACGTGGTGCGTTTGCGTAAGAAAATCGAGACCAATCCGGACAAACCATTCTACCTACAGACCGTGCGTGGATTAGGTTATAAATTTATCAACGACGAGGGCGAAGAAACCGCCTAAAAATTTGTTTTATTAAAATATTTTATATATCTTCGTCAGAAGAGCAAGACCATGTTGTCCTTATTTGGATAGTGTGGTCTTGTCTTTTTTTTGTTAATTAAAATTATTCATTAAAGATCGCGTAAAGGGTTAATATTATGGCAGAAGTAACGTATTACACCGAAGAAGGTTTGACCAAATTAAAGGAAGAACTTCAATACTTAAAAACAGAAGGAAGAGCAAATATTGCGAAGGCAATTGCAGAAGCTCGTGATAAGGGAGATTTGTCGGAAAATGCAGAATATGATGCTGCAAAAGAAGCTCAAGGGCTTCACGAGGCGAAGATCGCGAAATTGGAAGAGGTTTTGGCCTCTGCACGAATCATCGATGAGTCCAATCTGGACACTTCAAAGGTACTCGCACTTTCTTTCGTAAAGATTAAAAACAAGAAGACCGGGGCAGTGATGTCCTATCAGTTGGTTTCCGAAACGGAGGCTGACCTGAAGGCAGGGCGTATTTCGGTGAAGTCGCCAATTGCACAGGGTCTTTTAGGCTTGCAGGTAGGTGACGTCGCGAAGGTAGATGTTCCTGCAGGTCAAATGGAATTGGAAGTCTTAGAGATTTCCCGATAAATTTATTCAGGTTATGTGCGGTTTGCCATAACCGTATATAATTCTATGAAAATGCCTCCAAATCTTGGGGGCATTTTTTTTAGCGGTCAAAAAGGCCGTCGAGATGTACAGAAAATTCTTATCTTTGTTACTCACGAAAAACGAGTAGTTTATGTCTACAATATTTTCAAAAATTATAGCTGGGGAGATCCCAGCGCATAAGGTTGCCGAAAGTAATGATTACCTAGCCTTTTTAGATGTTAATCCATTGGCCGAAGGTCATGTGCTAGTGATACCGAAAAAGGAAACAGATTATATATTCGATATCGCGGATGAAGAATATATGGGCATGTGGGTTTTTGCTAAGATCGTTGCTCAAGGAATCAAAAATGCCTTTCCATGTAAGAAAGTAGGGGTCGCGGTTGTAGGATTGGAAGTGGCACATGCGCACATCCATCTGATCCCTTTGAATAATGTTCATGACATGAACTTTGAAAAACCCAAGTTGAAACTGGAAGATCAATTGATGTCGGATATCGCTGAGAAGATTCGTGAATCAATCTCTTCCATCACAAATCCTGCTTAACTAAAAACATATGCAAGAATACTTGTTGTCTTTTCAACAATTACTAGATGCTGAATATTTATTAAGCCACGGTGGATTTTACATCGTTTGCCTTATTGTATTTGCTGAGACTGGACTCTTTTTTGGATTCTTCCTACCTGGTGATTACCTCCTGTTCCTAGCGGGCCTATTCTGTGCCCTGAATAAAATTGATGTTGACATTGTAACCCTTTATTTTGGTATCCTGGGGGCGGGGATACTCGGTAATTTCACGGGCTATTGGTTCGGTCATCGAACGGGGCCCATGCTCTTTAAACGAAAGGATAGCTTCTTGTTCAAGCGCAAATATGTGATCATGGCCGAGGAGTTTTTCCAGAAATATGGCGGAACTGCATTAATCATAGGTCGTTTTGTGCCTATTATTCGTACATTTGCCCCGATATTTGCTGGAGTAGTGCAACTTAACTTCAAAAAATTCGTAATCTACAATATCTTAGGAGCGCTTTTATGGGTATCCTTATTGACGTTGACAGGTTATTATTTGGGGATAGAATTCCCTTCCATCATTAATTATGTGGAATACATCATCGTAGGATTGATTGCTATTGCATTTTTACCGATTGCGATCGCCCTATTGAAGAAATGGTTGAAGAATCGAAAAACGAAAGACGAAATAAACAAACAGTAGAAAATTAAATGAGTACACAACATCCTTGGCATCAAGTGTCTCCTGGTGAGGACTTACCAAATTCCGTTAATGCCATTATTGAAATCCCAAAAGGTTCAAAAGCGAAATACGAAATCGATAAGGACAGTGGTTTGATCAAATTGGACCGCGTTCTATTTTCATCCGTGATGTATCCAGCAAACTATGGATTCATTCCTCAAACGTATTGTGATGACAAGGATCCATTGGATATCTTGGTGTTATGTTCGGTAGATGTTTATCCAATGAGCTTGATTGAAGCTAAAGTGGTTGGTGTTATGCACATGATCGATAATGGTGAACAAGACGATAAAATCATCGCTGTTGCGAAACACGATATGTCGGTAAACCACATCAACGATCTTTCTGAACTTCCTCCGCATACCATGAAGGAGATTGTTCGTTTCTTCCAGGATTACAAAGCTTTGGAAGGTAAAAACGTATCGATTGAAAATCTTTACGGCCGTTCATATGCTCAAAAAGTAATCATGGAGAGCGTAGAACTTTACAATACCGAGATTAGAAACAAATAATATTTTTATGAATCTTAACCTACTTTGGTCTATATGCCTAGTATTGTCAAATAGTGTTGGGATTACAGATATTCAGCAACATCCTTGGCACAGGGTTTCTCCTGGCAAGGATGTTCCTCGTTCTGTAACCGCTGTGATCGAGATCAAACAGGGAAGCAAAACGAAATATGAGATTGATAAAGAATCGGGGATGTTAAAGCTTGATCGAATATTGAAGACAAGCATGGTATACCCCACCAATTATGGATTTATCCCGCAATCTTACTGTGGCGATAAGGATCCATTGGATATTTTGGTGATTTGCTCCGAAGGATTACAGCCTGCCAGTTTGGTGGATGCACAGGTAATCGGCGTGATGCGAATGACCGATTCTGGTGATCAGGACGACAAGATTATTGCTGTCGCCAAACATGATTCCGCTGTAAACCATTACAAGGATATCAAAGATTTACCAGAACAAACCATGAAGGAAATTGTTCATTTCTTTCAGAACTATAAAACCTTGGAAGGAAAAACGGTAAAAATCGAAAAAATAAGCGGGCGAGACTCCGCACAAACTATTATCTTAGAGAGTTTAGAATTATATAAGAAAGAATTTGGTCAAATAAAACCTCATCATGGCAATTGATATATTTTGGACTATTTTTCTTGTGCTGGCTAACGGATTCTTCGTTGCCGCCGAATTCGCTATTGTAAAGGTTCGTGCTTCCCAGATCGAGTTACAGGCTAAATCGGGCTCTAAAGTGGCTCAGATCGCCAAGAATATCACCGAACATCTTGATGGATACCTGGCTGCCACGCAATTGGGTATTACCTTGGCTTCCCTAGCCCTGGGTTGGGTCGGTGAAGCGGTGATGACCCAGATCGTCAACCAGATCTTTGGGTTCTTTAATGTGGAACTATCCGGTAAATTAGCAACTAACCTTGGCCATGTATTGGCTTTTAGTATCATTACCTTTTTACATATTGTTTTTGGTGAATTGGCTCCTAAGTCCATCGCCATCCAAAAACCTGTAGCTACTACGATGAAAATTGCACTTCCTTTGCAATTCTTCTATTATATCTTCCGCCCGATCATTTGGTGTCTGAATGGTTTTGCCAACTTCCTGTTACGCCTGATCGGTATTCAGGTGAGCGGACATGAATCGAGCCATTCCTCCGAGGAGTTACAATATTTATTGGAGAAGGGTAAGGAAAGTGGGGCGTTGAATTTTTCTGAGCATGAGTTGATCAAGAATGTCTTTGATTTCAACGAGCGTATCGTAAAGAACATCATGGTTCCCCGCACGAAGATCGTTGCTGTTGAACAGCATGATACGGCAGAGGACTTTATCAATACCGTAACGGAAGAGGGCTATTCCCGTATTCCGATCTATGACGATAATATCGATCAGATCATTGGGGTTGTCCATACCAAGGACATCCTGCCATTGGTGGTGAAAGGAAAGGAAGTGGTGCTACGCAACATCATGCGGAAACCTTATTTTATCCCGGAGACCAAAAAGATCAATGATTTGATGACGGAGTTCCAGTTAAAGCGTATCCAGATCGCTTTTGTATTGGATGAATTTGGTGGTACGGCCGGAATGGTAACCTTGGAGGATATTGTAGAGGAATTGGTTGGTGAGATTCAGGATGAGTACGATGAGGAAACTCCGGTAGTGGAACAGATCTCTGAAACGGAATTCATGGTGGATGCCGGATCCAGTGTTCATGATGCAAATGGTTATTTGCCATTGGAGCTTCCTGAAAGCTCGGATTATGACACAGTTGCGGGATTGGTGAGCCATCTGTTCGAGAAGATCCCTGATGTGGGTGACAGTACGGAAGAATTGGGCTACCGATTTACCATCATCAAGAAAACCCAACAGAATATTGAATTTGTGAAGTTGGATCTGATCGAGACAGCCAACGACGACGAAGAAGATTAAAAGAATACCCGTGCATTTATTTTATACCGCAGATATACAACCTGATCAAAAGCAGTATCAGCTTTCTGAGGAAGAAAGTAAGCATGCTGTTCGGGTGCTACGTATGCAGGTTGGGGATCAGGTGCAATTGGTAGATGGAAGGGGCGGATTGTTCCTTGCCGAAATTTTAGACGCACATCCAAAACGAACGTTATTAACCATTCTTTCTTATACGGGAGATTTCCAGAAACCTGCTTATCATCTGCATATTGCTGTTGGACCGACCAAGAACATCGATCGGATTGAATGGTTCTTGGAGAAGGCCGGAGAGATTGGCATCCAAGAAATCACGCCGTTGATTTCTGAGCATTCCGAGCGTAAGGATGTGAAGGTGGATCGCTTGAACAAAGTATTGGTGTCCGCCATGAAGCAGTCCCAAAAGGCCTATTTGCCGTTAATAAACGAGCCTGTAGCCTTTGATGTGTTTGTGAGGAAGATGGGGGCCGAAGAGGGTCTTTTTAAGGCTATAGCGCATTGTGAGGAGGATGAGGCGAAGAAATACCTGAATCAGGAATTTCCTGCTGGGAAGGATTACTTGATTTTGATTGGTCCTGAGGGCGATTTCTCGCCATCTGAAATAGAAACAGCCCTTTCTGTAGGTTTTGTTCCGGTTTCTCTTGGAGAAGCCAGATTACGCACAGAAACGGCTGCCTTATATGCTTGTACGGAGATTGCGCTGCTGAACCGGGGTTAATTCATCAACCGTAGGTTCTTTTTCTTGTCTTTTCTAGTTGACTAACACAGCATCCACGATCTGGATTTCTGCATTTCCTTTTAATGGTTCCGGATTGAAGACCATTTTTCCTTTTATTTTGATCGGTTCATCCGTGAATTTCACGGTTCCTTTTTTCATGAAGATCTCCACCATTGGAGGAATACCGTTTGTTCCACAGAATTGGCATTGGGTGATGGGTAAGACCGAAAGCATGAAGGTGCTGTGGTTCCTACCTGAAACCAAGGGAACGATATAGCCCGGAAGATCGACAATGGTGTTTTCCAGTTTCTTCAATACCGGTGGGTAGGTAGGTGTATACACCTTTTTATTGCCTTGGGTGGATACCTTGTACATCATTTTATCGATTGCCTCCCAGGTTTTGTTCATCATCGGGGTATGGTCGGGGATCTGTTCCCCACCAAAATTTCCGATCTGTGCTTTTGCGAATGTTACTGTTATGGTCAGCAACAAGAAACTCAATATGATTTTTTTCATGTTATTTACTTCCTAAAATACTTGATATGGTGGTACCATATGCTTTGATAGCTGGAATGATGGATGCAACCACACCGATCAGACAGGCTGTCAACAAAATTAACCATTCTTTGCTATAAATCTGGAAAGCTTGGATAAAATCAGCACTCTGACTGGTCTGTGTACTGATGAAATATAGTCCAAGATGACCTAAGATCAAGCCCAGGATACCTCCAATGGCAGTAATCACTAAGCCTTCGACGATCAATAAGGTGAATAGTTTAATTTTACTTGCTCCCATGGCACGCATAATGGCAAGATCGTATTTACGGTCTTTCAAAGCGTTGTACAAACTGATGAACACGCTTAATCCGGCGATGATCATGATGACATAAGCTAGGATTTCCAAGGAATCTATTCCCACGCCTAAAAGGGAGAACAATCGGGCTGTTTCCAATGCAGGAGATGCTGCCTGCATACTGGTGGATTGGTTGATCATTTTAGGGATGACGCCGATAGCTGCTGGTGTGCGGTATTTGACCAAAAGGGCCGTGATTTCTAATCCAGAATCTTTAACTACGTCATCTGCGATACTTTTAACGAAGACATTAGACCTAGGTCTTTCAGAAACGATGCTATCTTCTGCTGGAGCGGATTGAGTTGATTCAGAAGCATGGTCGTGATCATGGTCTGCGTGGTCATGTCCTTCATGGCTATGTGCTGCATGGTCGTGATCTTCTTCCGTATGTGCATGATCATGTCCCTCATGATTGTCTGCATCATGATTGTGCCCTTCATGATCATGAAGTTCGTGGTCATGGTCATGATCATCATGTTTTATGCCGTGTACATCCCATACACTTTCCAGGTTGGATAATAATAAATTATCTACTATCGATCCTGAAGGTTTCAAGATTCCTACGATCGTAAAGGGATGCTCATCATGAATATGTGCATTTTCCGCCAATCCATGTGCACCATGGATTTTATCCCCGATTTTGAGTTTGTTCTTTCGGGCAGTTTCACTTCCGATTACAACCTCATAGCTTTTGCTCCAGATTTTTCCTTCTGCGATGGAAAGCTCATACATGGTCATAAAACTGGTGTCTGTACCGACTATTCGGTGGCCCTTGAAATTATCTCCAAGGGAGATGGGCACCGCCATATCAATCATCGGGTTATCCTTTAGTTTTTCTGCTTCGGATAAAAGGATATTGCCGGTTGGATTGTCAATATGGTAAAGTGCAGATAGAATCAATTGCAATGGACTCCCTTTTGCGCCCACAACCAGGTCGACCTGTTTACTGTTATTGTCCAATTGCTTTTCGAACGTATCACTGGTAATATATATACTGCTAAGAATAGCCACTCCAAAAGCTGTTAGGATGATACTTAACAAAGTGGAGCCCCATTGTTGGGAAATGTTTTTCCAGACTAATTGTAATGTGTTCATCTTATTGGGCTGCTAATAAATAATTATGTTGGAATTCGTCTTTTAATCTTTTGTCATGCGTGGATATCAATAAAGTACTTCCCTGCTCAGAAGCCAAAGCTTTCAAGAGCTCGATGACCAAATAGGTGTTTTTATCGTCCAAGGATGCGGTAGGTTCATCGGCCAAAAGGATGGCCGGTTTATTGATCAATGCCCGTGCAATCGCCACTCTTTGAACCTGTCCACGACTTAATTCATTTGGCAACCTGGTTGAAAATGATCCTAATTGTAGTTTATCCAATAATAACAAGATCGCATGTTCATCTACTTTTTCTCCTGCAAGGGATTGTGCAAGCTTGATGTTCTCCATCACGGTAAGATTTTTCAGCAGATGGGCTTCCTGAAATATAAATCCAAGATGCTTCGCCCGGAATCTATCCAAGCTACTTTCGGAAAGTTGATAGAGGTTTTGACCTTTAATTGTTACAGAACCGGTACTTGGATAAGAAAATCCTCCGATAAGATTCAAAAGGGTTGATTTACCGGAACCGGATTCGCCAAGGATTAAGGTATGTTGCTGATTGGAAATCTGCAAATCTTCAAAGGCAAGATTTGCTCCTTTAGGATAGGAAAAGGATAGATCAACAGTTTGTAGGACGATTTCGCTCATAAAATAAACTTTGTTGCAATTTAACAATTCTACTCTTTTTAAGCGAATTAATATTATTGTTCACGATTTACCGTCCCTTGTTACAATCCCTATATAAATGTTTGCCGATGTAATGTGTTTTTAACAATTTTTTAGCTTTAACGATGTAATTACCGTAAACAAATTGGTTCTTAATAATAAGATAATATATCCTTAACTGTGTTGTAACACTTTGTCTCAATATTTGCCCCAACAAAAAACATAAATTTGAGATAAATGAAAAAGAAATTATTTTTTGCTCTAGCAATTGTTTCATTAGGAGTAACATTAAGCTGTTCAACAAGTGATGATCCAACTCCAAAACCTGAACCTGGGAAAGATGTAGAAAAAAGTGGATTGCTTACAGCAAATGAGACTTGGACTGCTGGGAATATCTATATCTTAAAAGGAAAAGTAGTTGTAGCAGAAGGAACTACATTAACAATTGAGCCAGGAACAATTATTAAAGGTGCCCAAGGTACTGAAGCTAACGCATCTGCATTAGTAGTTGACCAAGGCGCAAAATTAATTGCAAATGGTACTGCTGACAAACCAATCATCTTTACTTCAATTGATGATAACATCAAAGTTGGTCAAAAAGCTGGAACTAACCTTACAGAAGCAAACAATGGTCTTTGGGGTGGTGTAATTATTTTAGGTAATGCGCCTATTTCTGTAGCGGGTGATGTGAAAACTAAACAAATCGAAGGTATCCCTGCAAACGAATCTTATGGCCAATATGGTGGTACAAATGCAGCTGATAACTCTGGTTCATTAAAATATATCTCTATCCGTCACGGTGGTATCACTATCGGACAAGATAACGAAATCAATGGTTTAACTCTTGGTGGAGTAGGTTCAGGAACTGTAATCGAAAACATCGAGATTGTTGGTAACCAAGATGATGGTATCGAGTGGTTCGGTGGATCTGTAAACGCAACTAACTTGTTGACTTGGGCAGCTGGTGATGACGGTTTAGATGTTGACCAAGCTTACTCAGGCACGATCAAAAATGCTTTAGTAATTAAAGGTAAAGATAGCGATTCAGCGTTAGAGTTAGATGGTCCTGAAGGTTCTAAAGCTACAGAAAAAGGCTTTACTATGGAAAATATCACGATCAATAATAACAATAATACTAGCAAAATCGCTGATTTAAGAGACGGCTTAATTGCTAACCTTAAAAACATCCTTGTTTATAACATTGGTACTGGTTCTACAGTAAAAGTAAATGGAGCCGATTCTCAAGCTGAATTGAAAGCTGGAAGAATTACTTTCTCGAACTGGGAAGCAGTTTTACCTCAAGGATTAACACTTGCTAAATTTATCGATGGTGCAAATGGTGAAGAAGCTAAATTTGTTTCTAACGCTAAAGCCATCACTGCAGTTGCAGACGCAAAAACTGGAGCTAATGTTTCCGTATTTGGTTGGACTTACGCCAAATCAAAAAACGCATTCTAATACCCTAATAAAAAATTACATATCCGCTTTCTCTTCTGAAAGCGGATTTTTTCTAAAATCCTTTTTTTAATCATACCAATGTTTAAAGTTACAAAACTTACTTTTTTAATAGCATTCTTTGTTTTCATTGCGGCTGCAGCTCATGCCCAATCTGGAAAAGTAAGCGGAACAATTCGAGATGATGCTGGTAATGCCCCATTAGCAAACGCTACTATTTCGGTATCAAACCTATCATCCACCAATTCTGATTTCGAAGGTGATTATACCTTAGAATTACCTGCTGGAAATCATACCTTAACGGTAAAATATCTTGGGTATGCCCCAAAAGAAATTAAAGATGTTGTTGTAAAACAAGGTCAAGTCGTTCAAGTAGATGTAACCTTATCTGGCGAATCCAATGCGATCAGTGAAGTCGTTGTAACCGTGTCTGCTCGTAAAAATACAGAGGCATCGGTTTTAAATATGCAGAAAAACGCTGGTGTCTTAATGGATGGTCTTTCTTCACAATCTATCAAAAGAAGTGGCTCTTCGGATATTGCAGCGGCAGTTAAGGCTGTTCCAGGAGTATCTGTTCAAGATGGGAAATACGTCTTTGTGAGGGGTTTGGGAGATAGATATTCAAAATCCATTTTAAATGGCGTAGATATTCCAGGATTAGATCCAGATAAGAACACCGTTCAAATGGATATCTTCCCTACTAATATTTTGGAAAATGTAATCGTTTATAAATCAGCTTCAGCGGAACTTCCTGCCGATTTTACAGGTGGGGTAGTAGATATTGTAACGAAAGATTTTCCGTCGCAAAAACAAATGGGTGTTAGCTTCTCGCTAGGAGTGAACCCTGATATGAGTTTTAATGATAAGTACTTAAATTATAAAGGTGGTAAAACTGATTTTCTAGGATTTGATGATGGTAATAGAAAACTGCATGTAAATCCAAAAGAAGATCTTCCAAGACCAACGTCTGCGGATAATACTGGTATTGAAGCTATTACAAAAACCTTCAATCCATTAATGGCCCCAAAAACAAGTACTAGCTTACCTAATTTCTCATTAGGCTACTATTTCGGAAACCAATACCAGGTAGGTGAAAACAAGTTAGGTTTAATCGCATCCATCGATTATCGAAATTCTACTGAATTTTATCAGAATTTTAGAAATGGTATCTATCAGAAACCACAAGAACGTTCAGAATTTGAAATACTTCCTGATAGAACACAGTACGGTAATCTAGGATCTAATAATGTTTTATTATCGGGATTATTGGGATTAACTTATAAAACGGAAAAATCCAAATATTCCCTTAACCTTTTAAGCATTACCAATGGACAATCTAGTGCGGCAGTTTTTGACCAAGAAACTAGAATTTCCAACGTAATCAATACACAAAAGCAAAATTTGGAATATACCCAAAGAAACGTTACGAATTTGTTGTTGAGTGGAAAGCATAGTAATGAAGATGCTAGCTTTTTGACGGAATGGAAGGTCTCTCCAACCATCTCTCATGTGAATGACAAAGATATTCGTTCCACCACTTTTGTAAAAAATACAGATGGTTCCTTGTCCATTAATACGGATGCAGGATTGCCTAATAGAATCTGGAGAAATCTAAAAGAAGTGAATCTTGTCAACAAAGTTGATTTTATCAAAAAACATCAATTGTTCGATAATGCTGCCCAATTGAAGTTTGGTGGATTATATAGCTTTAAGAAAAGAGATTATAGTATCCCTACCTACCAGATCATGAATCTGAATGTGAATACCAGGGATTTGAATGGAGATCCAAACCAAATCTTAACACCAGAGAATATTTGGACCGTGGAATCTAATTCAGGATACTATTTTAGTGGAAGGTCACAACCACAAAACCAGTTTGATGCTACGCAACATACGTTAGCGGCTTATGTGTCATCCGAATTCAAACCAATGGAAAAATTAAGAGCCATTGTAGGATTAAGAGGTGAAAAATATTTGACCTTATTTAATGGTACAAACAGCATGGCTTCTGAAGTTTATGATAATAAAAAAACCATTGATAAACTTGATTTATTTCCATCTGTTAACTTGATTTATGGGGTTCAAGAGAACCAAAACCTAAGGGTTTCTTACTCTAGAACAACCGCTCGTCCTTCATTCAAAGAACTTTCTGTTGTACAGATCCCAGATTTATTAACAGGAGTTATGTTTTTAGGTAACATCAATTTAGTTCCTACATATATCAACAATTTTGATTTAAGATATGAGATGTTTGGGAATGCCGCACAGATGTTTGCCGTAAGTGCATTCTACAAAAAGTTCAAAGATCCTATTGAGTTAGTGGCTTATTCATTCGAGTCTCCAGAAAACTTTACGCCAAGGAATGCACCTAGTGCGGAAGTATATGGATTAGAATTTGAAGCTAGAAAGAACTTTGGATTTATCTCTGAAGACCTTACAGGTCTAAGCTTAAATGCGAACGTATCTATCATCAAATCTAAAATTGATATGAGCAAGGTTGAAGGCGGTGAATACCAATCAAGGCAACAATTTGCCAGAGAAGGTGAAACCATTGAAGATAGCCGTGTATTGCAAGGGCAGTCGCCATATTTAATCAATGCTGGATTGAACTATAACAGTACCAGATTAGGTTTGGAAACCGGAATCTTTTATAATGTTCAAGGAAAGACTTTGGAGGTTGTAGGTTTTGGAAAGAATTCGGATGTATTTGTTCAACCTTTTCATAGCCTGAATTTCAACTTATCGAAAAAACTAGGTCAAGCTCAAAGAAGCGTCTTAAGAGTAAGTGCAGAAAATATTTTAGGAGCTGAGAAGAAAAGCATCTATGAGTCCTATGGATCTGCTGATAAGGAGTTTTTATTTAGAGCTCCAGGAAGAACATTCACTGTAGGTTATTCTTACAATTTCTAAGAAAACGAAAATAATATCGCATAAAAAAACAGCCTCCAAATCTGGGAGGGCACTGAAAAAGTCTCAACTTTTTAATGAGATTTAAAGAAATGACTGAGTACAGGATTTACCTTACTCGGTCATTTTTGTTTAAAGGATTTCTGAAAGTGTGTTTTTTAATGGCCTTAT
>PJUC01000086.1_pt1 | contig 75810 bp, 83 predicted proteins | sample 1512161 | NCBI WGS metagenome assembly PJUC01 (sample SAMN08177676, study PRJNA422409) | Soil metagenome, whole genome shotgun sequencing project. | isolation source: Soil enriched on filter paper | place: USA: Madison | collected 2015-01-15 | reverse complement strand
TAAGGCCATTAAAAAACACACTTTCAGAAATCCTTTAAACAAAAATGACCGAGTAAGGTAAATCCTGTACTCAGTCATTTCTTTAAATCTCATTAAAAAGTTGAGACTTTTTCAGTGCCCTCGCATAAGCTCGGGCTTTTTTATGTTTCTAGATTCGTATGAGGATTATTTTACTTCAGAAACACGGATGGTGTTTGTTCTTCCTTTCGCATGTAGCGGCGTAGAAGAGGTGTTGATCACGATCTGACCAGGTTCTACCAAACGGTGTTGTTGTAAAAGTCCATTTACATCTTGGATCGTACCATCGGTACTTTCGTATTTTTCGTAGATGAAGGCTTTCGCACCCCAAACTAAGCTTAATGTACGCAATAATGTTCTGTTACCGGTGAATACATAAATATCAGCATCCGGACGGTAACTCGCAATTTCCATAGCGGTATATCCTGAGGCGGTCATCACCGCAATGGCAGAAGCATTTGTTTTTTCGGCCAAGAAGATGGATGAGCTACAGATCGCATCTGGAATACGGGTTACACCTACAGTTCCCAAGGTTTCTTTTTCGCTGTAGTAAGGGTAAGAAGTCGCTTCTACATGGGTAATCACCTTTGCCATGGTTTCAATAACGATCTCTGGGAATTCACCTACAGATGTTTCGCCTGAAAGCATCACGGCATCAGCACCATCGATCACCGAGTTAGCCACGTCGTTCACCTCAGCACGCGTAGGACGCGGTGTAGTGATCATACTTTCCAACATCTGGGTCGCAATGATTACTGGTTTGGAAAGGTTACGGCATTTCTGTACAATGATCTTTTGTAGACCTGGAACCTCTTCCATTGGCATTTCCACACCCAGGTCACCACGTGCTACCATGATCGCATCCGTTGCCTCGATGATCGCATCGATGTTATCGATCGCTTCTGGTTTTTCGATCTTCGCAATCACTTTGGCATGTGATCCCTTTTCCTTGATGATCTCTTTACATTGGTAAATATCTTCAGCTGAACGCACGAAAGACATGGCAATCCAATCGGCACCATGATCTAAAGCAAAGTTCAGGTTGTCCAGATCTTCTTCTGTTAAAGAAGGGATGGATACTTTGGTGTTAGGCAGGTTCACTCCTTTGCGGGAAGTTAGGATACCGCCGTGTACCACTTCGCAGGTAACTGTATCTTTATGATTCGTGGTCAATACGCGTAACTGTAATTTACCATCATCCAACAAAATGATCTCGCCTTCTTTTACATCATTAGGAAAGTTCTCATAAGTGATGTAGATTCTTTTTTCATCGCCGATCAGTTCATCGGTGGTGATTTCAACGACACTACCGTTGACCAAGATGGCACCGCCTTCTTTCATCTTCCCGATACGGATTTTAGGACCTTGTAGATCGGCTAATATACCCACATTGAAAGGGTGTTCTTGGTTGATTTCGTTAATGGTATTGATTACTTTGAGGTGATCCTCTTGACTTCCGTGGGAGAAATTAAGGCGACAAACATCGACACCTTTAGCAATCATACGGGTCAGAACATCTTTTTTAGAGGAAGCTGGGCCTAATGTTGCAACAATTTTGGTCCGCTTTTTTAGTTTATCCATTTGAATGAATTTTAATTTTTTATATTCTTACTGTTATCAATTCGCAAATAAAATCCCCGATTTGCGAAGGTTAGGTTTATGTGTAGAAGTTACACTATCTAAATAATTCGCTAAAATATCAGATTTTCTTTAGATTTCAATGCGGTTGGGTCTATTTCTTTTACAAGAAGGACCTCGGGTATGGTTTTAATATTGTCGATAAGTGCGTCTAAATCATCAGGATGAATAAAATGTTTGATGATCAGAAAATAATCAAAGCTAAGGATTTCCGGTACTAAAGATGCTCCTTCTATGGATTTGTTACTTAACAGGTAGTATTCAAATTCGAAGGTCGGGTTATGGAACCGGAAAATATTAAAATGCTGTTGTACAGGTTTTTTGTTTTTTTTGTTTTCGTAAATGATGTGATAGTCCAATTCATCCTGCGGTTTATCCTTTTTATTTCCGTTATGGTCGTTATAATCCTCCTTGCCGTTGATAAATTGGAGCCCTGTATGCTTGTTGATGAAATGGGCCAGGCGATAATCGCGAAGTACTGAGCTAATTCCTACTAAATTAAAATCCAGTTCCAGGTCGAAGTCGGTTTCCAGTTTAAAAGTGATCTTACTCAAGCCAAATAAAGCGTTTAGTGATTAACAAAAATAAAGAAATATGCGGTTTAATCTATGAAATATGATAAAATTAACATTAAAAATAGATTAAGTTTGTAAAACAATTTTAGTTTTATTATTATTGAATAAGGTTAGTATCTAAGCGGTTGAAAAACCAAAACTGGGGTACCTTTGTTCTTTATTTGTTTCCAAAAGTCAAAAAGATTTGATTATTGGGGAAATTTATTTTTTCTTTGCACAGATTTATTAAACAATTAAACTAGAAAATCATGTCAGATATCGCATCAAGAGTAAAAGCAATTATCGTAGAAAAGTTAGGTGTAGACGAAAATGAAGTAACACCAGAAGCTTCTTTCACGAATGATTTAGGTGCAGACTCACTTGATACAGTAGAGTTGATCATGGAATTCGAGAAAGAATTCAACGTTGCAATTCCTGATGACCAAGCTGAAAACATCAGTACTGTAGGTCAAGCAATCGCTTACTTAGAAAAAAACGTTAACTAACTAATTTTATTAGGCCAGACATCATAAATGGAGCTTAAGAGAGTAGTTGTAACAGGATTAGGCGCACTTACACCAATCGGCAACACCGTCCCAGCTTACTGGGAGGGTTTGATCAATGGTGTAAGTGGAGCCGCTCCTATCACACATTTTGATGCGTCAAAATTCAAGACCCAGTTTGCTTGTGAAGTTAAGGGATTTGATCCCCATGAGTTCATGGATCGTAAAGAGGCGCGCAAAGTAGATCCGTTCGTGCAGTACGCCATTGCTTCTACTGATGAAGCGGTGAAGGATGCCGGATTGGATTTTGATAAATTAGATAGAAACCGCATAGGGGTAATTTGGGGTTCGGGTATTGGTGGTTTGACTACTTTTACAGAAGAGGTTGCCAATTTCTCAAAAGGAGATGGTACACCACGCTTTAACCCATTCTTTATTCCGAAAATGCTCGTGGACATTGCTCCAGGACATATTTCAATGCGTCATGGCTTAAGAGGACCAAACTTTTCGGCTGTTTCAGCATGTGCATCTTCGACCAATGCGATGATCGATGCTTTTACCTATATCCGTATGGGTAGGGCAGATGTGATCATTACAGGAGGTTCGGAGGCAACAATCAATGAAGCAGGGATTGGTGGTTTTAACGCGATGCACGCACTTTCTACACGCAACGATGATCCAAAAACGGCTTCTCGTCCATTCGACAAGGACCGTGATGGGTTTGTTTCTGGTGAAGGTTCGGGCGCGATCATCTTGGAAAGCCTTGAGCATGCATTGGCACGCGGAGCTAAAATATATGCTGAGGTAGTTGGCGGAGGCATGAGTGCTGATGCACACCATATCACAGCTTCACATCCTGAAGGATTGGGCGCGAAATTGGCGATGACCATGGCCATCAACGATGCCGGTATGGACTTCTCGGATATCGATTACATCAACGTTCATGGTACTTCGACACCAGTTGGAGATATCAGCGAAACGAAAGCGATCGTGGATCTATTCGGTGAGAATGCCTACAAGCTGAACATCAGCTCAACAAAATCAATGACAGGCCACCTATTGGGGGCAGCTGGGGCAGTGGAAGCAATTGCTTCGATCCTAGCGGTGCAGAACGATATCGTTCCACCAACGATCAACCACTTTACGGATGATCCTGAAATTGATAACAAATTGAATTTCACATTCAATACCGCTCAGAAACGTGTTGTGAATGCAGCATTGAGTAATACCTTTGGCTTTGGAGGCCATAACGCTTCCGTTATTGTCAAAAAGTATAAAGGTTAACATGGTATTTTATCCTATAACAGGCTAAGAATTTTACTGATAGGTAGTTGATCTTTTTCGACTACCTATTTGTTATTTAATATAATCATGCCCATTAAACAGGTCTATAATCTATATCTGTCTCCCAGTCGATCATATGTACGGAAGCTAAAAAACCTATTGGGTTTTGTTCCAGGAAATGTGCGTTTATATCAAATGGCATTTCGGCATAAGTCTGTCGCTATCCTGATCAAAGATGGGGTGAAGAACAGCAATGAGCGCCTGGAGTTCTTGGGGGATGCCGTTCTGGGATCTGTTATCGCAGAACTTTTATTTAAACTCTATCCTTACAAGGATGAGGGATTCTTGACGGAGATGCGATCAAAGATCGTTTCCCGTGCAAACCTCAATCAGCTTTCCCGCAAGTTGGGATTGAACGAACTGATCGAATACGATGCCCGGATGATCAGTTACCCGAATAAACAAGGATCCCTTTTGGGGGATGCCTTTGAGGCCCTTGTTGGTGCGGTCTACCTGGATCGTGGCTATCAATTCACCCGGGAATTTTTGTTGACCAGGATTATCAAACCCCATGTTGATATACATACCTTGGAAATCACGGAGACCAATTTTAAGAGTCGCCTGATCGAATGGTGTCAACATAACGGTAAAGAAGTGGCATTTTTGCAGATCGATAATCCGGAAGGTGAATCCAATAAGTTGTTTTCCGTGAAGGTTGTGGTAGACGGTGAAGATTGTGGAATAGGAAGAGACTTCAACAAAAAGAGTGCAGAAAAATTGGCTGCCGAGAAAGCATGTGAATACCTGAAGGTATTTACAGACTTTACCATCTAATCATTTTATACGAATTAGCCTTACGATTTCAGTATGAAAGCAATTAAACCATCATTAGCAAAAGGAACACGTGATTTCACTCCAGTAGAAATGGAGAAGAGGAATCATATCTATAATACCTTAAAAACCATTTTCAAAAAATATGGTTACAGCGAAATCCAGACACCTTCGTTCGAGAACCTAAGTACCTTGACTGGTAAATATGGGGATGAAGGGGACAAGCTGATCTTTAAGATTCTGAACTCTGGAGATTACCTTTCCAAAGCACCTGAAAAGCTGTTGGAAGAGAAGAAATCGACAGAACTGATATCTTCCATTTCGGAAAAAGCCTTGCGTTATGATCTTACCGTTCCTTTCGCCAGGTATGTGGTGATGCATCAGCATGAGATCACCCTTCCATTCAAGCGTTTTCAGATCCAACCGGTTTGGCGTGCGGATCGCCCGCAGCGTGGTCGCTATCGCGAGTTCTACCAATGCGATGTGGATGTGGTGGGTTCAGATTCCCTATTGAACGAAGCCGAGTTTATTCTCATCTATCAGGAAGCCTTGACCAAATTAGGGCTTCAGGATTTCAACATCAAACTGAACAACCGTAAAATACTTTCCGGAATCGCGGAAGTGGTTGGGAAACCGGAATTGATCGTGGATATGACGGTGGCCATCGATAAGTTGGATAAGATCGGTCTGGAGGGTGTCAATAAGGAATTGCTTGAAAGAGGCTTTACAGAAGAGGACCTGGCCGTATTAAAACCGATCATTGAGTTGAGCGGAACAAACCTGGAGAAACTTACTGCCCTAAAATCGGTATTGGTGGATTCGGCTGTTGGCTTGCAAGGAATATCCGAAATTGAGACCGTATTCGATTACCTGCAGAAACTGGGTCAAGGATCATTGCTGGAGAAAATCGTAGAAGTGGATATTACCCTGGCTCGCGGATTGAATTATTATACCGGATGTATCTTTGAAGTGAAAACGAACGAAGTGCAGATGGGAAGTATAGGAGGTGGTGGCCGTTATGATGACTTGACCGGGATGTTTGGTCTGAAGGACCTGACGGGCGTAGGTGTATCTTTCGGTGCAGACCGGATCTATGATGTGCTGGAAGAGTTGGATCTCTTTCCGCCGAGTAATGCAGAGCGCACGAAGGTGTTGATCATTAACTTTGATAAGGAACTGGAAGGCTTTACCTTGCCACTACTGTACCAGTTGAGGGAGGCGGGAATTGCGGCCGAGTTATATCCTGCGGCAGTGAAACTCAAGAAACAGATGAGCTATGCCGACGCAAAACAGGTGCCTTATGTGCTGTTGATTGGAGACGAGGAGGTTCGTTCGGGCGAACTGTCCCTGAAGAACATGGAGAGCGGGGAGCAGGAAAAGTTGGGGATTGCCGCTTTAATTGAAAAACTTAAATAAGTATTCTAAGATATAAATGAAATAAATCGACTCTAAGTAGGGTCGATTTTTATTTTGTAACCTAAAATTTATCAAAAATCTCGTTAATATTGATTAAATTTGTGGTCAGTTTAGTAAAGAAATTCAATACTTAGAAATGAGTTCAACACCTATAACAAAAGAAACCTACCTAGAGTGGTATAAATCTATGCTGCTCATGCGCAAATTTGAAGAGAAGTCAGGCCAGCTATACGGACAACAAAAAATCCGTGGATTCTGTCATTTATATATCGGACAGGAAGCTGTAGTAGCTGGGACCATGTCTGTTATCAAGCCGGAAGATTCCTTGATCACTGCTTATCGCGATCATGCTCATGCCTTGGCTAAAGGGGTATCTGCAGATGCATGTATGGCAGAATTGTTCGGTAAAGCGACAGGCTGTTCAAAAGGTAAAGGTGGTTCTATGCACTTTTTCTCGAAAGAGCATAAGTTTATGGGTGGCCACGGTATTGTAGGTGGACAGATTCCATTGGGTGCCGGTATTGCCTTTGCAGAGAAATATTTGGGAACTGATAATGTGAACATTTGTTATATGGGTGATGGAGCGGTTCGTCAAGGAGCGTTCAATGAAACCTTGAATATGGCGATGTTATGGAAATTACCAGTGATCTTTGTTTGTGAGAACAACGGTTATGCGATGGGTACTTCTGTAAAACGTACGACCAACATGCAAGACATCTACAAAATGGGATTGGGATTTGATATGCCAAGTGCACCGGTTGATGGAATGGATGTGGTTGCTGTTCACAACGCAATGGATGAAGCCGTTCAACGTGCTCGTGCAGGCGAAGGACCTACTTTCTTGGAGATCCGTACCTACCGTTACAAAGGACACTCGATGTCTGACCCAGCGAAATACCGTACCAAAGAAGAGTTGGAAGAATACAAAGAGCGTGACCCGATTATCGCGGTTAAACACGCTATCGTAGAGAATAAATATGCAGATGATGCATGGTTCGATCAAGTAGAAGCTGAAGTTAAGAAAACGGTTGATGATTCTGTTAAATTTGCAGAAGAGTCTCCATATCCTACTGCAGAAGCAATTTATGAAGATATTTACGTACAAAAGGATTATCCTTTTGTAATGGATTAATGAACGATAATTACTTTAACTAATATAGAACAATCTTAAGAAATGGCTGAAGTAGTAAGAATGCCAAAAATGAGCGATACCATGACAGAAGGGGTCATCGCAAAATGGCACAAAAAAGTTGGCGATAAAGTAAACTCTGGAGATTTAGTTGCAGAGATTGAAACAGATAAAGCAACAATGGATTTCGAATCTTACCAAGAAGGAACCTTGTTGTACATCGGCCCTAAAGAAGGCGAAGCAGTGGCAATTGATGCTGTGATTGCAGTTTTAGGTGAAGAAGGAGAAGATTATGAAGCCTTGTTGAAAGACGATGCTTCAGCTGCTCCTGCGAAAAAAGAAGAAGAAAAAGCGGAACCTGCGAAAGAGGAATCTTCGAAGGAAGAGGCTTCGAATGAGGAGGCTGCTGCTGGATCGAATGTTACTGCAGAAGATCTTGGAGTTACGGTTATTACGATGCCTTTGTTGAGTGATACCATGACGGAAGGGGTTATCGCACAATGGAACTTTAAAGTTGGAGATACCATCAAATCTGATGACGTTATTGCTGACGTGGAAACGGACAAAGCGACCATGGAAGTAACGGCATATGCAGATGGTACTTTATTATATGTAGGTGTTGAGGCTGGACAGGCAGCGAAAGTAAATGATATCATTGCTATCGTTGGTCCTGCTGGAACAGATGTTACACCTTTATTGAACCAAAAATCGGCTGCACCTGCAAAAGGAGAAGCGAAGAAAGAAGACGCAAAACCAGCAGAGGAGAAAGCAAACGCTGCTGCTCCTGCGGAATCAGGTTCAGCACCTGTTGCTGCTGATTATTCTAGGGTTAAAGCATCTCCATTGGCACGCAAGATTGCTAAAGATAAAGGAATCGACCTGAACCAAGTAAAAGGTTCGGCTGAGAACGGAAGAATCGTGAAGAAGGATGTGGAGAATTTCGTGCCTTCGGCAGCGCCTGCTGCTGCAGCGGCATCTGCTCCTGCAAAATCTTCGGATGCGGAAGTGAAAACCATCAGTTTACCAACTTATATTGGAGAAGAACGTTATACCGAGAAGCCTGTTAACCAAATGCGTAAAACAATTGCTCGCCGCTTAGGGGAGTCTTTGTTCACTGCACCACATTTCTATTTGACGGTAAGCATCGATATGGATAATGCGATGTCTGCACGTGCGCAGATCAATGAAGTGGCTCCGGTTAAGGTTTCATTCAATGATATGGTTATCAAAGCGGTTGCTGTTGCGTTAAAACAGCATCCTAATGTGAACTCTTCTTGGTTGGGTGATAAGATCCGTTACAACGAGCATACGAACATCGGTGTGGCCATGGCTGTTGAAGATGGTCTATTGGTACCTGTAATCCGTTTTGCTGACGGTAAATCATTGTCACACATCTCTGCGGAGGTTAAAGATTACGCACAGAAAGCAAAAGCTAAGAAATTGCAACCAGCTGATTGGGAAGGTTCTACCTTTACCGTATCTAACCTGGGTATGTTCGGAATCGATGAGTTCACATCGATCATCAACTCTCCGGATGGAGCCATTCTTTCCGTTGGAGCGATCCAACAGGTTCCAGTGGTTAAGAACGGAGCTGTTGTTCCTGGAAACATCATGAAGCTGACTTTAGGTTGTGATCACCGTGTGGTAGATGGCGCGACTGGAGCGCAATTCCTTCAAACATTGAAAGGTTTGTTGGAAGCACCAATCCGTTTATTGGCATAAGGGTTCAACTTTTAAGATATGTTAAAAGGGGTCATTTTTTGCCCCCTTTTTTTGTTAATTTTCAGAAGAAATGCTAATTTGTCGGTTGGGTTAATTTAGGTTGATATAAACGTATATACATAAACTATTTTGGTGATTACACGGTTATTTTTAATGATGGGTTTGGGGGCAATGGTTGTCATGTCCTGCGCTTCCCCAGAGGCCAAACAACAAGAGATCAAGGTCAATCAGGCAAAGAAAGATAGCATCAGTTTACTATACGATCCGAAGGAAGCGAACATGGAGATCGATGCGTTTATGCAGAACCTCCATAAACGTTCAGGATTCAATGGGAATGTGCTGGTGGCCAAGAAAGGAAAGATCCTGTATCAGAACTCCTTTGGATGGGCGGATTACCTGCTGAAGGACAGCTTGAATCTGGGTTCACAGTTTGAATTGGCATCCGCATCAAAACCATTGACGGGTTTGGCTGTTATGAAACTGGTGGAAGATGGGAAATTGAAGCTCGATCAGACGGTCAATGATTTCTATCCGAACTTTCCATATCCTGGCATCACCATAAAACAGTTGTTGAGCCACCGTTCTGGTCTTCCTAACTATGTTTATTTTTCGGAAGACGTGTATAAGGCAGAGAAGAGGGATCAGAAGAAAGGAATGAGCAATCAGGAGGCGATGAACTTGTTGATTCAACATCACCCGAATAGATATGGTGCGCCTGATGGAAGGTTCCATTATAACAATTCGAACTTTATGGTGTTGGGATCGATCATTGAGAAGGTAACTGGAAAGGATTTCGCGGTTTACATGAAGGAAGCCATCTTTGATCCTGCAGGAATGAAACATACCAACGTATATTCCAAAGCTGTTTATGAGAAGATCCCGACGAAGGTGATTGGCCATGATCGGACTTGGAGACGTTCGGTAGTCCAGAATTATTTGGATGGACCGGTGGGAGACAAGGGTATCTACAGTACGGTTCAGGATATGTTCTTATTGGATCTGGCAATCCGCGATGGTCGGATATTGAAACAGGAGACACTTGATTCGGCCTATGTGCCTAGGAGTGATGCGAAAAGGAGTTTGTTCAGTTATGGATATGGCTGGCGAACCTTTAATCCCCCAGGAAATCCGATGGTTTACCATACTGGATGGTGGCATGGGTTTAAGAGTTTGTATGTTAGGGACTTGAAAAACGATGTGGTTATTGTGCTGTTGACGAACATGGCAAATGGCAGTTTGAATAATCTAGATAATTTGTATAAGATATTAGAAATTCCTATTTTGAGACAAAATGCTTACAATGCAAGTGGCGAATATGTAGAGGCTAGTGGTAGCAAATAGCTAAAATAAATTTATTATGAAAAAAACCTTGATTTTAGGGGCGAGTACTAACCCAGCTAGATATTCATATTTAGTAGCGAATAAATTAGTGCGCAAAGGATTTCCAATTGTCAATGTAGGGCGCAAGACAGGGAAGGTTGCTGGCGTTGAAATCGAACCTGCAGAGGAGATCCACGATGATATTGATACGGTTACCTTGTATGTTGGTCCTCAGAATCAATCGGCATATTATGATTATGTTTTGAAGACGAATCCGAAACGTATAATCTTTAATCCTGGTGCAGAAAATCAGGAATTGGCGGATAAGGCAAGAGCGCAGGGGATTGAAGTGGTGGAAGCTTGTACGTTGGTGATGTTGAATACGGGACAGTTTTAGGTTTTAGTATTTAGTAGTTAGTATTTAGTAGTAAGACGTTAGATTATAGACGTTAGATATTAGATTATAGACGTTAGATAATAGATATTTTATGGAGCGAGGGGTGGACCCCTCGCTTTTTTGTTGGGGTTGGGTTGGGTGGGATGGTTTTTAAAACTTCTGGATTAGGCAAGAAATGCAAACGGATATTTTCCATATTCAGGGGATGGTTTCTCTGGTATAACTTCAAAATATGTTTGAAATAGGGTTGTAATCGTGCTTTAAGTAGGGTTAAAGTGGGGTTAAAGTAGGTGGAAAGTATGTGATGCATACATTTTACATACTTTTAGTATGCTTTCAGTATGGTTTAAGTTCGAAGGCAACTAAAATAAAATGACAGGGAAGAATATTGGGGGGGTCAAGGGAGTGATTTTTGGGTTGTGAATAGGGATCAAATATGGAAGGGAGGAAGGAGTGAATTGTAGATGGAAACATCAATCTTAAAAAAATAATTTACTAACTATTTGATAGTTATAAAAATGTTTGTACTTTTGCAATCCCTTAATGGGAGAATTGTGTCTTGAGCGAAGCCCTACTGCTTCGATGGACTTTTAATTAATTTATTTATAACATGTCAGGAATTATTGGTAAAAAAGTAGGAATGACCAGCCTGTTCAACGCTGATGGGAAGAACATCCCATGTACAGTAATCGAGGCTGGGCCGTGCGTGGTAACGCAGATACGTACGGTAGAGAAGGACGGTTATTCAGCTGTTCAACTTGGATTTGATGATGCCAAGGAAAAGAACACAACCGCACCTTTAAAAGGACACTTTGCGAAAGCAGACGTAAGTCCTAAGCGTAAACTAGTTGAATTCAAAACCTTCGAGGATGAGAAACAACTAGGCGACGTTGTTGATGTTACTTTATTCGAAGAAGGCGAGTACGTAGATGTAGTTGGTACTTCCAAAGGTAAAGGATTTCAAGGCGTTATGAAGCGTCACGGATTTGGTGGTGTAGGAGGTGCGACTCACGGTCAGCACAACAGACTACGTGCACCAGGTTCATTGGGAGCTTCTTCTTGGCCTTCCAGAGTATTCAAAGGTACTCGTATGGCAGGTCGTACAGGTGGAGACAGAGTAAAAGTTCAAAACTTACAAGTATTGAAAGTTTATGCTGAGCAAAACCTAATCGTTGTTAGTGGTTCCATTCCAGGAGCTAAAGGTTCATATGTAATCGTAGACAAATAGTAGAGATGGAAGTTAACGTATTAAATTTATCAGGTAAAGAAACAGGTGCCAAGGTGCAACTTCCTGAATCAGTTTTCGGCTTAGAGCCAAACGACCATGCGATCTATTTGGATGTGAAACAATACTTAGCGAACCAACGCCAAGGAACAGCCAAAGCAAAACAACGTAATGAGATCGCGGGTTCAACTCGTAAATTACACAAACAAAAAGGTACTGGTGGTGCTCGTGCGGGCTCTATCAAATCTCCATTGTTTAACGGAGGTGGTCGTGTATTCGGTCCAGTTCCACGTGACTACAGTTTCAAATTGAACAAGAAATTGAAACAATTAGCACGTAAATCTGCATTATCTTACAAAGCACAAGAGAACAATGTTTTAGTATTGGACGAAGTGAACTTCGATACGATCAAAACCAAAAACTACTTGGCTTTAGTAAATGCATTAAACATCGCTGACGAAAAAACCTTATTGGTATTGCCAGCGTACAACAAAAATGTTTATTTATCAAGCAGAAACTTGAAGAAAGCAAAAGTTGTTGTAGCATCAGATTTGAATACATATGATGTATTGCACGCTACAAAATTATTGTTGACAGCAGATTCTGTTAAAACTTTGGAGGAAGCATTCGCTAAGTAATATGGAAATTATTAAAAAACCTATTTTAACGGAGAAAGCTTCATTGTTGACGGAAAAAGGAAACCGTTACGCTTTCAAAGTAGATCATAGAGCAAATAAGATTCAAATCAAAACAGCTGTTGAAGCTATGTTCGGTGTTACTGTAGTAGCAGTAAACACAGCGGTAGTTGCTGGTAAAGCAAAAAGCCGTTATACAAAAGCAGGATTTGTTTCAGGAAGAAGCCCTAAGTATAAAAAAGCCATCATCACGGTGAAAGATGGTGAAACTATTGACTTTTACAGTACACTATAATAAGAAATGGCAGTTAAAAGATTCAAACCGGTTACCCCTGGTACTCGTTTTAGAGTAGGTGCTGATTATTCGGACGTTACAACAAACGTTCCTGAGAAATCATTAGTAGTTGGCATCAATAAGCGTTCAGGTGGTCGTAATAACTCCGGTAAAATGACTATGCGTTACATCGGTGGGGGACATAAGAAAGCATACCGATTAATTGATTTCAAACGCGATAAAAAAGACGTCCCTGCAAAGGTAGCTACAATTGAGTACGATCCGAACCGTACAGCACGTATTGCATTATTGCACTACGCTGATGGTGAGAAGCGTTACATCATTGCTCCAGCTGGATTGACCGTAGGTCAGACAGTAGTTGCAGGCGAGAACGTTGCCCCAGAAGTAGGTAATACTATGCCATTGGCAAACATCCCATTGGGTTCTATCATTCACAACATTGAATTGAACCCAGGACAAGGTGGTTCTATTGCACGTTCAGCAGGTACATATGCACAATTGTCTGCACGTGATGGCAAGTATGCAATCATCAAATTGCCTTCAGGCGAGACACGTATGATCTTATTGACTTGTGTTGCTACGATTGGTTCAGTATCAAATGCTGAGAAATCGAACCAAGTATTAGGTAAAGCGGGTCGTAAGCGTTGGTTAGGCCGTCGTCCAAGAGTTCGTGGTGTGGCTATGAACCCGGTAGATCACCCTATGGGTGGTGGTGAAGGTCGCTCTTCAGGAGGTCACCCTCGTTCACGCACAGGAGTTTTAGCGAAAGGCTACAAAACTCGTTACAAGAAGAAAACATCGAATCGTTACATCATTGAGAGAAGGAAAAAATAATGGCTCGTTCAATTAAAAAAGGTCCTTATATCGATCACAACTTAGAAAGAAAAGTTCTTTCTATGAATGAAACAAACAAGAAGTCAGTAATTAAGACTTGGTCTCGTAGATCAATGATTTCACCTGATTTTGTTGGCCATACCTTCGCAGTGCACAACGGGAATAAATTCATTCCGGTTTATGTAACAGAGAATATGGTTGGTCACAAGCTTGGTGAATTTGCGCCTACGCGTACTTTCAGAGGCCACGCAGAAAAGAAAAAATAATAGGTAATGGAAGCAACAAAAAAACTCAAAAAATCTGTTTTAATTAAACAGCGCAAAGAGCAGGAAAAAGCTCAAGTAGGAGGAGCTTCTACTGCCAAATTATTAAACTGCCCTACATCGCCTCGTAAAATGCGTTTAGTGGTAGATCTAATCCGTGGTCAGAAAGTAGAGAACGCTCTTTACATTCTTAAACATACAAGCAAAGAAGCAGCAGTAAGAGTTGAGAAATTATTATTGTCGGCGATCAAAAACTGGGAAGCAGCAAACGAAGGTTCTTCAGTTGCAGACAGTGGCTTATATGTAAAAGAAGTATCTGTAGGTGGTGGTCGTCAATTGAAGAGATTACGTCCAGCTCCACAAGGTCGTGGTTACAGAATTCGTAAGCGTTCAAACCATGTCACTTTGGTAGTAGATAGTTTAAATAACGTTAACAACTAATAAATAAAAGAATGGGACAAAAAGCAAATCCAATAGGTAGCAGATTAGGGATCATCAAAGGATGGGATTCTAATTGGTTCGGAGGCAACAACTATTCTGATAAGTTAGTTGAAGACGAAAAAATCAGAAAATATCTTTCAGTACGTATCGCCAAAGGCGGAGTAGCGAAGGTTGTTATCGAGCGTACGTTGAAACGTATCACGGTAACTATCCACACTGCACGTCCAGGAATCGTTATCGGAAAAGGTGGTCAAGAGGTTGATAAGATCAAAGAAGAGTTAAAGAAATTAACTAAGAAAGATGTTCAGATCAACATTTTCGAGATCAAACGTCCGGAATTAGACGCGAAATTGGTTGCAGAAGGTATTGCAAAACAATTAGAGGCTCGTATTTCATTCCGTCGTGCAATGAAAACAGCTATCGCATCTACAATGCGTATGGGTGCTGAGGGTATCAAAGTAATGTGTTCTGGTCGTTTAGGTGGTGCTGAGATGGCACGTACTGAGCAGTACAAAGAAGGAAGAACTCCTTTGCACACATTGCGTGCTGATATCGATTATGCATTAGCAGAAGCATTGACAACTTACGGTAAGATTGGTGTTAAAGTATGGATCTGTAAAGGAGAAGTATACGGAAAGAGAGATCTTTCTCCTAACATCGGTCAAGCATCTGGCGTAAAAACCCGTGGTGGAAACGAAGGTGGTAATGACCGTCGTGACAACCGTGGAGGTGGCCGTCGTGATAACAACCGTGGAGGTCGTCGCGATAACAACCGTGGTGCAAAAAGAGATTAATTAATTAAAGATTTAAAACTATCTGTCTAGACAGAGTTAAATAGAATACGAACATGTTACAGCCAAAAAGAACGAAGTTCAGAAAGATGCAGAAAGGCCGTATGAAAGGTAATGCTTCTCGTGGAGCAGAATTAGCTTTCGGTTCTTTCGGTATCAAATCAATGGAGCCAGCATGGATCACTAGCCGTCAGATTGAGGCAGCTCGTATTGCCGTTACACGTTACATGAAACGTGAAGGTCAAGTATGGATCCGCATTTTCCCTGACAAACCAGTTACGAAAAAACCTGCAGAGGTACGTATGGGTAAAGGTAAGGGTGCTCCAGAATATTGGGTAGCGGTAGTGCGCCCAGGCCGTATGTTATTTGAAGCAGAGGGAGTTCCATTGGAAATCGCGAAAGAAGCATTACGCTTAGCTGCTCAAAAATTACCGGTTCAAACGAAGTTTGTTATACGTAGAGACTACGTAGAAGCATAATAATCGTCGGTAATGTCCCATGTTAAGCCTTACAGCCGTTACCTGTAAGGCCTAGTAAAACAAGCGGATAACCCGGCACAACAAATTGAAAAATGAAAAATTCAGAAATCGTAGAATTATCAACTGAGGATTTAACAGCTCGTCTTGCTGAAGAGAAAGCTGCCTTGAACAAATTGAAATTTGCACATGCTGTTTCTGCTATTGAAAACCCTAACGTGATCAAAGCAGCTCGCAAAGTTATTGCACGTATCTCTACAGAGATCTCTAAGCGTAATAATGCAGCAAAATCTGAAACAGCCGCTGAGGCATAAAATTTAAGTCGAAATGGAAAGAAATTTAAGAAAAACAAGAATCGGCTTAGTAGTTAGCAACAAGATGGACAAGTCTATCGTAGTGGCTGTTGAGCGTAAAGTGAAGCACCCAATTTACGGTAAATTCGTTAAGAAAACTACTAAATTTAAAGCTCATGACGAACAAAATACCTGCGGTATCGGCGATACGGTATTAATTATGGAAACTCGTCCGCTGAGTAAGACTAAGAACTGGAGATTAGTAGAAATTTTAGAAAGGGCTAAATAACATGGTACAACAGGAATCAAGACTAAATGTAGCTGACAATAGCGGTGCTAAAGAGGTTTTAGTAATTCGTGTATTGGGCGGTACGCGCAAGCGTTATGCATCTATCGGTGATAAAATTGTTGTTACCGTTAAGAGCGCTATCCCTTCAGGAAACGTGAAAAAAGGATCAGTTTCAAAAGCTGTAGTAGTACGTACGAAAAAAGAAATCCGTCGTAAAGATGGTTCTTACATTCGTTTCGACGACAATGCTGCAGTATTGTTAAATAACAACGATGAACCACGCGGTACACGTATCTTTGGCCCAGTAGCTAGAGAGTTACGTGAGAAGCAGTTCATGAAGATTGTATCACTAGCACCGGAGGTTTTATAATTATGGCACAGAAAACACAAAAAACTACGCACAAAATCAAAATTAAAAAAGGAGATTTAGTGAAAGTTATCGCTGGTAACTCTAAAGGTGTTCAAGGAAAAGTATTGCAAGTTTTAGTGGATGCTAACAGAGCAGTAGTTGAAGGCGCTAACATCGTTAAAAAACACACTAAACCTAGTGCAGCAAATCCTAATGGTGGTATCATCGAGAAAGAAGCTGCCATCAACATCTCAAACTTAGCTTTAATCGATCCTAAGACAGGTAATCCAACCCGTGTAGGACGTAAAGTGAATGCAGATGGTAAAATAGTTCGTTACGCTAAAAAATCAGGGGAGGAAATCAAATAATGACATACGTTCCAAGATTAAAAGTGAAATATGCGGAGGAAATCCGTACAGCACTTAAAGAGAAGTTCCAATACAAGAGCGTTATGCAAGTTCCTAAATTGGAGAAAATCGTTGTTTCCCAAGGTATCGGTGCTGCAACAGCTGACAAGAAATTGATCGATAACTCGATTACTGAGTTAACGACTATTACTGGTCAACAAGCAGTTCCTACGAAATCGAAGAAGGATATTTCCAACTTCAAATTACGTAAAGGTATGCCAATCGGAGCACGTGTTACTTTGCGTGACAATAACATGTATGAATTCTTAGATCGTTTGATCGCAGTTTCATTGCCTCGTATCCGTGACTTCCGTGGTATCAACGATAAGGGTTTCGATGGACGTGGTAACTACAACTTAGGTATCACTGAGCAAATCATCTTCCCTGAGATCAACATTGACAAGATCAACAAGATCGCAGGTATGGATATTACTTTCGTAACATCTGCTAAGAATGATATCGAAGCTTTAGAGTTATTGAAACAATTCGGATTACCATTCAAAAATCAAAACACGAACAACAATGGCTAAAGAAGGAATCAAGGCGCGTGAAGTAAAGCGTCAAAAATTAGTAGCAAAATTTGCAGAGAAACGTGCGGCATTAAAAGCTGCAGGTGACTACGCTGCATTAGACAAATTGCCTAAGAATGCTTCTCCTGTTCGTTTGCACAACCGTTGTAAATTAACAGGCCGTCCTAAAGGATATATGCGTCAATTCGGTATCTCTCGTGTAACATTCCGTGAGATGGCATTAGACGGAAAAATCCCAGGGGTGAAAAAAGCTTCTTGGTAATTCATAAAAAATTTATACTTTTGCCCGGATAAATCGCTCAATGCGATTTATCGGGTTTTTTTTGCATTGCAATATTTTTAACAGATAGCAGGTCTATTTCTTAGGTTAGAAGATAGAAACCGTTATCATAATTTAATACATATAATGAATACAGATCCAATAGCGGATTACCTTACCCGAGTAAGGAATGCCATCAAGGCCAACCACAGGGTTGTTGAAATTCCTGCATCGAACCTTAAAAAAGAAATCACAAAAGTTCTTTTCGACAAAGGTTACATTGCTAATTACAAATTTATTGAAGAAGGACCTCAAGGTTCGATCAAGATTGCGTTGAAATATCACCCAATTAGCAAAGTACCGGCTATTCGCACATTGACACGTGTGAGTAAACCTGGTTTAAGAAAGTATGCAAGTGTTGACAACTTACCTCGTGTATTGAATGGTTTAGGAATTGCGATTTTGTCTACTTCTAAAGGAGTAATGTCAGACAAAGAAGCTGCCGTTCAAAACGTTGGTGGAGAGGTTTTATGTTACATTTATTAATCTAGGAAAAAAACACAAAAATGTCAAGAATTGGAAAAGCGCCAATCGCTATCCCTTCGGGAGTATCGATTACAGTTTCAGACAAGAACCTGGTAACTGTTAAAGGCCCTAAAGGTGAGTTATCACAACAAGTAGACAGAGACATTACGGTACAACAAGAAGATGGTAACATCGTCGTAACTCGTCCTACAGAACAAAAGAAACACAAAGCATTACACGGATTATACCGCGCCCTGTTGAACAACATGGTAGTAGGTGTAACAGAAGGGTACAAAACTACACAAGAGTTAGTGGGTGTTGGTTACCGTGCATCAAACACTGGTAATACATTAGAATTAACTTTAGGATTCTCTCACCAGATTGTATTCGTATTGCCAAAGGAAATTACTGTAACAACAACTGCTGAAAAAGGAAAGAACCCAACGATCACGTTGGAGTCTACCGACAAACAATTGATCGGACAGATCGCGGCTAAGATCCGTAGCTTCCGTAAGCCAGAGCCGTACAAAGGTAAAGGTATCAAGTTTGCGGGTGAAGTATTAAGAAGAAAAGCAGGTAAATCAGCTAAAAAATAATAACCATGGCAGGAATTAAATCAGCTCGTAGAGAGCGAATCAAAAAAGGAATCAGAAAACACCTGGCTGGATCAACAGAACGTCCACGTTTAACAGTTTTCAGAAGCAATAAAGGTATCTACGCACAGATTATTGATGATGTAAATGGTAAAACTTTAGCATCTGCATCTTCAAACTCAAAAGACTTTGCGGCATCAGGCAACAAAGTAGAGCAATCTAAAGCTGTTGGAAAATTAGTTGCAGAGAAAGCGATCGCAGCAGGAATTAGCAAAGTAGTTTTTGACCGTAATGGGTACTTATACCACGGCCGTGTTAAGTCATTGGCTGAGGGTGCTCGCGAAGGCGGTTTAGACTTTTAATCAATTAAGGAAAATGGCATTAAGCAATATTAAAAGAGTAAAATCAAGCGAGATTGAATTAAAAGATCGCTTAGTAAGCATCCAACGTGTAGCGAAAGTAACTAAAGGTGGTCGTACATTTAGTTTTTCAGCTATCGTGGTAGTTGGAGATGAGAATGGTATCGTAGGATACGGATTAGGAAAAGCTAAAGAGGTTACTGAAGCGATCACTAAAGGTATCGACGATGCGAAAAAGAACTTGGTAAAAGTTCCTATCATCAAAGGTACAGTACCTCACGAACAATACGGTAAATACTCTGGTGGTTCAGTTTTGATCAAACCAGCGGTAAGTGGTACAGGAGTTCTAGCGGGTGGTGCTATGCGCGCCGTGTTAGAGTCTGCAGGTATCAAAGACGTATTGGCGAAATCATTAGGATCATCAAACCCACACAACGTGGTTAAAGCAACAATCGATGCATTGGCAAACATGCGTGATGCATATACTGTTGCGCAACAACGCGGTGTCGATTTAAACAAAGTATTTAACGGTTAATATCATGGCAAAAATCAAAATTACCCAGATAAAGAGCGTTATCGACAGAAGCGAGCGCCAAAAGAAAACTATTGAGGCATTAGGATTGAAACGTATCAACCACTCAGTAGAAGTTGAAGCTACAGCAGCGATCATTGGTATGGTTCGTAAAGTGAACCACCTAGTTGCAGTAGAGGCAATCTAAGAATTTCCAAATGGAAGGGATACTCACTATCCTTTCCATTTTGTTAATACTATTTATTAATTGTTACTACCTGTTTAGTGAGAGCGAAGGGGTAACATCATTCAACAAGAAAATGAATTTAAGTAATTTAAGACCAGCAGCTGGTTCAACGAAAACAAGAAAACGTATTGGTCGTGGTCAAGGATCTGGACGTGGTGGTACTTCCACTCGTGGTCACAAAGGAGCAGGATCTCGTTCAGGTAACTCTACGAAGATCGGTTTCGAAGGTGGTCAGATGCCTTTGCAACGTCGTGTGCCTAAATTTGGTTTCAAAAACCACAACCGTGTAGAGTATGTAGGTATTAACTTAGATGTATTACAAGGTTTAGTGGAGAAACACAATTTAACTTCGGTTGATTTTGAAGCATTACGTGTTCACGGATTGGTATCAAAGAATGATTTGATCAAGATCTTAGGACGTGGTGAATTCACTGCCAAAGTAGAAGTTAAAGCACATGCATTTTCAGCTTCAGCTCAAAAAGCTATCGAAGCAGCAGGCGGTTCTATCGTTAAATTGTAATACTACATGAAGAAACTAATCACAACCTTAACCAATATATGGAAGATAGACGAATTACGTAATCGTATTTTGAATACGTTACTATTTCTTCTAATATACCGCATCGGATGTCACGTGGTATTACCAGGTGTAGATCCAGATGCTCTGGTACAAAATAGGGAAGGTGGTAATGACATTCTTAACCTGATCAATATGTTCGCCGGAGGTTCATTCTCCCGTGCGGCTATTTTTGCGTTAGGGGTAATGCCATACATCTCTGCTTCTATCGTTGTGCAGCTATTGGGGATTGCTGTTCCTGCATTTCAAAAGATGCAGAAAGAAGGAGAGTCTGGTCGTAAGAAAATGACCCAGATCACACGCTACCTAACCGTGGCAATTACGTTGGTTCAAGCAGTTGCTTATGTGAAGACTCAAATCGGTCCTGAAGCTAAAACAATTGCAGATCCTATGTTCTCCATTCTTTCCGCTATCGTTTTGACAGCAGGTACATTGTTTGTGATGTGGCTTGGTGAGAAAATTACGGATAAAGGTATTGGAAATGGTATCTCCTTGATCATCATGGCAGGTATTATTGCTCAATTACCGGCAGGTATCACTTCTGAATGGGCATCTCGTATGACCCAAGGTGGTGGTGGTCCGATTCCATTGTTGATCGAATTCGTTGCCTTATTCTTTGTCGTGATCTTTACGATCTTAATTGTACAAGGTGTTCGTAAGATCCCTGTGCAGTATGCAAAGAAAATCGTGGGTAACAAACAGATCGGTGGAGTACGTCAGTATATTCCTCTGAAGGTAAATGCGGCAGGTGTAATGCCGATTATCTTCGCTCAGGCAATCATGTTTCTACCTATGTCTTTAACCCAGTTCTTTCCGAATGTGCAATCAGACTTTTTGACTTCGTTGAGTAACTATACATCCGTTACGTATAATGTGGTATTTGCTTTATTGATCATTGCATTTACCTTCTTCTATACCGCGATTATGGTTAATCCGCAGCAAATGTCGGAAGACATGAAGAAGAACGGAGGTTTCATCCCTGGCGTTAAACCAGGTTATGAAACAAACTTATTTATTGATAACGTCATCTCTCATATTACATTCCCAGGTGCAATCTTCGTTGCGATTATTGCCATCTTACCTGCGATTGCTACCTTGTTCGGTGTGAACAATCAATTTGCGCATTTCTATGGCGGTACCTCCCTTTTGATCTTGGTGGGTGTTGTTCTGGATACCATTCAACAAATTGAGTCGCACTTATTGATGCGTCACTACGACGGATTGATGAAAACAGGTAGAGTTAAAGGAAGAAGTACGGCTAGTACTGTGGAAGGTTACGATCAATCAGCATTATAATTCTGAATGTCTAAAGTATATTATAAAACAGCAGAAGAGATTGAGCAGGTGCGGGAGTCAGCAAATGTACTCTCGCAATTGCTTGCTGAAATTGCTGGAATCATTGAGCCTGGGGTTACCACGCTTTCACTTGATAAGTTCGCGTTTGATTTTATCAGTGATCATAAAGGTACGCCAGCATTCCTAAATTACCATGGGTTTCCATATTCACTATGTATCTCGGTAAACGATCAGATCGTTCATGGATTTCCAAGTGACTATGCACTTAAAGAAGGGGATATTGTTTCCGTAGATGGCGGTGTTAACCTGAATGGTTTCATTAGTGATTCTGCTTATACTTTTGCAGTCGGAGAAGTATCTGATGAGGCGAAACAATTGCTTGAAGTTACCAAGGCTTCTTTATATGCCGGTATTGAGCAAGCAGTTGCTGGAAAAAGAGTAGGTGATATTTCATCTGCAGTTCAAGAATACGTACAGCCCTATAATTACGGAATCGTCCGTGAATTGGTAGGGCATGGAGTAGGTTTTCACTTGCATGAAAAACCGGAAGTTCCGAATTATGGCAAACGTGGTTCTGGACCAAAATTGGAAGAAGGTTTGGTGATCTGTATCGAACCGATGATCAATGCGGGTAAGGCCGGTGTTAAATTTTGGGACGATGGTTGGACGGTAAGTACAGTTGATGGAAAGCTTTCTGCTCATTTTGAACAGATGGTAGCCATCCGAAAAGGTGCTCCAGATGTGTTGTTGAATTTTGAAGCAATAGAGAAAGTTTTAGAGAAAAAGTAATTGGTTTTCAATTATTTTTATTTATCTTTGCACTCCTGTTTGCGGGTTAATACATAAAATAAAACGGTATATATGGCTAAACAAGCCTCAATAGAACAAGACGGCATCATAAAAGAAGCACTTTCTAATGCAATGTTTCGCGTAGAATTAGAGAATGGGCATGAGATCATTGCCCACATTTCTGGTAAAATGCGTATGCATTATATTAAGATTTTACCTGGAGATAAAGTAAAGCTTGAAATGTCTCCTTATGATTTAACAAAAGGAAGAATTACATACCGCTATAAATAAGAATTTTTTCTTGGAATAGCTTTTAAAAATAATACTCAAGATGAAAGTTAGAGCATCAATTAAAAAACGTAGCGCGGATTGTAAGATTATCCGTCGTAAAGGAAAAGTTTTCGTAATCAATAAAAAGAACCCTAAGTTCAAACAACGTCAGGGTTAATTTTAACATAATCGCTTAAAATATTATATGGCAAGGATCGCAGGTATAGATTTACCTAAAAACAAAAGAGGTGTTATTGGCCTTACCTATATTTTTGGTATTGGTCGCAACACTGCTGCTTATATCCTAGAGAAAGCAGGCATCAGTGAAGACGTGAAAGTTCAAGACTGGAATGATGATCAATTAGCAGCTATTCGTACTATCATCAATGATGAGATCAAAGTAGAAGGTGCTTTACGTTCAGAAGTACAATTGAACATTAAACGTTTGATGGATATTGGATGTTACCGTGGACTACGTCACCGTAAGCACCTTCCAGTTCGTGGACAACGTACTAAGAATAACTCTCGTACGAGAAAAGGTAAACGTAAGACAGTTGCAAACAAGAAAAAAGCTACTAAATAATAAGTAAGAAATGGCTAAAAGTAAAAAAGTTACTAAAAAACGTATCGTAGTTATCGAGCCTGTAGGACAAGCTCATATCAACGCTACTTTTAACAACATCATCGTAACTTTGACTAATAATCAAGGTCAAACAATTTCCTGGTCATCAGCTGGTAAAATGGGATTCAAAGGTTCTAAAAAGAACACTCCATATGCTGCTGGTCAAGCTGCAAGTGATTGCGGGAAAGTTGCTTACGACTTAGGATTACGTAAAGTTGAAGTTTTCGTAAAAGGACCGGGTGCAGGCCGTGAGTCAGCAATCCGTTCACTGCAAACAGTTGGTATCGACGTTACAACAATCAAGGATATTACTCCACTTCCTCACAACGGTTGTCGTCCTCCAAAACGCAGAAGAGTTTAATAACAATATTTGTTTAAGATAAGATTCGTCAGCTATAGGCTGATAGATACTTCAAACAGCACAAGAAATGGCAAGATATACAGGACCTAAGTCCAAAATAGCTCGTAAATTTAGAGAGCCAATTTTCGGCCCAGATAAGGCCTTAGAGAAAAAGAATTATCCTCCAGGTCAACATGGACCATCAAAAAGAAGAGGTAAACAATCTGAATACGCAATTCAGTTGTTAGAAAAGCAAAAAGCAAAATATACGTACGGAGTTTTAGAGCGTCAGTTCTCTAACTTGTTCGTAAAAGCGGCTGCGAAACAAGGTATTACCGGTGAGAACTTCTTGAAATTATTAGAAGCACGTTTAGATAATATCGTTTACCGTTTAGGTATTGCTCCTTCACGTTCAGCTGCGCGTCAATTAGTATCGCACAAACACATTACAGTTAACGGCGAAGTTGTTAACATTCCATCATATAGTGTTCGCCCAGGTGACGTTGTTGCCGTTCGCGAGCGTTCTCAATCTCTTGAAGCTATCGTTAATTCAGTAGCTGGAAGAAAAATCAACAAATTTGGTTGGTTAGAGTGGAATGCAAATGAGCTTAAAGGTACTTTCTTAAGCTACCCTGAAAGAGCAGACATTCCTGAGAACATTAAAGAAAACTTAATTGTAGAGTTGTACTCTAAATAATAATTGATAACAACATGCATTTCATAAGGAGATGCATGTTGTTATTTTCTCATGTATAGTAAATAAACTTAAAAGAACATAAATGGCAATTTTAGCATTTCAAAGACCGGATAAAGTTATCATGCAGAAATCTACTGATTTTGATGGTACCTTCGAATTTCGTCCATTAGAGCCAGGATTTGGAGTAACTATTGGTAATGCTTTGCGCCGTATTTTATTGTCCTCACTAGAAGGATATGCAATTACGTCGATAAGATTCTCAGGCGTGTCGCACGAATTCTCTACCATCAAAGGTGTTGTAGAAGACGTTACGGAAATCATCTTAAACTTGAAACAAGTTCGTTTCAAGAAATCAGGTGAACAAGGCGATAACGAAAAGATCTTTGTAGTTATCAATGGTCAAGATCAATTTACTGCTGGTGATATTACGAAATTCTCCAACAATTTTACAGTTCTTAATCCTGATTTAGTTATCTGTAACATGGATAGCTCTGTTACTGTTGAGGTTGAACTTTCAGTAGCTAAAGGACGTGGATATGTAAATGCAGAGGAGAACAAGGTAACAGATGGTCCAGTAGGCGTAATCGCAATTGATTCTATCTATACTCCGATCAAGAATGTTAAATACACCATTGAGAATTACCGTGTAGAACAAAAGACTGACTACGAGAAATTGTTGTTGGACATTTCTACAGATGGTTCCATTCATCCAGAAGAAGCTTTGAAAGAAGCGGCTAAGATCCTTATCCAACACTTTATGTTGTTCTCTGACGAAAACATGTTGTTAGAGTCTCAAACTAAAGAAGAAACTAAGGTAGTAGATGAAGAGATCCTTCACATGCGTAAGATCTTGAAAACTGAATTGGTAGATCTAGATCTTTCTGTACGTGCATTGAACTGTTTGAAAGCGGCAGATATTCGCACATTGGCTGAGTTGGTAACATACGACGTAGCTGATATGTTGAAGTTCCGTAACTTCGGTAAGAAATCTTTGAGTGAAATCCAAGAATTGGTAAAATCGAAAGGTTTATCATTCGGTATGAACTTGGCTAAGTACAAGTTAGACGAAGAATAATAATTAACAATAATAATAAGCGACCTGTTGCGTAATTCCTCTTAGAGGTGGGTTGGTTCAACTCAGGAAATAAGAACGGTACGCACAAAAACAATTAACAAAATGAGACACGGAAAAAAAGTAAATCACTTAGGCCGCACTGACAGTCACCGTAAGGCGATGTTAGCTAACATGGCGACGTCATTGATCAAACACAAACGTATTACAACTACTTTAGCGAAAGCAAAAGCATTGCGTACATATGTGGAGCCTTTGATTACAAAATCTAAAAACGACACGACTCACTCACGTCGTACGGTATTCGCTTACTTAAAAGACAAAGATGCTGTTACTATCTTGTTCCGCGAGATTTCAGAGAAAGTAGCATCTCGTCCAGGTGGTTACACACGTATCATCAAATTGGAAAACCGTTTAGGTGATAACGCGGAGATGGCATTCATCGAATTAGTAGACTATAACGAAGTTTATGGTAAAACTGCTAAGACTGAGAAAAAAGCTACTCGCCGTCGTGGAGCTACTAAGAAAAAAGCTACTGAAGCTACTGAAACTAAAGCAGCAGCAACTCCAGCAACTGACGATTTAACGATCGTTGAAGGTATCGGTCCTAAAATTGCTGAAGTATTAACTGCAGCTGGAATCAGCACTTACGCTGAATTAGCTAAAACTGATGCTGAAAAAGTAAAAGAAATTTTAACTGAAGCAGGATCTAACTTTAACACTGCAGATCCTACTACTTGGGCTGAACAAGCACAATTAGCTGCAGATGGTAAATTCGAAGAATTAGAAAAACTTAAAGCCGAATTAGACGGTGGTAAAAAAGTTGACGAATAATATTTTCGGTTTATAGAAGAAAGAGAGGTATCAGTTTTGATACCTCTTTTTTTATGCTATTTTAACCCAAATCGTTTTTAATTTATTTGTACATTTGACATTCTAAACTTTATTATTTTATTACACAATCCATGGAACTTTTTAATGTTTATCCTGTAACTCCCATTAATATCGTAAGAGCTAAAGGATCAATCGTTTGGGACGAACAAGGTACGGAATACCTTGACTTGTATGGTGGACATGCCGTAATATCTATCGGACATACGCATCCGCACTATGTAGAATCAATTACCAATCAATTAAATAATATCGCTTTCTATTCGAATTCGGTATTGATTCCAATCCAACGACGATTGTCAACCCTATTAGGGGAAGTTTCCGGAAAGAATGACTTCAGTCTATTCTTGTGTAATTCAGGTGCTGAAGCTAATGAGAATGCGTTGAAACTGGCCTCTTTCAATACAGGTAGAAAGAAAGTTATTGCATTCAGCAAATCCTTCCACGGTAGAACTTCCTTGGCGGTAGCTGCTACCGATAACCCAAGTATTGTTGCCCCGGTCAATCAAACGGACAATGTTGTTTTCTTGCCATTCAATGATGAGGAAGCATTAGCAGAAGCATTTGCTTCATATGGCAATGAAATCGCGGCTGTGATTATTGAAGGTATCCAAGGAGTAGGAGGAATCCGAGAGGCTTCCATTCCTTTCTTAAAATTAATTCGTTCGCTTTGTGACCAATATGGATCTGTATTCATTGCAGATTCGGTGCAATGTGGTTATGGAAGAACCGGACTTTTCTTTTCCCATGATTATGCAGGGGTGGAAGCTGATATCTATTCCATGGCGAAAGGAATGGGCAACGGTTTCCCAATAGGGGGAATCATTATCTCACCTAAATTTAAGGCTTCATTTGGACTTTTAGGTACTACCTTCGGTGGTAACCACTTGGCCTGTGCAGCGGCGGTTGCTGTTTTAGAAGTCATCAAACAAGATAATCTTTTGGCAAACGCAGAAGCTGTTGGAAATTACCTGATCGAAGAACTGAAGAAATTCGATAAGGTATTGGAAGTACGTGGAAGAGGATTGATGATCGGTATTGAATTACCTGAGGAATTGGCCCAAGTAAAAAAAGACCTATTATTGAAAAATAAAATATTTACGGGAGAAGCCAAACCAAATGTTATCCGTTTGCTTCCGGCATTGAACATGAACAAAGAAATGGCAGATCGTTTTTTAACTGCATTTGACGAAAGATTAAAAGCATAAATCAACAAGATGAAGAAGTTTTTTTCCGTTGCGGATGTCGATAACCTAAAGGATATTGTTGCAGAAGCATTAGATATAAAGGCGAATCCGAATGCCCAAGAAGCATTAGGAAAACATAAAATGTTAGGTTTGGTATTTTTGAATCCCAGCCTGAGAACACGTTTGAGCACGCAGAAAGCTGCCATGAATTTAGGGATGAATGTCATGGTGATGAATATGGACAAAGACGGGTGGGCGTTGGAGACACGTGATGGTGTAGTGATGAACGGTACGACCGTAGAACATATCCGTGAGGCTGCTGCTGTTATGGGAGAATATTGTGATATCCTCGGCCTTCGATCTTTTCCAACCTTGAAAGATAAAGAGGCAGATTATTCAGAAGATCTATTCAATAAGTTCATCAACTATTGTGGGGTGCCGGTTGTTTCCTTAGAGAGTGCTACCAGACACCCACTACAGAGCTTAACGGATCTTATTACGATTACGGAACACAAGAAAAAGGATAAACCTAAGGTTGTTCTGGCTTGGGCCCCACATGTGAAGGCGCTTCCTCAGGCTGTTCCTAATTCATTTGCCGAATGGATGAGCAAAGCCCAGGAAGAAGGGCTATTGAATTTTACCGTAGCACAACCAGCCGGCTATGAACTGAATGAGGATTTTACCCAAGGAGCGCATATTACAACTGACCTCCAAGAGGCCTTAAAGGATGCCGATTTTGTGTATGTGAAAAACTGGTCTTCCTATAAAGAATACGGCGCTGTTTATCCGGTGAATGAAAACTGGATGATGGATAATGAGAAATTGAAATTGACCAATGATGCGAAGGTTATGCACTGTTTGCCGGTTCGTCGGGATTTGGAATTATCCTCCGAGATATTGGATGGACCAAATTCATTGGTGATCAAAGAAGCAAGCAATAGGGTGTGGGCTGCTCAAGTGGTTTTGAAAAGAATGTTGGAGGACTTGAAAAGCTAAGAATTCATGTCGGTATTAAATATTATTAAGATTGGTGGGAATGTGATCGATGATGCCAATCAATTATCTGCCTTTTTGGAGAAATTTTCAGCGCTGCCTGGTCGGAAGATCCTGGTTCATGGCGGTGGTAAAATTGCGACCCGTATCGCAAGCGATATGGGGATCGAGGCCAAAATGGTAGAAGGAAGAAGAATAACAGATGCAGCGATGTTGGATGTGGTCACGATGGTCTATGCTGGATTGACCAATAAGAATATCGTTGCTGAACTACAGAAATATAACTGTGATGCCATCGGCTTATGCGGGGCAGATGCAAACGTGATCAAAGCTGTAAAAAGACCGGTAAAAGAAATCGATTATGGTTTTGTGGGCGATATCCTTGCCGATTCCATCAATGGCCTAGCCATTAAAAAGTTATTGGAAGCAGAATTTATCCCGGTGTTCTCTGCCATTACCCATAATGGACATGGGCAGCTCCTGAATACCAATGCGGATACCATTGCTTCTTCACTGGCGGTTGCACTGTCAAAACTATACGAAGTATCACTGATTTATTGTTTCGATAAAAATGGTGTTCTAAAAGATGTAAATGATGATAATTCCGTGATTGAGACCATCAAATCTTCGGAGTTTGAAACTTTAAAGGAAGGGAAAGTAATCCATGATGGCATGATTCCAAAGCTATTCAATGCTTTTGATGCCATATCCAAAGGAGTTACCAACGTCTATATTGGTCATGCCAATAACCTGCATCTTTTTCAACAGCGTAAATTCGGAACCTGTTTGATTGCTTAACAGCGGGGAACTATTTTCCCCCTATAAACGAACCTAAACACATGAATAGAATTACGATTATTGGCGGAGGAAACATAGGATTATCCTTAGCTAGAGGCTTGGTAAAGGCCGCTTATTGCGATGCCCAATCCATTACGATCACACGCCGCAACCTTTCCTCTTTGGAAGAGAAAAAGAAAGATGGGTTTAACGTAAGTGACCATAACCCCGAAGCTATTTCTGATGCTGATTATATTGTATTAGCTATTCTACCCCAACAGATCCGAAAAGTGATGGATGAGATCGCGCCTACACTCAGAGCCGATCAGACCATTATTTCGGTTGCATCAGGTGTTTCCTGTGCGGATATCAAAGAAGTATTAGGACAAGATAAGGTCGTCATTCGGGCCATGCCCAATACCGCTATTGCCATCGGACAATCCATGACCTGTATCTCCACAGATCAAGCAGACCAGGAAAAGATCGATGAAGTTTCAAAAATGTTTGAATCGGTAGGATCTGTGGTGGTAATCAACGAAGATCTGATGACCTCGGCCACTGCCTTGTGCGCCTGTGGGATTGCCTTTTTTCTGAGAGGTATCCGAGCGGCCAGCCAAGGAGGTGTAGAGATTGGTTTCCATGCGCATGATGCCCTTAAAATGGCTATTCAGACGGCTAAGGGTGCTGCAGATCTTTTACTTCAAATGGGAAGCCATCCAGAAAGTGAAATCGATAAAGTTACTTCACCAAAAGGTTGTACCATTGCCGGATTGAATGAAATGGAGCATAACGGCTTCAGCTCAGCTTTTATCAAAGGCATAAAACTATCAGCCAAAAAAGCAGGAGGATTATATAATGACTGATGTAGATTTACTGATTGCGGAAAGTACAGATCTCTTACAGCAATTGATCCGGACAACCTCCTATAGCCGGGAGGAATCGGAAACCGCAGAAATCATAACCCAATTTTTAATCAATGCGGAGATCCCTTCCGAACGCGTGGGGAATAATGTGATTGCGTACAATAAGTATTTTGAGGACTCCAAGCCGACCGTTCTACTCAATTCGCATCATGATACCGTAAAACCAAATCCTGCCTATACAAAGGATCCGTTTCTCCCGCAGATAGAAGACGAAAAGCTATATGGGTTAGGAAGCAATGATGCTGGAGGATGTTTGGTTTCTTTGATTGCCGCATTCCGCTATTTCAATGAACTCCAGGACTTGCCTTTCAACCTCTGTCTCTTAGCTTCGGCCGAAGAGGAGGTATCCGGTAAGGGCGGGGTAGAAGAGGCCTATAAACACCTAAAACCATGTGATTTTGCCATTGTAGGCGAACCAACCCTCTTGGATTTGGCTATTTCCGAAAAAGGATTGATGGTACTCGACTGTGAAGCAATAGGGGAAGCGGGCCATGCCGCAAGAAATGAAGGTGTAAATGCCATCTATAAAGCATTGGATGATATCCAATGGTTCCAGACCTTTGAATTCCCGAAGAAGTCTGCCTCCTTAGGACCAGTTAAAATGAGTGTCACCATGATCGAAGCAGGTTCACAACATAATGTAGTTCCGGCAAGTTGTAAGTATGTGGTGGATGTGCGCACAACCGATGTGTATAATAATGAAGAAGTACTTCAGATCATTAAAGAGAACATAAAGAGCAAAGTTCAGGCGCGTTCTACGCGGTTAAATCCATCTTCCATCCCGTTGGACCATCCTATAGTAAAGGCTGGTCTAGCTTTAGGGAAGAAGACCTATGGTAGCCCAACTATGAGCGATCAGGCATTATTGCCTATTCCATCTGTAAAAGTAGGACCAGGTGATTCTGCACGGTCCCATTCTGCGGATGAATTTATTTATCTGAAAGAAATTGATGAGGGGATCCGATTTTATATCGCCCTATTAGAAAATATAAAAAGCGGGATATGATTCATATCCCGCTTTTCTTTTCACATGTAGCGACTCCTTTGGAAAACGCTTCTATTATAAGGTAATCTGTCTTTTGATGCTTTCTTCAAGAGAGATGATCGTTTCTGTACGTTGGATTCCCTTTAAGCCTTGGATATCCTCGTTCAAAACTTTTCTCAAATGAGAGGTGTCGCGGCAAACTATTTTAGCGAATGCACTGTACTGACCCGTACAATAGTGCAATTCCACAACTTCTTTAACCTGTTTTAGCTGTTCTACAGCATCTGCATACTGCGAACCCTTCTCTAAATAGATACCTAAGAAGGCAGTGATGTCAAATCCAACCTTTTGAGGGTTGATAATTAGGTTTGAACCACTAATTATGCCCAATTCTTCCATTTTTTTCATCCTAACATGGATGGTTCCTCCGGAAACTATCAGTTTTTTTGCAATTTCGGTGTATGGAATAGAGGCATCTTCCATTAAAATGGATAAAATTTGAACATCCAGGTTGTCTAAATCGTAATTTGAATAGTTTTTCTCCATAAAAATGGTATTTATTTGTTATTAAAATAGTTTATTTTTAAAAATATCGAAAAAAATCAAATAATTTTCAATTTTTTTCGATAAAATATTAAATTTGATTCAACAAACATGGTAAATCATTGAAAATATCATGTTCCTTCCCTCAAAATAACATAGGTTTATAATTGGTTAGCGTTGAAGCTTCTCGCCCGAGAAGCTTCTTCCATTTAAAATCCAACCTCAAAAACCTTGGTATTTTATATTTTTTCAAAAATAACAACATTTATTGGTATTTTAATAATCGATTAATAATATTTTGGTAATTTAATTAACATATTTGCATTTGACTATTGGAGTTATAATTACTTAATATTTTGTACATTCGAAAAGCGGATAAATTAATGGATATGAAAGAGGATGATGTAAAGATTTCGAGGAAGAAGCCGATTTTTCCAGTGGGTCCTGGCTTATTAAAATACCTAAAAGCTTACCAAAGGGATGGGAAATTACCATTGGCCTATCGCGATCTTTTGAATTTTCATGAAACTATTCCTTCTATCGATAAAAATGGCGATGATACCCTTTGGGAAATCCCGCTTTACCCGCCACATGTACAAGATCAACTGTACGATCAATTGAAGATTGTTTATGCCCAATTGAAAGCTTCGGGAAATACCCGTATCGTACAGCATAAGGTAATCGAAAAGATTGAATTCTGCGCCTTTGGCAATACCCACCCTTTCCGGATCAAGATCGTCAACCGGTTGAACGATGTGTATGATTACTTCTATATCAAACAAGCCGATGCTTCCAGAATCTATGGATTGGAATTGGAGGAAATCCTTTCGCCCAATCAAGTGAATTATCTGTATGATCGGGATACCTTAGTGGAGGAGCATATCGTCGGAATACCAGGCGATACCTTTAGTAAGGGTCGGATGTTTTCGCCAGATTATAACCAGACCAGGATTGCCAAAGAATTTGTGAAGTTTAATGAACGATGCGTGATTTCCATGTTAGGTGATATGCGGGCATATAACTTTGTGATGCAGATTACCCCTGATTTTGATGATTTCCAATTCCGGATTCGGGCCATTGACTTTGATCAGCAGTTTTACGAAGGTAATATCAAGGTGTATATGCCGCAGTTCTTCAAAGAGAACTTCCCCTATGTAAAACTGTCTATGGAACATCTCAATGATAAAACGGTGCTGCAATACCAACAGGAAGAGCGATCCTCCATAGTACATCGGGTCCGTAGTGAAAGGCATCGGATCAAAGATTTGCGGGATGCATCCAAAACCCAACAACTATCCACGCCAGAAAATATCGAACGGTTAAAGGTTCAATATGCAAAATACTATGATAATGAGAATTATTTCCATTGCGAATCCATGACCGACATCATCGAAATGAATGTGAAAAACGTGATCCGCCAAGTGCAGTTATAGCAAACTGGCTCAGCGTTTCTGTAGAAAAAACATTAGATTTTACTTTACTCTTTTTTGATTGTCCTTGACAAAGGCCTCCCAACCCGAATAGGATTTACCGGTTTGGGTATCGTTTTGTTGGAAAGAATGACAAACCGCTACGGCAAGCCCGTCCGTGGCATCCAAAAATTCAGGAGTTTCTTTGAACCCCAATAAATTCTGCAGCATGGCCGCCACTTGTTCTTTACTGGCATTTCCATTGCCTGTAACCGACTGTTTAATCTTTCTTGGGGAATATTCAAAGATGGGGATATCCGATTGCAGCGCAGCAGCCATCGCTACGCCTTGTGCCCGACCAAGCTTCAGCATCACCTGGATATTCTTTCCGTAAAACGGAGCCTCTAAAGCAACGCAATCGGGTTGGTACTGTTCAATCAATGCTGAGGTCTTTTTGAAAATACGCTGAAGCTTAAGGGCATGATCATCCAGATGCCCCATCTTGATCACGCCAAGGGTGATCAGGGAAATCTTTTTGTTCACTTCTTTTACAATACCATAACCTAGAACTACTGTTCCAGGGTCGATACCTAAAATAATCCTTTCCTTCGCTTTTTCCTTTTGCATGCTACAATATTACGATTTTGTCAATCATTGCACATTAAAAACCGTTATTAATTAAAAAATTGTTAAAATTGTGCTTTCATAACGGAGTTGACAAAGATTCAAAAAAAATATCTCAATATTCTCATTAAAGTCGGCATCGTGGCTTTGGCCATGTGGTTCGTCTTTTCTAAAGTCAGCAATCAGAACAACTTGCTTGCCTTCAAGAAACTGATCCAGAATATTGATCATACCACCATGTGGTTCATCATTGTGGTTGTGTTCTTATTGATGTTCCTGAACTGGTTTTTAGAGGTCATTAAATGGAAGTTCCTGGCTCGTAAAATTGAAGAATTATCTTTATGGAAAGCTACAAAATCCGTTTTTTGCGGATTGACCTGGGCTATTTTTACACCCAATAGAATAGGGGAGTATGGCGGTAGGATTATGGTCCTAAAACCCGAACATCGCGCGAAAGCAGCGGTCTCCATGGGGGTAGGTTTGTTCGGTCAATTGGTGCTCACCTCGGTGTTTGGAGCCCTAAGTATTGCTTGGTTCGTCACTAAATTCATTGATACCCCAACTCCGGTCGACTTTGGAATCTGGATATTGGCGATCATCTATGCCCTGGCGTTTGTCGTCCTCTATTTCAATGTCTCCTGGATCGATTACCTGGTTGGAAAAATCAAGTTCCTAAAAAAGATCAAACCCTTTTTCGCCGTATTGGAAGATTATTCCACGAAAGAATTGGCCTATGTGTTATGGCTTTCCACCTGCAGGTTTGCCATCTTTACTTCCCAATATATTATCCTGATGTTGATCATCCTACCTGAACTACCGTTGGTCTCCATGGTATTGATGATTTTTATTATGTTCTTCATTCAATCGGCCTTGCCAACCTTGGATATTTTCGACTTTAGTGTCCGCAGTTTTGTGGCAAGTAATTTATATGCCTATATTACGACCCAAGAAATCGCAGTCATGGCTATTGTGTCCTTTGTCTGGTTCGTCAATTTGATCTTTCCGGCTATTATTGGTTCCTTTTTTGTATTAAACGTGAATTATATCGGTGATTCTAAGTCTTAGTTTCTATTTGTTCATCATGACCATCGTTTATGTGGTCCTTGTCCTTTACATGCGAAATGGTTGGATGCGGATTCCATATTTTAAAAGCGAAGAGCATTTTCCGAACGAAAAGGTCTCCATCATTATTGCCGCACGTAATGAGGAGCAGAATATAGCAAAGACCTTAGATGCCATCATGGCTCAAGATTATCCAAAAGAACTACTGGAAGTTATTGTTATTGATGATCACTCTACTGATAAAACAGGACTGATCGTACAATCCTATGCCACGCGAGGTGTCAAGCTGATCACCCTCAATGAGGGCAGCAAATTGAATTCCTACAAGAAATTTGCCATCAATAAGGCGATCATTGCTTCTGAAGGTGATATCATCATTACAACAGATGCCGATTGCCAAATGGGTACTAAATGGGTCAGGACCATCATCTCCTACATGGTATTGAACCAAAAACAGATGGTTTCCTCACCTGTATCTTACCATGAAGAAAAATCCTATTTCGAAAAACTACAAACATTGGAGTTTCTGTACTTGATAGGCTTAGGGGCTTCAGGAATTGGAAATGAGAATCCAACTACCTGTAATGGAGCTAACCTGGCGTATAGAAAATCTTTATTCTTTGAAATGGGTGGGTTTAAAGGTATTGATGACCTGGCTTCAGGCGATGATGAACTATTGCTTCATAAGGTTGCTGAGAATCATTCGGCCTGGATTGGTTTCTGTAAATCAAGGGATGCCGTAGTCTATACGGATGCGAAGGAGAATCTCAAAGCATTCTTGAACCAGAGGCGCCGTTGGGCATCCAAGAGTACAAAATATAAGGATAAAAAAGTAGTGGTGTTAGGGGTATGTATTTGGATCTTTAATCTTGTTTTCTTGGGAAGTCTGCTCTCCGTGTTGGTCTTGGATAAGGATGCCCAAACATTGGTGCTTGTTTCCCTCATCTTTAAATTCTTGTGCGAACTGGCTTTTCTTTACCCCGTTTTAGCTTTTATGAGACGGAAAGAATTACTGGTCAACCTACCTTTGCTTACCGTTATACATCCTTTATACCTCGTCTACATCGGAATCATGGGGAATATCGGAAAATACGATTGGAAAGGTAGAACGGTCAAATAGATTTGACAGACTAGGAAATACCTAATTTTCTTCTTTTACTTTTGCCCGGATTGCCTCTTCGGCTTTTTTCACCACTTCTTCCAAACTTAGTCCTTCCGTAGGGATAGGATCGAGTACTTCCCAAGTCATATGGGTGAACGGACGTAAAGGGAATGAACCCCACTGCACCATTTTATAGGATCCGTTGATCGCAATAGGTACCACCAAGGCATCGGGGTTTTTCTTTAATAAGGTGGCTATTCCTCCAACCGAAAAAGCTTTCATTTTACCAGTTTTCGTCCTGGTTCCTTCCGGAAATATAAATGCCGACCAGTTATGTTGTTTCATGTTGTTAGCAAGCTTTAAAATCTCTGCAATAGATTGTTTGGGATCCTTACGGTCGATGTTTGCGGCTCCTCCATGTTTTAGGTTAAAGGAAATACTGGGAATATTAGCCGTCATCAGTTCCAATTTGCTGATGAATTTGCCATGAAACCTTCTCAAAAAGAAAATCAAAGGTGGAATATCGTAGGTGCTTTGATGGTTCGCAATAAAAATGATAGGTCTACCAGTAGGCAGGCTTTTATTGTCGATAAATTCAGTCCTATTGAATAACGTATAATTACAGGCCACCAACAGACCATTCAGGATATCAACACTTTTTTTATGTGCACTATATCCACCCAACTTTAAACATAACCATTGAATGGGATGGAATATCAATAATGAAAGTGCAAATGACAAATAAAATATAGGGGTTAGGATAAAACCTAATACTTTTCTCATAATCAAATTAAAATTGAGCAAATATACATAATTGAATATTATGCATCGTTTAATGTTTTAAAAACAAAATATTATTCATTTAAATTTGAATAATATTAAAGTTATATTTAACTTTATTAAAATTAAACATTAAAAAATGAAATTCCCACTGCATTGCCCCGCATGTAACCATGAAATGACCGTCGTTAAGCTTCATTGCGATTCCTGCCATACGGAGGTAGCAGGAAAATTTGGATTGCCCATGTTCCTCAAATTAGAACCTGATGAACAGGATTTTATCATGCAATTCTTGCTTGACTCCGGAAGCCTTAAAGAAATGGCCAACAAAATGGGGAAGAGCTATCCTACTGTTCGGAACAAACTGGATGAACTCATTGAAAAGATTAAAAACCTTCAAAATTTAGAACATGAAAATTAATATCCTATCAAAAATTATTTACCCTTTTGAAAACAACACCAGCAATTTTTTACTGATTCTCGGATGTTGCTCTTTCCTTTTATTGTGCTTTTTGGGGTACAAATGGGAATTTATTTCCGATGGGATAATACAGATGCATCATTCGAAACCTAGAGAATTTTGGGAAGTGCTCATTAACAACCTGATCAACACGGCGTCCCTCAGTATGCTGATGTTTTTCCTGGCAAGATTAATTTATGCCAAAACACGGTTTATTGATGTGTTAATCGTGGTGTTAGTAACGCAGATCAATCTGGTTTTCATTGCTGTGATTTTGTTAAATCCTATGTTAAAAGAAATAACAGATAATATTATTCCTTCTGTAATAAATGGTGATATAAAAACCGATAGGGGAATGTTAAATCAATTATTTTGGATTTCCATTGCGTCCATATTTGCATTGCTATTTCTGTTATTGTTTTTCTTTTTGCTGGTTCAGGGTATGAAAATTGCCATGAATAGCAAAAAGGGATATCATGGAATCATCATTATTCTGATGACTCTACTATTGGATGCGTTATTATGGATCACAAGACCTTATATCAATTAAAAATGAAGAAATATTTATTTATACTATTTACGCTGTTCGGATGCAGCTTAAGCTTTGGACAATCGTTTGAAGGCACTTGGGAAGGAAGTTTGGAAATTCAGGGTATGGAACTCCCACTGGTTTTTGAACTGAAATATGATGGCGAATGGAAAGGGACCATGCAAAGCCCAAAACAGTCGAAACAGAAGGCTCCCTTATCGAGTATCAAAGCGAGTGCTGATTCTATTTATATTGAAATGAAAATGATCGGCCTAAAGTATGCTGGCAAGCTCAGTCCCGACAAGCAGGCTATTGATGGCATTATCCAACAAGGTGGTTTGAAAGCGCCTATGCGAATGCTTAAAAAAGATCCTGCAACAATTGTTACGGATTTCCCTAAGGTACGATCGCAAAAAGTGGCTCCACCATATAGTTACGACACCTTGGACATACAATTTCCCAATACTGCCGAGAAGATCAAATTGGCTGGTACCATCACCAAACCGAAAGGGGAAGGAAGGTATCCTGCGGTAGTTTTGGTCAATGGTTCAGGGCCTCTTGATAGGAATTCGGCCATGTATGGACATGAGCCTTTCAAGGTGTTGGCAGATTATTTAACCAAGCAGGGAATAGTGGTATTGCGATATGATGAACGTGGAGTGGGCAAATCAGAAGGGGATTTCAAAACCGCTACCTCAGCAGATTTAGGGAAAGATGCCTTGGCGGCAATCAAGTACCTAAGGACACAATCGAATGTAGACCCTAAGAAAGTTGGCATTGTCGGCCATAGTGAGGGCGGACTCATATCCTTTTTATTGGCAGGACAACGAATTGCCGGTCTTGATTATATTGTTTCCTTAGCTGGGCCAGCTATACGGATCGATTCCTTGATGATCCTTCAGAACGAAGCCTTGGCCAAAAATAGTGGTACAACGATCGATCCCAAGCAATTGGCGATGATTAAACGGAATTATGAGATTGCTAAAAGCAATCTGTCCACAGAGAAAGCTTTTGAAGCTATTATGACTAACATGAAAGTTATCCCTGGCAGCCAGGAAGCTGATTTTGCTGATCAGATTGCAGTGCTTATTACGCCATGGTATAGGTATTTCTTGAAAATAGATCCGACCACTTTTATCCGTAAGATTAAAGTTCCAGTTTTTGCAGCCTATGGCGGAAAAGATGTTCAGGTTACTTCCACCGAAAACTTAGAAAGTTTAACAGATAATCTACCAAAACATCCGAAGAATGAAATAAAGTTGTATCCCAACCTGAACCATTTGATGCAACCTGCTAAAACCGGTGGAATCGGAGAATATCCAGAGATCCCCATCAGTTTAGATACAGAGCTGATGAAAGATATTACCAATTGGATAAAGGCCTTATAAAAAATCAGATATAAAAAAAATGGGAACATATTAGATGTTCCCATTTTTTTATATCCTATTTAATTATTTAAAAACAATCGAGGAGCGCCCCATAATGGCATTGTCTGCATATAACAAGATGGTATAAGCGCCTTTTTGAAATTTATGATCCTGGTCGGACCAAGCCATTTGGTATTCTTGGCCATTATTCGAAAAATTGATGGATTGTTTAAACGTGTACTGAAGCTTTTCTCCATGCACATAGAAAAGATCTTCCGAATTGGCGATTAAATTACCTTTTGGATTGATGATACGTACATAGATGTCCTTTTTACCCGTATCAGCAAGCGGATTGTCTGCAATGGTAAAATTGATCTGCATTTTGTCAATACGCTTTGCTTTTGTTTCCAATTCTACATCACCACTTTTCTTCATTTCTACACCCGCAATGTGGATGTTGGATACCTTTAGGTTAGATGCTTTGGAGATCTTGTCAGATAGCTGTCTCTTTTCAGTGCTAAGCGTATTAGCCCTTGTTTTATTTAATTCAGATTCCTCTTTCAGTTGGAGATTGGATTCTGCTAATAATTCATTTTTTATCTTCAGTCCCGTAACCTCATCCTTCATCTTGGATACCTGGTCCTTCAATCGCGCAACCTCCTGCTTCGCATGCTCCACCTGAACATCCGTTACTTCGCCTTTTTCCAATGCCGTACGTAATTCCTCAATTTTAATGCGGGCAGTTTTCTCTGCATTGATCAAAGCCTCATTGCTCTCAAAATCTTGAGACTTCAGGTTGTCCAATTCCGCTTCGATGCGGTCTATCTCCGTTTGTAGATTCTCTTTTTGAAGGGTTACTGTGTAAAGCTTTTCTCCTGAGGATTTAAACTTTACGTAAAAATATATGTTTGTAGCAAGTAAAGCTGCAATAGCAATAATAAAAAAGTAAACCTTTGAATTATCTCTCTTTCCAACGGGATCATCAACCGAATTCTGGCTGTTTACTTTATGTTCCTCAGTTTTCATATTAAATAACGCTGAAATTTATGTGGATCCTTTACAGGACAAACATAAATGCAAAAATGATTCCTAATAAATAATAAAGTTTGAAAGCAAATATTGTTCCAAATACTTTTACTCAAAATAATTTAGGGTATCAAAGCCGCCTGCTTTAAGGTATTCCTCCTTCTGCATTAGCTTAAGATCAGAAAGGACCATCTCATTTACCAGCATTTCCAAGCTGTATTTAGGTTTCCATCCTAGTTTCTGATTGGCTTTAGTAGGGTCTCCAATCAATAGGTCCACTTCCGTCGGGCGGTAATAACGAGCATCTACCTTCACAACGGTTTGTCCTAATTTTATTTTTTCCGGGTCTAATCCCAATGCTTTTAATTTCTCGTCGTTGCGGTCGATGATAACTCCTTTTTCAGCTTCTGCTTTACCAGAGAATTCCACTTCAACGCCCAGCTCTGCAAAGGCCATCCGCACAAATTCCCTTACCGTGGTGGTTATTCCGGTAGCAATGACAAAGTCTTCCGCAATTTCCTGTTGTAAGATAAGCCACATAGCCTCCACATAATCTTTCGCATGTCCCCAATCACGTTGCGCAGAAAGGTTACCAAGGAATAATTTATCCTGTAGGCCTAAAACGATCTTCGCAGCTGCTCTTGTGATTTTACGGGTCACGAAGGTTTCCCCACGTACTGGACTCTCATGGTTGAATAAAATACCATTACAAGCATACATGTTATAGGCCTCCCGATAGTTAACCGTAATCCAGTAGCCATATAGTTTGGCTACCGCATAAGGGCTGCGCGGGTAGAATGGTGTAGTCTCACTCTGTGGCACCTGTTGTACCAAGCCATATAGCTCAGAAGTAGATGCTTGATAGATCCGACAGCGTTCTACCATTCCCAACAAACGAACCGCCTCTAAAATCCGAAGCGTTCCTAAACCATCCGCGTTTGCGGTATATTCTGGGGTGTCGAAACTAACCTTAACATGCGATTGGGCAGCAAGATTATAGATCTCGTGTGGTCTAGTTTCTTGAATGATGCGGATCAGGTTTGTAGAATCGGTCAGATCGCCATAATGAAGCACGAAATTACGACCCAATTGGTGCGGGTCTTGGTATAGATGGTCTATCCTATCGGTATTGAAAGAAGAACTTCTTCTTTTCAATCCATGAACGATATAACCTTTTTTTAGTAAAAACTCAGCTAAATAAGCACCATCCTGACCAGTAATACCGGTTATCAGCGCTACTTTTTGATTCTCTTGACTCATTCTACTGTTAATATCCGACAAATATATTGCAAATAAACAGGAAACGATTGATATATAAAAAATAAAGCCGCAGATTTCTCCGCGGCTTTTTCAAATATTTTAGGAAAACTTAGTTCGCCACGCGACTAAATTTAAATAATAAGGTACCTTGTCCATTGTCCAATGGAATCGGCATACGCATTTCCAAACCGTTTTCATCGGCGTAGGATAGATCCAAACGGTATCCACTTGTTACGTTGGCAGCCTTATCTCCAGCATACAATTTCTTGAACTGGAAAGAGGGTTGACCACCTGTTTTGCCTGGATTGAAGATAGACCAAACGATGGTACGAACCGCACCGTTGGCACAAAGATTACCTTCCGCATTGAACGTAATGGTTCCGCGTTGGTTACCACCTGGCAAATCCCAGATCGATCCAATGAAACAATCTACCGGTGCCTCATCAAAAATGTTCTTGATGGTATAAGAACTTGGAATGTTCTCCCGAGTAACGGAATTTAAAACCCATTTTCCTTTTACTCCTGAACGCCATTGCGATGCTGTAGGTCCTTGTCCTGATACTTCAGTGCCGGCGCCTGTACCACCCTTCTTCTGGGCTCCACAACTACCCAAGATTAACACACAGGTTAACAGGGTTAAAAATGAAAAAATACGTTTGTGCATATTACAAAGTTTAAAATAGTATATTAAATGTATATTCGTAGCAAAATAACGTTTGAAATTTTGATGAACAAAACATCCAAAAATCATACCATAAGCAAAATTGTTGCCAAGGCTATTCTGAGATTTATCTTAATCATACTCCTCCTTGGAATTGCTTTCAGCTTCAGCAAAGATGCTAATTTACTCGATAAGGTCTCCCTCTTTTTTCCCCATAAATGGGCTATATTTGCACCTATAACATTATTTGTCATCTTCTTGTTGCTGATGTTCATTATGTTAAGGGAAAAATATAGGAAAACAGATATCAATTGGCTTTTTAGTTTGAGCGGAGCTTTTCTGCTTTTTTATTTGATCATGCTCTATTCCCGCATCTATCCGATGCTTTAAAAAAAAAATATTTTAAAATGGATAAAACAAAGATTTGGGCCATTAGTAAAAATTTGCTGAAAGTACTCATTACTGTGGGCGCTTTTTACTGGTTATTCAGCAAATTGAATCCAAAAGATATCCAGGAGGTAAAGGAAGCGCTGCTTTCCAGTAATCCATGGTACCTGCTCCTGGCTCTACTTTTCTATTTTATTTCTATTGTCATTGCATCATCCCGATTAAATTCCTTCTTTAAGGCCATTGGTTTGAATCTACCAGAGCGTTATAATTTCCGTTTGTATTTATTAGGCCTATTATATAATTTCTTTCTGCCAGGTGGAATTGGAGGCGATGGCTATAAGATCTTTTTTATCAAGAAGAATTTTAATATATCGAGGAAGAAAGTATTGGGGGCAGTGTTTTTTGATCGATTGAGTGGTCTTTGGGCATTAGGGATTGTCTCAGGGGCACTAATTATTTTTATGCCGCGTTTTGCTATTCCGAATTCGGTTACTATTGGGGTATTGCTCATCGGAACCATTAGTTACCTCTATGTGCTCAGGTTATTCTTCAAGGAATTTCTAGCAAACTTTGTGATCACGCATCTCAAGGCATTATTTGTTCAGGGTTTTCAGGCCGCAGCCGCCATCTGTATCTTATACTCCATCGGATTTGACGACAAGTTTTCTCCTTACATATTCATATTTATGTTATCCTCTATTACGGCTATTATTCCATCCATCGGAGGAGCTGCAGGGGTTAGGGATTCGGCGATGGTATCTCTTGCTGTTTATTTAGGGCTTTATAGGCATTTCTCTTTAATCATTTCCATGACATTTTATATCATCTCCTTGATCGTAGCATCAAGCGGGATCTATTATATTTTTAGACCTCAACGCTTAGGGGCAGATCGCTTACCATCGGCTAAAGAAGTAGAGGCAGAAATCGAAAAAGAAGAAGAATAATGGCAAATATTGTTATCACAGGCGCAAGCAGCGGAATAGGTTTTGAAGCTGTACTGGATTTAACCGCAAATAAGGATCATCAGGTTATTGCGTTGGCAAGATCAGCAGATAAACTTCGAAAATTGCATGAAATTGCGAGCTCGTTGAATCATGATGGTGGGAAATTATATCCTGCCCAATTTGATATTGTATATGATAATTATCCGGATTCTTTAGTGCCATTTATCCAATCAAAATTCGGTACGGTGGATATCTTGATCAACAATGCCGGAGCATTGATCAATAAGCCATTTTTGGAATCTACAGCGGAGGATTTTGCACAAATGCTGCAGTCCAATCTGATCGGACATGTGAATATGATCAGGCATATCGTGCCTTTGATGACGAATGGTGGTCATATTGTGAATATTTCCAGTATGGGTGGTTATCAAGGATCTTCCAAATTTCCAGGTCTTTCTGCGTATTCTTCCAGTAAAGGGGCATTGTCGATCTTGACGGAGTGTTTGGCTGAGGAATTTAAGGATAGGAATATCCAGGTTAATTGCCTGGCTTTAGGGTCGTCGCAGACAGAGATGTTTGAGGCGGCGTTTCCGGGTGTTGAAGCAGGTACATTAGCCTTTGAGATGGGAAGATATGTCGCAGAGTTTGCCCAGAACGGTAATAAATATTATAATGGCAAGGTCTTGCCGGTCGCTAATACTACGCCATAGGTTTTAAGTCGTCATTGCGAGGAACTCTATGTCATTGCGAGGAACTCTACGTCATTGCGAGGAACTCTACGTCATTGCGAGGAACGAAGCAATCTTTCGATTAGTGTAAAGATTGCTTCGTTCCTCGCAATGACGCGTTCCACCCCACCTACACACCCCACCTACACACCCCACCTACACCCACCTCATCTCCACCCACCCATCTCCACCCAACCCACTTACATCCACCCCATCCCCACCTCTATTAAATAAATATGAAAATATTTATTGTATTATAATAATAATTAATTCATAATTCCTTAAATTACACCTATCAAACAACCTAATAATCCCAATTATTAGGCTGAACAACTAATCAATAACAAACAATCAAATTATGAAAAGAAAGCTACTGTTTTTCACGATGGCTCTTCTGGCGAGTATTCAGGTATTTGCACAGAATCGGAGCATCTCGGGAAAAGTTACAGATGCCGTGAGCAACAAGCCCATTGCAGGAGTAACCATCAAAGGAGTAGGAACCAACTATGCTGCGCAGACAGATGGGAATGGGGAATACCAAATCGAAATCAACCAAGCTGCTACCGCATTACATTTTTCCTATCTAGGATATGCCTCTCAGCTAGTTAAATTAACCGGACAATCCAATATCAACATTTCGCTCACACCTTCTGCCGCCGATCTGGAAGAAGTTGTTGTTGTAGGATACGGTACACAAGTGAAAAAGGACATGACCGGATCGGTCGCCTCTGTGAAAATGTCCGACTTGGAGAGTGTACCCCTTCAAACGGTTGAAAGTGCGCTCCAAGGCCGTGCTTCAGGTGTATTCATCAATAGCAGTAGTGGTAAATTAGGGCAGGCCTTACAGATCAGAGTACGTGGTACCTCTTCTATTTCGGCAGGAAACCAACCATTATTCGTTATTGATGGGGTGCCGATCATTACCACCGATATGGGAACCTATGATGAGCCAGACAATCCCTTGGCTGCCATCAGCCCAGATGATATCGAATCCATGGAGGTGTTAAAAGATGCCGCTTCATCCGCAATCTATGGAGCGAGGGCATCCAACGGGGTCGTCTTGATTACCACCAAAAAAGGTAAAGCAGGTCGTACGAATATAGACCTTGGCTATTTTGCCGGCTATAGCGACCCGACCAAAAGAGGCGACTTCCTAAATGTCGATCAATATCGCCAATTATTGACCGAAGCAGTAACCAATGCGGGTTACATCGATCCGGTGGATGGTTATGCAAATATGAGCGAGTTCTGGGAAGACTGGACCGGAACAACGGATTGGGATGAGAACTTCAACTCCAATTGGGTCAATGAAGGTCTTCAACGCGGAAATATCCAGCAGATTTCAGCTTCAGTTTCTGGTGGGGATAGCAAAACCCGTTTTATTGCTTCAGGAAGCTACAATGACAATAAGGGTATTGTGGTGGGCAATAGATTTGTCAGAACATCAGGTAGGATAGGCCTGGACCACAGTGCAAATAATTGGTTGGAAATCGGTGGTTCCATCAATATCAATAAAATTGATAATTACAGGGTCAACAGTGATAATGCTTTTGCCAATCCATTACAATTAAATGCGCTGCCACCAATCCAACCGATCCGTGATGCCGATGGTCAATTGAACCGTTATACGGTGTATTATAATAACTTGATCAATCTGGAAAATGGAAATAACCTATCCAATACCTACCGTACCTTCGGTACAGCTTATGCCAGTGCAAGGATTACCCCTGATTTGGTATTCCGCAGTGAATACGGTATGGATTTTCAGAACCTGGAAGAAGAATTGTTTTTAGGGACCAGAACCCAGGATGGGGGAGATGTAGGTGGATATGCCTACAGTTACCAAGCTAGATCCATCAATTTCAATACAAACAATACGCTGACCTATTCCAAAACATTCAACGATATACATAACTTCTCCTTAATGGGGGGGTATGTCTTACCAACAGGGTCAGTTTAGATATACCTCAGCTGAGGGTAATGGTATGCCATCCGATAAATTCAAAAAGGTAGTCAGCGCAGCCATTAAATCGAATGCTAGTGCGTCCGCTTCAGATTTCTCCTTTCTGTCCTATTTGGCAAGAGCGAATTATAAACTGATGGATCGTTATATGATCGATGCTTCCGTTCGGATGGATGGATCTTCACGTTTTGGGGCAAATGAACAATACGGTGTATTTCCAGCTGTAGGTTTGGGTTGGACCATTTCGGAGGAAGATTTCCTCAAAGATAACGAAACCTTAAACTTCCTGAAGTTGAGAGCAAGTTATGGTAAGACCGGAAATGCCGAAATCGGGAATTACCGTTGGAGATCACTTTATGGTGGTGCGAACTATGCCGGTATTCCAGGAACCATTCCTTTCCAGATCGGTGATGAAGATCTGACCTGGGAAACAACCGCTGCTAGCAATTTTGGATTTGATTTTGGCCTTTTCCAAGATCGGATCTCCGGAACATTGGAATATTACCATAAAAAGACTACCGATCTATTGTTGAATGTGCCAATCGAATCTGTTAATGGTTACAGCAGCGTATTCCGCAACATTGGCGATATGGAAAACAAAGGGTATGAGATTACCCTAAACAGTAAAAACTTAGTTGGTGATTTCCAATGGTCTACTTCCTTTAATATTTCCTTCAATAAAAATAAAGTATTGAAGTTGAACGATGGCCAACCGATTTATCCAGGAGGACGTTATTTAGGCCGGGTGGAAGAAGGTCAACCATTTGGTGTGTTCTATGGGGTGGCTTATGCCGGAGTCGATCCAGCCAATGGAGATGCTTTATATTATAAGGATGCCAGCCGTACCGAAACGACCAATGATTTCTCCGAAGCTGAAAATCAGCACTTGGGTAATCCGCACGCTAAATTCTACGGCGGCTTTGGGAATAAATTTTCATATAAAGGTCTAGAGCTGGATATCCAGACACAATTTGTTTCCGGAAATAAGGTCTACAATGCTGCCGGTGGATTCCAAGCTACCAATGGCGATTTCTTTGATAACCAATACAGCAGCCAGATGAATTATTGGACGCCTACAAATACAAACACCGATATTCCTCAACCAAGGTTCTACGAAGAAAACGGAACAAACCCTTCTTCCAGATATATTCAGGACGGCTCTTATTTCCGCCTAAAAAATGTGGTGTTAAGTTATAGTCTGCCAAAAGATTTCTCGACCAGGTACGGAATGCAAAGGACTAGGCTGTATGTTTCGGCAACCAATTTATTGACCTTTACCAAATACGATGGTTATGATCCAGAGATCAATACCACATTTGCTGGTAATTATCAATTGGGAACTGATTTCTATACGCCTCCGCAGCCTAAGACCATCACTTTTGGTATTAATGTCGGCTTCTAACCCTTAACAGTAATTATTATGAAAACGAAACACATATTATCATATTCCTTTATTGACCTTGCATTGACTTTATCATCATGTGGGAAGAAGTTGGATTTGGCCCCACATAGTGAAATCCCTACGGATGAAGCATTAGAAACTGCAAATGATGTAAATAATGCCGTGGTAGGTGCTTACACCATTATTGCTCGGGGCTCTTTATACGGAACAAATTTAGTGATGGTGCCTGAGATCTATGCCAGCCCAGGCTATGTGCAATGGACAGGCTCTTTTGGAACCTTCAGGCAGATTGCCTCACAGAACATCATTTCGACCAATGCGGATGTCGCCCGGACATGGACCGATGCTTATCGCGCTATCAATGCCTGCAACACCGTCATTGAAGCTTTGGGAGTGGTTAGCGATCCTGCCCAAAAATCCATTATCAATGGGAAGGCCTTATTTGTACGCGGGATCATGTATTTTGAATTGGTCAGGTTATATGGATTGCCTTATGAAGCAGGTGGTGCCAATAATACCCCTTCCGTGCCTATATTCCTGAAATCCGTAAAAAACTTTCCTGACCTGCAATATGGAGCTACCAGAAGTTCGGTGGCCGATGTGTATAAACAGGCTGAAAATGATCTGACCGCTGCTATTGGCATGTTAGGCGATTCTCCAGCTGATCTGTATGCTGCAAAAGGCATGTTGGCCAGGTTATACCTGCAGCAACAGGAGTATGGAAAAGCATTGACCCAAGCCAATGATATCATCAGTAGTGGGGATTATACATTAACCGATAATCTCGAAGCCCCATTTCGGGTGAAGAACTCTTCGGAAGGGGTCTTTGAAATTCGTCAGAATGAACAGAGTAATGCTGGAACCTCCAATGATGGACTAACTACTTTTTTCGCCTCTTATGTGAATAACACCGGCGGATTGGTTGGACGTGGTGACTTGAATATTCAGGACGCCTTTTATGAGACCTACGATCCTGCGGATAAGAGAAGGACTGAAATGATCTATGATGGGAATGGTGCGAAATCGGGGTGGTTTACGAAGAAATGGTATGGTTATTTTGATAATATCCCGATTGTGAGGTTGACGGAACTGTATCTTACCCGTGCGGAATGTAATGTAAGGTTGAATAGTAGTGTTGGGGCAGCTCCGTTGAATGATATAAATCTGCTAAGGAAACGCGCAGGTTTAGATGATTTGGCTGCGGTTACTTTGGAGGATGTGCTGCAGGAAAGAACTTTTGAATTGGCTTTTGAAGGGTATAGACTGCATGATCTGAAAAGAACAAAAAGGAATATAGGGACCTTGCCTTATAATTCACCTAAATTGGTTTATCCAGTTCCTTATGGAGAACGTTCAGTAAACCCTGAACTGGGCCAGAACGAAGGATATAATTAATTGTTTTCTCGTCATTGCGAGGAATTCTACGTACATTTCCTCGCAATGACTGTTTTACTCCATATCCGAGTCCTTGAACAAAGGCAGCACAATCGTAAAAGTAGTTCCTATCCCTTCAAAAGTCTTAAAGGTAATATCCCCTTTCATAGACTCTACCGTTTTCTTCACAAAGGCTAATCCCAATCCCGTACCAGAACTTTTCGTTGTAAAATTAGGTTGGAAAATCTTTGGTAATACCTCCGCCGGTATACCCATTCCATTATCTTTAACCGTAATCTTCACATGCTCCTGGTCAGGATATTCCAGAATAATACTGATCAAATGTTTCTTCCGGGTAATGGACGCCTCAATGGAGTTTTTTATCAGGTTATTAAAGGTCCGCAATAACTGATCCCTATCCCCATATACCCAGATCTGCTCATCTTCCGTATTATTGATCACCTTGATGTACGTATTATGGCTATTATGGAAAACATTCGCCGATTTATTGATCTTCTCAATGATATTGATCTTCGCAAGTTCGGTATCCGGTAGTTTCGCGAAATTCGAAAACTCCGTCGCAATGCGGGATAAACTATTGATCTGCTCAATAAAGGAATTGGAAAATTTATGGAACCTCTCCTCAAATCGAGGATCATTTTCGCTATAGCTCCTTGAAAGCATCTGAATTCCTAGTTTCATCGGGGTCAACGGATTCTTGATCTCATGCGCAATCTGTCTTGCCATTTCTCGCCAAGCATATTCCCGCTCGGTGTTCTTCAGCTGTTTCGCATTCTCCTCCAACTTCACGATCATGAAGTTGTATTCCTTCACCAAGGCCCCAATTTCATCATCACGTTCCCAATATAACGGTTCATTGGGCTTATTGCTGAAAATAGTCTCCGATAATTTTCGTCCGATTAAATTCAATGGCTTGGTAATGGAATTAGCCACCAATACCGTCACAAAACCCATTCCCAAAACTATAATGGTATAGATATTCAATAAGGTATTCAATAACAGGTTCTGACTCCTGTTTTCTTCCTCCTGAGAGGTGAAATAGGGAATGCTCAAAAATACCAAGGTATTGAAGTCGTTGTTCCTTACGGTAGCATAGCTGGCGTTGTAATTGAAACGCACGATCCGTTCAGGAATATAAGCATCCGTTTTCTTAGCTACATTAAGCGCATTGAACGCCAATGGATTCATGAAGTTTGACACCAACTGCGTATCATAGATCCTTGGTTGGGTCGTGAACTGTAACTTCCCATTCTTGTCATACAGATTGAAATCGGTAACCGTGGTTTCCGATAGTTGCCTTACAATTTCTCTGATCTGCGCATCCGAATCTTCCCATGTCGCTTCCAGACTGTTCTCGATTTTCTTAACCACATCCAAGATATAGGTCTGTCGCTGTTGTACCTTTGATTTTTCAAATTGCCTATTGATACTGATAAAGGAAATAAATCCCGAAATTACCACTGCAAAAATCACCACACCAACAATCATCGTTTGGATTCGCGTACTGTATTGAATCCTATTGATGATCAGTTTAAAATGGTATTTGATGCTCAAGAAATTGAAGGACTTTTGGGCAAAGGTGGAAGCGATATATCGAACCGTATTGAACAGTAGGAAAAATATATACAAGGAAAGGAATAGAAACGAGAAAATAGCTACCGATTGCCAAAAAGTCATCAAAGGGGAGCTCACTACCAAGGTAGAATGTTGGTCTGGCTTATACACCACATGGAAATAACCATTGAAATCATCAATGTTTTCATATTGTTGGATTTCTCCACCAAAATTTGAATCCTTGTTCGGATAATTGAAAGAACCATTCTGCGTAAGGAGATTTCCGTCGCGATAGAGCGCAAAGGAAGACGAATTGATATGATAGTTTCGAATAAATTCGATCTTACTGTCAACCAATATCTCCGGATAGGGTAGGGCCGTTCCAAATGCTCTATTCTTGAAGTTCAAAAAAACCTGAACTGTTTCATCTTCCCTTCCTTCCAATGGGATATCAAACTGCAGAAAATATTCATGTGTTCCCAGTTCGCTCCTCAGTCGGTAAAAATGCTCTGTTTGCGGAACTTTAGTCGATTTATTAATTACCTTTTCCCGGTATTCCTCTATTTTATCGTTCGGATATTCCTCCAAGGCGACATTGTTCAAGTAGAAGTACGTGTTGATTTCAAATTTAGAAAGGTAACCGCTGAAATAATTGGCTTTCAGGTAATTATTGATGCTGTTGGTGTTTATGGTTTCCCTGTCCTTCTGTTGGAGCATATAGGTAAGGGACTTTCTTAATTGTTCGTCCTGGATGATATTTTTCTCCATGTCCACAAACAATGCCGTAGCATTCAGGTCATCCTCGGCTTCCAATTGATTCAGTGTGATCCTCATCTCCCGTTCCATCTTATCATGTAAGCTCCGCATATAGACCGAAGTTGTCATGAAGGCCAAAAAGACCAAGGTTAGGATAAAAGTAGACATGGTGAGGCTTACACGTACCTTACTATAGGCCCGAAGCATGATCACACCGGCTAAAAATATATTGAAGAAGGTATTCTCGCCAATGATCAAGGCATTGATGATAATGGCTGATACCAAGGCTATCAATTGTATGTTCAGAAAGGAGGTCGTATTGGGCAATATGGACTTGATGATACCGACAATAGAATCAATAAAATACAATAGAATGACCATATTGATACAGATGATCAGGATATTCAACCAGCTATATTGACTGAAGGATAAGAGATTAGTCAGATCCAGGGCTACCGCAGAACTATTGGTAATCAGTGTGGATAAATGATAGAACAACAGATTACTGATAACATAGATGCTCAAAATACTGACTAAAGCCATTATATTGATCATCGGGGAAGACAACTTTCTCAATGGGATCTTGAGGTAAGGTTGGATGGAACGGATGTAGAACACCAACCAGACCACGCTGATCGTCGTCATAAAGAATGCCCATAAATTAGGCAATATTGGACTGTAAGCATAGTATTTTGGGTCGAACAGCCCCATGGAGGATTGTGCACTCAACCAGTTGGTATTCAGGTCGACCAAACGGGTTAAAGCCAGCGTAATGGCAAAGAATAAGATGGAAAACCAAGGCCTTCCATTTTTTGCCAACATCAGACATATATTGTTTACAAGAATTATAAAACAGATGGAAGCAAATACCCAACAGATGAACTGAATGGTCATGTAGATATTGTCCTGTTTACCCTCTTTGAGTTTCACAGAAAATAAATAGGATCCGTTTTTACTGTAGATGTTCTTGACCGTTTCGTTATCATTATATTCTGCCACATCTAAATTGTTCGTGCTGATCAATTTTGGTGAGAATATATTGATGAGGTATTCGTTGTTGAAAGGGAAATCGGTGTTCACCGGAATTAAACTCAGCACGGTCATCCGTTCATTTAGTTTCTTCCTCTTAATAACATAGGCCCGATTGTCGGCTTTGTGAAAGCTCACATCACTCTGTAACCCTTTATCCGTAACCGGAACATAAGTGTTATTGCTCCAGAAAACCGGCTTATTATCTTTATAGATGAAAAAATATAACCTGTTCTTTTCTGCCTGTTTTTCTGTTATTTCTAAAACCTGGCTTGGATAGAGTTCTACATTGGAAAAGGCTTTCATGATATTTTCATCATTGAAAATATCATCCACTATATCCTCATAATCGTGAATGTTGTTGGCCACCGTTCGAGTGTCCAATTCCAACATATCGTCTTTGGTGACAATATTGTTGATGGTAATCGCGGTTACCAAGAAGGAAACCGTTAAAATCAAAAGTAGAATCCGTATTTTATTACCCATTCAGCTATAATCTGACCGTAAATATAATTAATAAAAAAGTCCTCGCAATATTTATTGCGAGGACTTTATAAAGATGTACCGTTTTAACTAAGCGTGTACATCTTCTTGACGGAAGAATTTCGCTGTGAAATATTCACGGTTCATTCTTGCGATATTCGTTAATTTGATACCTTTTGGACATTCCGCTTCACAAGCTCCTGTGTTTGTACAGTTACCGAAGCCTTCAGCATCCATTTGGTCAACCATCGCCTGAGCACGCTCATATCGTTCGGTCTGTCCTTGTGGCAACAATGCGAATTGAGATATCTTTGCCGATACGAACAACATCGCAGAAGCATTCTTACATGCCGCCACACAAGCACCACATCCGATACAGGTAGCCGATTCGAAAGCTTCGTCTGCTACACGTTTAGGAATTAGGATGTTGTTTGCATCTTGCGCACCACCGGTATTGATGTTTACATAGCCACCAGCTTGTTGGATGCGGTCAAATGATGTCCTATCTACCGCTAAATCTTTCAATACTGGGAAAGCTGCTGCACGCCAAGGCTCGATCACGATGGTTTGCCCATCATGGAACGAACGCATGTGCAATTGACAGGTGGTGATGCCGTATTTAGGACCATGCGGACGTCCGTTGATCACTAAGGAACACATTCCACAGATACCTTCGCGACAGTCGTGGTCGAAATATATAGGGTCTTCGCCTTTGCGGGTTAAATCTTCGTTTACCACGTCCAACATTTCTAGGAAGGACATATCATCTGCGATGTCTTTCGCTTGAACGGTTACGAATTGACCTTTATCGTTTGTATTTTTTTGACGCCAAATCTTTAGCGTTAAATTTAAATGTCCACTCATAATTGTAATATTGAGTAACAATAGGACGCGCCTATCGCTTATTTATAACTTCTTTGTGTTAACTTAACGTTTTCGAATACTAACTCTTCCTTGTGCAATACTTCAGGTTGGTTTTCCCCTTTGTATTCCCAAGCTGCTACGTAGGCGTAGTTTTCATCGTCACGTTTTGCTTCTCCGTCTTCTGTTTGTGATTCTAAACGGAAGTGACCACCACAAGACTCATTACGTTCTAGGGCATCAACAACCATTAGTTCTCCAAGTTCCAAGAAGTCTGCAACACGACCCGCTTTTTCAAGGGACATGTTCAACTCTTCGTTCTTACCTAGAACACATACATCAGACCAGAACTCTTTGCGTAGCTCCTGGATCAATCCTTTTGCTTTGGTCAATCCTTCTGCTGTACGAGCCATTCCACAGTATTCCCACATAATGTGGCCTAATTTCTTGTGAATATCATCAACAGTTTTACTACCCTTCAGGGATAATAGTTTGTTGACATAATCCTCTACTTCTTTACGTGTTTGCTCGAAAGCAGGATTATTGTGGTCTACAGGATTGAAGTTTCCGATTTTTGCTAAGTAATCTCCAACAGTGTAAGGGATTACAAAGTAACCATCAGAAAGACCTTGCATCAAAGCCGAAGCACCTAAGCGGTTTGCACCGTGATCCGAGAAGTTAGCTTCTCCCAAACAGTATAAGCCAGGTACCGTAGTCATCAGGTTATAGTCAACCCAAACACCACCCATGGTATAGTGTACCGCAGGATAGATACGCATTGGTTGCTCATACGGGTTTTCGTCGGTGATTTGGTAATACATGTCGAACAAGTTACCATATTTCGCTTCTACCGTATCTTTACCTAAACGGTTGATCGCATCCGCGAAATCCAAGAATACCGCTACTCCAGATTTACCAACACCACGTCCTTCATCGACCATTTCTTTCGCATTACGAGATGCCACATCACGTGGTACCAAGTTACCGAAGGAAGGGTATTTTCTTTCCAAGAAGTAATCGCGATCGTCTTCTTTGATATCTTTAGGTTTGATTTCGCCTTTGCGAAGTTTTTCCGAAAGTTCAATAGTTTTTGGAACCCATACACGTCCGTCGTTACGTAGAGACTCCGACATCAACGTTAATTTTGATTGGTGGTCTCCCGTTACTGGGATACAGGTAGGGTGGATTTGTGTATAACATGGGTTAGCGAAGAATGCACCACGTTTGTGTGCTCTCCAAGCTGCTGTAACATTACAGCCCATCGCATTGGTTGAAAGGAAAAATACGTTTCCATAACCACCAGTACATAATAATACCGCATGTCCAGCATGGGATTCGATCTTTCCGGTAACCATGTCACGGGTAATGATCCCTTTTGCTTCGCCATTGATTTTCACGATGTCCAACATCTCATGGCGTGTGTAGGATTCTACTTTTCCTTTTTGGATCTGACGGTTCAAAGCAGAATAAGCGCCTAACAATAATTGTTGTCCAGTTTGACCACGTGCGTAGAAGGTACGGGATACCTGTGCACCACCAAAGGAACGGTTATCCAACAAACCTCCGTATTCGCGGGCAAAAGGAACACCTTGAGCCACACATTGGTCGATGATGTTTACAGATACCTGTGCCAAACGGTAAACGTTTGCCTCACGAGCACGGTAGTCACCACCTTTGATCGTATCGTAGAATAGACGGAAAACAGAGTCACCGTCGTTTTGGTAATCTTTTGCTGCATTGATACCACCTTGCGCCGCAATAGAGTGTGCACGTCTTGGTGAATCTTGGTAACAGAAAGTCTTTACATTGTAACCTAGTTCGGCTAAAGAAGCCGCAGCTGAAGCTCCAGCCAATCCGGTACCAACAACGATAATGGTAAATTTACGTTTGTTGGCCGGGTTAACCAGCTTCATATCAAATTTATGTTTTGACCATTTTTCGGCCAATGGGCCTGCAGGTACTTTTGAATCTAACATATTCTCTTATTTATTTAGTAGATCTCGCGAAAGCTTAATCTGTAAATAACCTATTTAACAAAATAAAAATACAATGGCATGGCTGCGAATAGGATCGGGATGATGATACCGAAGATCCAAACGCCTAAGCCTCTGATGATTCCATTGTAACGTCTATGGTTGAAACCAATCGTCTGGAATGCCGATTGGAATCCATGGATCAAGTGGAAAGACAATGCTGCCATTCCTAAAACATATAAACCTACCAATAATGGGTTCTGGAATGTCACTTCTACTTGCTTGTAAAGATCCTTAGATTTTACCGTTTCGATACCTTGGTTTACATAAGTTACATAACCTGTGTAATCAGCAGGTACATTGTCAGCAAAGATGGTCTCTCTGTTTCCAGTTGCCAATTCCGTGTGGTACTCCACATATGGAGTCGTACCGAATTTGTATTGGTACCAAAAGTTTTGCATGTGCGTAACAATGAAAACTAATAGAACAGTACCCAAGATTCCCATGTTGCGAGAATTCCAAGCGCTATTTGCTTTGCCATCGTATTGGTTGTAGCCAATAGGACGTGCCGACTTGTTCTTAAGCGTTAAGATCAAGGCATAAACCGCGTGGATGATAATAGAAGCATAAAGTAAGTAGGATACTACTTTAATGGGGGTAAAGTGGGTCATGAAATATGCATAATTGTTGAACGCATATCCCCCGTCATCTTTAAATAGTTGTAAGTTACCAATCAAGTGAACTATTAAGAACGTACATAAGAACAATCCTGTCAAGCTCATGATTAGTTTCTTCCCTAATGAAGATGTTAATACTGGCTTTGATTTACTCATTATTACTATGAATTTAATTTAGTTTCGCAAATCTATTCAATTGGTGACACATAACACGGAATTATGTTCAAATTTCCACTAATTTAGAATGGTTCTAATGTTTTATAAACAACAATGGCCAGATTTGATAACAAATCTAGCCATTGTTGTTTTTTTAGGTGATGAAGGGCTATGCCTACACCTGCCCAAAGCCTTTTCTATAAAAAGGAATATCCTAGACCAATAGACCACATGCTGATCTTTTGGCTTCTATTGCTTTCTTGACTGATGTTGTTCAAGCCATGCTCATAACGCAAGTCGATCGTGATGCTTTTGATATCTGCACCAATACCACCGATGATCCCTGTAGATGATTTTTTGTAGTTCTCAAAATCTGTGGCGCTGTTGAAATCCACTTTACCATCTTGGGCAAAGGAAAATACAGGTCCGGCCTGGATACGCACGCCCAATGGCCCTAATCCAATCTTGGTTCCCAATAAAATCGGAAGATCCATGCTTTTTAATGTAGCTTCCCCTTCTTCATTATTTTCTTGGTCCTTAAAACCTGCTTTTTTCTGGGTATAATACAGCTCCGGTTGAACATGGAATCCGGCTGCTCCAACACGTCCCCAAACACCCAACTGATACCCGGTCTTAGTGTCTGAGTTTAACCATTTTCCATCTGATTTTAGGCTTGAGAAATTCAATGCCCCTTTAACACCTAACTTTAAGCTCGGTAATAATTGAGCTTGACTCGCCTGCACACAGAATAGCAATGCAGCAACTCCTAGTATGATTTTTTTCATATTAAAAATTTAATATATTTACTATTTCCAATTACTAAAGTAGTAAGATTTTATCAAAATAGCGTTAAACTCATGTATAATTTCAAGATTCAGGCGAAAGATTGGCCAGTTCTAAAACTAAAATTAAAAAGAAAGTATAATCATTTAACTGAAGAGGATCTGCAGTTTCAGGATGGCCAAGAGGATGAACTTTTAAAACGCCTGGCTGTCCGTCTTAATAGAAATATTGATTACGTCATTTTCACTTTATCAAAAGAAATGGTGGACTTGGATTCCAACCGCTTGTAAGATGTCGGAGAAACTGATTTCCTGGGAGGAATTTGAACAGGTGGAATTACGGGTAGGGACGATCAGGAACGCCCTTGACTTTCCGAAAGCCAAAAGGCCAGCCTACCAATTGGAGGTGGATTTTGGCCCAGAAATCGGAATTAGGAAATCATCCGCCCAGATCACAGCCCATTATACCAAAGAAGAACTGATTGGAAAGCAGGTGCTGGCAGTAGTCAATTTTCCAAAGAAACAGATTGCCAATTTCATGTCCGAATGCCTGGTGACTGGCTTTGCCGATGAAAATGGTGATATCATCCTAACGACCGTCGAACGTCCGGTTCCCAATGGCTCCAAATTAATATAATGAAGATTTATAATTTTGAAGATGATCCTTTAGCTGCTGTTCCCAACGTAGATGAACAGTATATGATGGAAGCCCTTAAATTGGCCAAACGTGCGGCGGAAGAGGATGAGATCCCGATAGGTGCCATTGTTGTGGCCAATGGAAAGATAATTGGTAAAGGATATAACCTGACCGAAAAACTGAATGATGTAACGGCGCATGCCGAAATGCAGGCCTTTACAGCTGCAGCCAATTTCCTGGGTGGGAAATACCTTCGGGACTGTACCTTATATGTCACCATTGAACCTTGTGTGATGTGCGCCGGTGCCAGTTACTGGACGCAGATCAGCAAGATTGTCTATGGAGCCAAGGATGTCAAAAGAGGATACTCCGTCATCCAGGACAAAATCATCCATCCGAAGACCACTGTTGTTTCCGGTGTGCTGGAAAAAGAATGTGCAGAATTGATGACATCATTTTTTCGTCAAAAACGATGATTTGACCAATAATTAAGGCCGGAAAGCAAACTATACCGGGCATTAATTGTTATATTCGTACATAAATTAATAACATCAAAAATAATAATATTATGGCATTTCAATTAGAAGCGTTACCCTACGCTAACAACGCATTAGAACCACATATTGACGCAGAAACCATGGAAATCCACCATGACCGTCACCACCAAGCATACGTAGATAACTTAAACAAAGCAATCGCAGGAACAGATGCAGAAAATGCTTCATTAGAGGATATCATCACGAATATTTCGAAGTACCCAGCTGCTGTTCGTAATAACGGTGGTGGTCACTTTAACCACCAATTGTTCTGGACAGTTTTAGGTCCTAACGCAGGTGGTGAACCAACTGGTGAATTAGCCGATGCAATCAACGAAACATTCGGTTCATTTGATGAATTGAAGAAAAAACTTCAAGAAGCAGGCGCAACACGTTTTGGTTCTGGATGGTCTTGGTTGATCGTTGGTAAGGATGGTAAATTAGCGGTTACTTCTACCCCTAATCAAGATAATCCTTTGATGGATGTAGCTGAAGTTCAAGGTACACCAATCTTTGGTATTGATGTATGGGAACATGCCTATTACTTAAAATATCAGAACAAACGCCCAGCTTATCTTGATGCTATCTTCAATGTAGTAAACTGGGATGCAGTAGCGGAGCGTTACGCAGCAGCGAAGAAATAGTCTTATAGATATTAGATAATAGACATTAGATAATAGACATTAGATAATAGATATGGTAAAGCGGACAGGTATTGTCCGCTTTTTTTTGTTATGGTTTTTTGCATCTTTCCCGTCATTGTGAGGAGGATTCTCGTCATTGCGAGGAGGTACGACGAAGCAATCTTTGGATTAGTCGAAAGATTGCTTCGTTCCTCGCAATGACGAGGCTCCTCGCAATGACGCGACTCCCCACAATGACGCGGCTCTCCACCACGTCCACCACCAAGTCTTACACCCCTCCATCCACACCCCACGACCTCATCCCACTACCTCGTCCCTCCACCACCTCCCAACTCCCCCCATTGCTAACACACCCAAGGTCTATCATCTCACATCTATCATCTATTATCTATCATTAACATATTTTAGCTAAGTAGGGCGCGCATCACGCGCCATCCTTAGCTAAAATATGTTAATGATAAGTCCGAATATGTTATATAAATGCCTGATAATATGCGTATCTTAGTGCGAAAAATTTTTTTTAGAATATAAATAGATAAAAAAGGATATAGAACTATGTTAAAAGGATTCTTTAATGTACCTACTCCAACCAATGAGCCGGTATATTCTTATGCTCCAGGAAGTAAAGAAAGAAGCTTGTTAAAAGAAGCTATCGCTGCCGCTCGTGCAACAGAAATTGATGTACCTATGTATATTGGTTCGGAAGAGGTTACTACGAGTAAGAAAGTAAAACTAACTCCTCCACACGATCATAAACATGTGTTGGGATATTATAACCAAGGCACAAAAGCGCATGTAAAAGATGCAATTGATGCAGCTTTGGCGGCTAAATCGGCTTGGGAAAACCTTCCATGGGAACAACGTGCTGCGATCTTCTTGAAAGCGGCAGAATTGATCTCTAGCAAATACCGTTACAAATTGAACGCTGCAACCATGTTAGGTCAGTCCAAAAACGCTTACCAAGCGGAGATTGACTCTGCCTGTGAGATCGCTGATTTCTTGCGTTTCAACGTGAAATACATGTCTGAAATCTATCAGCAACAACCGCCGATCAGTCCGAAGAATGTTTGGAACAGGGTAGAGCAACGTCCGTTGGAAGGTTTTGTTTTTGCTTTAACGCCATTCAACTTTACTGCAATTGCCGGTAACTTACCTACAAGTGCGGCGATGATGGGTAACGTTGTGGTTTGGAAACCATCCAATGCACAGATTTACTCAGCAAATGTGTTGATGCAGATCTTCAAAGAAGCAGGTGTACCTGACGGAGTAATCAACTTGGTTTATGTATCAGGTCCGGATGCTGGAGATGTGATCTTCAAACACCCTGATTTCGCTGGTATCCACTTTACAGGTTCTACTGGCGTATTCCAGGATATCTGGAAAACCATTGGTGAGAACATCCACCTGTACAAAACCTACCCACGTATTGTTGGTGAAACAGGTGGTAAGGATTTTATCTTAGCTCACCCTTCTGCGGATATCGAAGTGTTGAACACGGCATTGGTTCGTGGTGCTTTTGAATACCAAGGACAGAAATGTTCTGCTGCTTCTCGTGCTTATGTACCGAAATCTCTATGGAAAGAGTTGAAGAAAATGATGGAAAGAGACATCAAATCCTTCAGAATTGGTGGAACGGAAGACTTCAGTAATTTCATCAATGCGGTGATTGATGAGAAAGCGTTTGATAAGATCACGAAATACATCGACCGTGCCAAAGAATCTAAAGATGCAGAAGTGGTTATCGGTGGTGATTATGATAAATCCAAAGGATATTTCATCAACCCTACAGTTATTGTTGCTAAGAAAGGTGATTACGAAACATTGAGCGAAGAATTGTTCGGTCCAGTATTGACCATTTATGTATATGATGACAAAAAATGGGAAGATACCTTGAAATTGGTGGATACCACTTCGATCTACGCATTAACAGGATCTATCATTGCACAGGATCGTTATGCAGTTGAAGAAGCGACTCATTATTTACGTAATGCAGCAGGTAACTTCTACATCAACGATAAATGTACCGGTGCAGTAGTAGGACAGCAGCCATTCGGTGGTGCTAGAGGTTCTGGTACAAACGATAAAGCTGGTTCCATGATCAACCTATTACGTTGGGTTTCTCCAAGAACAATCAAAGAAACGTTCAATCCGGATACGGATTACCGTTATCCATTCTTATTGGAAGATTAATCCTGAATTACCTTTTTAAAAAAGTAATTCTGAAATTATAAAAGGATTTTCCTGATATATATCCCGTTATGCCGAGCATAACGGGATTTTTTGTGTTCATCTGGCTGTAAATGGGTAAAGATTTACCAATATTGTCTTCGAGATGATAGTGAGGTGTAAGTATGGTGTAAGTGAGGTGTAAGTGCTAAAAGACACTTAAAACCTACTTACATGCCGCCATCATCTTACTTAGACTTCGAACCAAATAAGTTTATTTTGTAACATATGTCCTATATTAGGTACTAACTCTATAAAATAACTATCTTAAATAAATTATTGACTAAATAACCTACGCTTATGTTTTTTCGTTTATTGAAGTTAGAATGGAAATCCTTTTTTCGCTCGGCCAATTTGGGTAGAGGTTTGGGGGTTAAAATATTCTTGGGCTTCTTGGCTGTTTACTTTCTTTTCAGCTTTTTGGGGTTGGGGATTGCTTTATATCCGATCATGGAGGAGGTTTATCCTGGAGAGCAGCCTATTAAAATGGTGAATGGTTTCCTGTTACTGTGGTTTGTGGGGGAGTTTGTGATGCGGTTCCTCCTGCAGAATCTTCCGGTCATGGACATCAAACCCTTACTCACCAAAAGGATAACCCGCAAAAATATCCTTCATTTTCTGTTGGCAAAAACCAGCTATTCCTTCTATAATTTCCTGACCTTAGTGACAGCTGTGCCTTTTGCCATTTACAGTTACCATATGCAAAGTATCAGCTTGCTGCAGATGCTTGCCTGGTTAATTGCTGTGGCTGGAATAGTTTATTCTTCCAACTTTTTTATCTTTTGGGTTCAGAAAAGATTTTCCAATAACCTAAAAGCCCTGATCCCGTTCATTGTCATCTGTCTTGGATTGTATGCGATCGAATATTTTGGTGTTTATTCCATTAGTAACTTATTTGGTTCCTTTTTCGATGCGGTACTCCAATATCCCATTCTTTGCCTGGTCCCAGTCTTATTGGCGGTTGTCTCCTATTGGGTTACCTATAAGGACCTTAAGGAGAATCTGTACCTGGATGCTTATATGGAAGAGAAACAAGGGTTTTCTGGTGCGGCAGATCTAAGCTGGACAAGCAGGTTTGGTGCGCTTGCGCCCTTCTTGCAACTGGATCTCAAATTGATCTGGAGAAATAAACGAACCAAATCTGCACTATGGTTGAGCTTGGCCTTTCTGGCCTACGGCTTGTTCTTCTATACCAATCCTAAGTTTGATGGTGGAAATATGATGGTATTTGTAGGGGTGATGATCACGGGGATCTTTATCATCAATTTCGGACAGTATATTCCGGCATGGGACAGTTCCTATTTTCCTTTATTAAGAACAAGACCGATCACTATGGAAAAATACCTGGAATCGAAAGCAGTTTTGATGTATGGTTCAGCATTGATCCTGATGGTATTGAGTACACCTTATCTGTATTATGGTTGGGATAAAGTATACACCAATTTTGCATGTGCGATTTATAACGTGGGCGTTAATGTGCCGGTGATCTTGTTTTTTGGGGCTTATAATAAAAAGCGGATCGATTTGTCGGCAGGAAGTGCGTTTAATTATCAAGGAATTGGAGCGGCCCAATGGTTGGTGGGGATTCCTTTGTTATTGGCGCCAACCCTGATTTGGTACGGGGTTACTTTTTTAAAGGATGTGAATACGGCAAACCTGGTATTGATCGCCTTAGGATTGATCGGCTTGTTGTTGCGGAAAGTCATCATCAAAGGGATCGCGGAGATGTATGTGGAAAAGCGTTATGTGATGCTGGAAGGTTTCAAGCAAAAAGATTAATGGTTTTATAAAAATTTTGGATTTTAAAGATTGTAAAGATGATACATATAGAAAATTTATCAAAGGTATATAATGGAGTAAGGGTGTTAGGTGTAGAGCGTTTGGATATCAAAAAAGGGGAGAGTGTAGGGTTGGTGGGGAATAATGGGGCCGGGAAAACAACCTTGTTCAGTTTGATGTTGGATCTGATCCAACCTACCACCGGGGATGTGAGCATCAATGGGGTGAAGGTGAATGAAAGTGAACGCTGGAAGGATTTTACGGGATGTTTTGTGGATGAAAGTTTTCTGATCGGGTATTTGACAGCGGAGGAATATTTTTATTTTTTAGGCGAGTTGCAGGGTTTATCTAAACAGGATGTGGATGCGCAGGTAGGAACTTATGAAGAGTTTTTCAATGGAGAGATTTTGGGGAAGAAGAAGTTTATACGGGATCTGTCGAAAGGGAATCAGAAGAAGGTGGGTATTGTTGGGGCTTTGATCGGGAAACCAGAACTGTTGATCTTGGATGAGCCTTTTGCGAATCTGGATCCTAGCTCGCAATTTAGGTTGAAGAATCTGATCAGGGGACTGATGGAGAAAAAGGATTTGACGATCTTGATTTCGAGTCATGATTTGTCGCATACGGTGGAGATCTCGGATAGGATTATTGCGTTGAATAAAGGCGTGGTGGAAAAGGATCTGGTGACTTCGCAGGAAACGTTGGAGGAATTGACGAGCTATTTTTCGGTGTAGGTTTTTGGGTGGGCGTCATTGCGAGGAGGCACGACGAAGCAATCTTTCGCCTATTGTAAAGATTGCTTCGTTCCTCGCAATGACGCGAATGCCTCGCAATGACGCGAATGCCAACCAATGACGTGAAAGTGCCTCGCAATGACGCTAAACCTTCCCCTTATCAAAAGTCCCTAACACTTCCCCAGTCTCCTTAACCAACGACACCTCCAACATCTTCCCTTCCGCGCTCACATCAATAAACGTCCGTTCACCTTCCTTCGGACCCCCACCAATAATCACATAATAATTATGCTCATTATCTGGCTTGTGAAAACCATGCCTATGCGTATGTCCCGAAATAACAGCATCCACCTTATTCCTTTGCAAAACATCATGGAAACATTCCTTATTATGCTTCGTTCCATGCCACTCATCCGAATGATGGAATGGAATATGCGTCACTACAATAGTATGCCTCGCTGATTTCCTTTCCTTCGATTTCAACACCTCTTCCAACCAAGCCTTCTGCTCCAAACGATATCCATCGTAATCCACCGTCCCGGCATAAACCTCATGGCTATCCGGTTTATCCTCGCCACTATCCAATACCACCCAAAAGACCGGTCCCATCTTAAACGCATGATAGAACTTACCCTCCGGATAATCAAAATAGGGCTTATAAGACCTCGCAAAAGCCCCTCGGGTTTCATGGTTTCCCCGCACCATCACCATCGGCGTGTGCCCAGCAAATTCAGCACTTACCGGTTTCAATAATTTATCCGTTAGATCCTTCTGATTATTCACATAATGAAAAGAATCGCCATTCAAAAACACCAGATCCTTTTTAGGAAGCCCGCTTTTTTTATACAAGACGCCATAAGAATTTCTATTCTCATGAATATCATTCAGAATCAAGGCATGAACACTATCCTGATTGCTAGAAGCCAGATTAGCAGTGATTTCCTTTGATTTTATGGTCTGCCCATATTCAATCTTATAAGCCTCAAATCTAGTGATTTCCTTGGCCGCTACCCGATAGGTCAAACTTGGACCGTTCCGCTTTACCCGAAATTTAAAGAAATCGGTATTTGCATTCCGCATCCCATCTTCGACCTGGTAAATCGTTTCGACAATAGCTTGGTTATTATCCAGCACTTCCACCCAGGCAATACAAGGTTTATTAAAAATACAACAGATGCTGACTTCACGGTCAGTCAGGTTCTGTAGGTAGGGCGCTGTTGCAAAATCAAAACTGTGCGCTTGATCTGCATTGGCCAACAACGTGGAGGAAAGGTTTCCCTGCTTGGCATGCGCAGGGATACTTGCACCTAAGCCCATCAGGCCTAGTCCTTTTAGGAAATTTCTTCTATTAAAGCTCATTATTTAAGTATGGGTTGATGATCAATTAATACCTTAAAATTAAGCCTTTTAAACATAAGGAAACTGTTTTGGTTGTAACAAGAATGCGATGAATAAAAAATGGGCAATCGTTTGCGGATTGCCCATTTGCCCCATTCGGGTATTTGTTAAACTATTCTTCTTCTTTGGTGATGGCTTGGTCAAGATCCTGTCCAGTAACTTCCGCACGGATCTTAGCCTCTAGTTCATCCATCAGATCCGGGTTGTCGAACAACAGGGATTTCACGGCGTCACGACCTTGTCCCAATTTAGTGTCCCCATAGCTGAACCACGATCCAGATTTCTTGATGATGTTATATTCCACACCTAAGTCGATGATCTCCCCAACTTTGGAAATACCTTCGCCAAACATGATGTCAAATTCTGCCACGCGGAATGGAGGTGCAACTTTGTTCTTAACGATCTTCACTTTTACGCGGTTACCAGCTACCTCATCCGAATCTTTGATCTGCGAAGTACGGCGGATATCCAAACGTACAGAAGCGTAGAATTTCAATGCATTACCACCAGTAGTCGTTTCCGGGTTTCCGAACATCACCCCAATTTTTTCACGTAATTGGTTGATGAAAATACAACAACAGTTTGTTTTGGCAATCGTTCCGGTTAATTTACGTAAGGCTTGGGACATCAAACGCGCCTGAAGACCCATTTTAGATTCTCCCATTTCGCCTTCAATCTCTCCCTTAGGTACCAAAGCGGCAACGGAGTCAATCACGATCACATCGATCGCTCCTGAACGGATCAGGTTATCAGCAATTTCCAATGCCTGTTCACCATTATCTGGCTGTGAGATCAATAGGTTCTCGATATCCACACCCAATTTTTGGGCATAGTATTTATCAAAGGCATGTTCCGCATCAATGATGGCGGCGATACCCCCTTTTTTCTGAGCCTCAGCAACAATATGTGTAGCTAACGTGGTTTTACCGGAGGATTCCGGACCGTATATTTCAATGATACGACCTTTTGGAACACCACCAATACCTAAGGCGATGTCCAATCCCAAAGAACCAGTAGAAATAGCTTCGATTGGTTCTACAGCCGAATCACCCAATTTCATGATGGTTCCCTTTCCGTAGGATTTCTCTAGTTTATCTAAGGTAAGCTGTAAAGCTTTTAATTTGTCTGAGTTGCTCATATTTTTAGTATATTAAGATCAAAAATAACGTATTGTTTAGATAACTGCAAATTATTTACTAAAAAAATTAGTTTAAATATTGTATTTATTTAAAAATAAGATGTTTAATAGCAGTTAAAGTTAGTTTAAAGATAAATATTGGTTAAGTTTTTTCTACCGGCTTGGCCTTATATTTCTGTTCAAAGTATTTACAGAAATAGGTTATGGGGCAGATTTCGCATTTCGGCTTTCTGGCCACGCAGATATATCGCCCATGCAGGATAAGCCAATGATGCGCAATAGCGATAGTATCCTTCGGCAGGTATTTGATGAGTTGTTTCTCGACGGCCAATGGCGTAGTTGCCCGGCTGGTAAGGCCCAAGCGATTGCTGACCCGGAATACATGCGTATCCACTGCCATCGCCGGATTATGGTAAACCACAGAAGATATGACATTAGCCGTTTTACGACCAACTCCCGGTAATTTGACCAGATCCTCGATTTTCTCCGGTACGGTAGAATCGAATTCCGTTACCAGTTTTTGAGCCATGCCCAACAGATGCTTCGCTTTATTGTTCGGATAGCTCACGGAACGGATATAGGAAAAAATCTCTTCCACCGAACTGTCAGCTAAAGATTCCGGTTCAGGGAAGCGTTCGAAAAGGGCAGGGGTAACTTGGTTGATGCGTTTATCCGTACATTGTGCAGAGAGAATAACTGCGACCAACAACTCATAAGGGTTGCCGTAGTTCAATTCAGTCTGTGCATCGGGATTATGGGTAGAGAAGTATTCGACGAATGCCTTATATCTATCTTTTTTTAGCATGTACAAATATACTAAAAAGGAACATAGCCACTCCGCTGTCTGAGTGGCTATGTTTTATAAATTACGAAGTGACTTTGAATAGTTGAGTATATTTGCTATTGTTTTATCTTCTGGATTTTTTGATAGTTGCGAAATGCAACCTTTAATCTTATCCTCGAATGATACTTCAACTTCATTATTCTCTACTGTATTCGAGAATTGTTCTTCGTAGTTTAATTCATTTGTTTTAGTAGAATTTTCAACCATAAGCATCTTTGTTTTATATAGTTAACGCAAGATACTTATCAATATTGTGAAAAATTTAACATTTTTTTACTTTTTCTTCGAAAGTAGCTTATCAGCCTCTACAATGGCCTTATAAGCATTTACCACACCGCCACTAACGGAAATTTCATCCAGGTAAACACGTTTGTTTCCTGTATCTCCCTTTACTTTAACCTTTTGGTCGATCTTGGTCACCGAGTTCATGATCACTTGTTTTACCTCTTCTGCTGTAAAGTTTGGGTAATAGGCACGGATCAAAGCAGCTAATCCCGACACCACGGGGGCAGCCATACTGGTACCGTCCATATCTTTGTATTTGCTTTCTGGCATGGTCGAATAGATTTTCACCCCAGGAGCAAATACATCCACGCTGCGGTAACCATAGTTGGAGAATTCTGCCAAAAGATCGGCATCTACTTTCCAAGCTGTGGCGCCCACCGTGATCCAGTTTTTAGCTTCACCGATGATCGCATCCACGCTATCCGTGAAATACTTCATCGGATAGTTTTTCTCCACATCGACATTCTTGGCATCATTACCAGCTGCATGAACCAAAAGAACATCTTTGGATTCGGCATATTTAACGGCCTCATCCACTGTTTTTTTGTTGTAGGCATAACCTTTCCCAAAACTCATATTGATCACCTTTGCGCCGTTATCTACCGCATAACGGATGGCATTGGCTACATCCTTATCTCTTTCATCACCATTAGGAACCACACGAACCGACATGATCTGTACCTGATCGGACACGCCATCGATTCCCAGGTTGTTTTTGCGTTTTGCGCCAATGATCCCTGCTACATGGGTACCATGGTCGGCATCAGGACCTTTCACATCCGCATTTCCATAATGACGTTCTGATGCATCATCGTAATTATCGCCAATAACCGGACGCGGGTCGAAAGCTTTGTTCAAATGGTAATCTACCTGATCACTGAAATAGGTAGCACCTTCCTTGATGTCCTCATAGAATTTTTCAAAGCTTCCTTTTTCCATTTCCTTTTTAGCAATTCGGATGATGTTCTTTTGGTTGCTGTTCGGGTTAGGGAATGCATCCAGATCCGCTGCTGTAATAGCCTTAGGGTCTTTTCCGATACCTTTGATTATCGCTTCCAAGCTTTCCTTGATGCGCACATAATTCTGTTTACCGAAAGCGGCTTCATCCATTTTCGAGGTGTAATCGGTCACCATTTTTTGATAAGCAACAAATTCTCTTCTTTCTTTTTCGGAAAGCGGTGTTGAAGGTAATACGGAAATGTATTTAGGTTCATAGATACGGATCAAACGGGTTACTTCCAGATTGTCATGGTCCACGTTTTCACCTTTGGCATTCCCTAGGAAATTCCAGCCATATACGTCATCGATATAGCCATTGCCATCATCATCCTTACCATTTCCAGGGATTTCTTTTTTATTCTTCCAAAGAACATCTTTCAAATCTTCGTGCTGGATGTCCACACCACCATCCAATACCGCCACGATTACTGGGCTAGCTTTACGGCCTTTTAATAATTCGTAGGCTTTATCTGTGCTGATTCCCATCGCCCCATCTTTTTGGTAATCCAGATTGAACCAATTGGCAGGCGCTTTATCTTTTTCTTGGGCAACGCTATAGAAAGGTAGGATACCTAAAGCGAGATAGCACAGCAATTTATTTGTTTTTAACATATTTATTAAGATTATAATTTTCCAAAATTAATGTTTTATGGGATATTCATCTGTTAATTAATCTAAAAACTAGATATTATTGCTAAATTTAATCCCAACTAAGACCATTATTAAATTTAAATATATGAAAGAAAAAATTGTTTTTGGTTTAATACTATCGATGATTATTTCATCATGTTCACAAGAGACAAGCGTGAAAAAAGACCCTATAATTTGGCCACAGGCCACAGCTCCCATTGCGGAATTAAAAGCTTTCCAACGTATAATCCATGGCGATACCGTTCAGGATCCCTACTATTGGATGAATGATTATTTTAAGAAGGGCCCAGACTCTTCGAAAGTTGTTTCCTACCTGGAAGCGGAGAATAACTATACCAAGGCGATGATGCAGGAAACGGAAGGTTTTCAGGATGCGCTTTTCAAGGAGATGAAGAGCAGGATCAAGGAAACGGATGAAAGTGTCCCTTATCTGAAAAATGGCTATTATTATTACCAACGTACGGAAGAAGGAAAGCAATATTACAAGGTATGCCGTAAGAAAGGTAATCTCCAAGCTCCAGAGGAGGTGCTTTTGGATGTGGATAAAATGGCCGAAGGATTTCCTTATTATTCCTTGGGTGGTGTTTCGGTAAGTCCGGATAATAAAATGGTCGCTTATGGGGTGGATACGGTATCCCGTAGGGAATATGTGATCTACATCAAAAACCTGGAAACTGGGGAGATCCTAAAGGACAGGATCGTGCGGACTTCCGGTTCTGCGATCTGGGCAAATGATAACAAAACCCTTTTCTACACGGCTAAAAATCCGGTGACTTTATTGAGTGAGAAGATCAAACGTCATACCTTGGGCACCGATTCCAAAACCGATGCGACCGTTTATGATGAAAAGGATAACACCAATTATATTGGGGTATGGAAATCCAAGAATGATCAATATATTTTCATCCAATCGGGTGGTACATTGAGTTCGGAAACCTTATACCTGCGTTCGGATGATCCGAACGGAACATTTAAGGTGTTCCAGCCGAGGATGAAGAATGTGCTGTACTCTGTAACGCCATTAGCGGATCGTTTCTTGATTCAAACCAATGATGGTGCACAGAACTTCAAGGTGATGGAGACGCCTCTGGATAAGACGGGCAAGGAAAACTGGAAGGAATATATCCCGCATAGAAAGGATGTGCTGATCGAGGGCTTGGACGAATTTGAGAATTACCTGGTGGTTTCTGAACGCAAGAATGGCTTGACCAACCTGGCGATCCGTAATCTAAAGGACAACAGCCAACATTACATGGATTTTGGCGAGGCGGCCTATACGGTATATTCCAGTGCCAATCCGGAATACCATACCGATGTGGTTCGATATGGCTATACCTCGATGGTGACCCCATCTTCCACCTATGATTATAACATGAAGACCAAGGATAAGACCTTGTTGAAGCAACAGGAGGTTCTCGGAGGATACGATGCCAACCAATATACCACCGAAAGGATCATGGCTAAAGTGAGGGATGGCGTGGAAGTTCCGATTTCGCTGGTTTATAAGAAGGGAATGAAAAAGGATGGGCAGGCGCCTTTGTTGTTGTATGCGTATGGATCATATGGTAGTTCAATGGATCCGACCTTCAGTTCGACCCGTTTGAGTTTATTGGATCGTGGTTTTATTTTTGCCATCGCGCATATCCGTGGGGGAGAGGAAATGGGAAGACAATGGTATGAGGACGGTAAGATGATGAAAAAGAAAAATACTTTTACGGATTTCATCGATTGTGGTCAGTTTTTGGTGGATCAAAAATATACGTCGAAAGCGCATTTGTATGCTCAGGGCGGTAGTGCTGGTGGATTGTTGATGGGTGCAATTATGAATATGGCACCGGAACTTTGGAACGGTATTATTGCGCAGGTTCCATTTGTGGATGTGGTGAATACCATGTTGGATGAAACGATTCCATTGACGACCAATGAGTATGATGAGTGGGGGAATCCGAACCAGAAAGAGGCATATGATTATATGAAATCGTATTCGCCTTATGAGAATATCGAAGCGATTGAGTATCCAAATCTGTTGGTGACAACGGGCTTGCATGATTCGCAGGTGCAATATTTTGAGCCAGCGAAATGGGTGGCGAAATTAAGGGCTACCAAAAAAGGAAGTAATGTGATTTTGTTGAAAACGGATATGGATTATGGGCATGGCGGCGCTTCTGGAAGGTTTGATTACTTGAAGGATGTGGTGCTGAATTATGCTTTCCTGTTTAAGCTGGAAGGGATTACGAAGTAGGGAATTCGAAATCTTCGCGTCATTGCGAGGAGGTACGACGAAGCAATCTTTGGACTAATTGAAAGATTGCTTCGTTCCTCGCAATGACGCGAAGTTTACAATGACGTAGCTTTCGCAATTACGTTTTTATTTCTTGTTTTTCAAGCTATCCGCTTGCAATTGAACTTCCTGCTCTCTCGCCTCATTTTCCTGCTCTCTCGCCTCATTTTCCTGCTCCCTCGCATCAACCTGATGCTGCTTATAATTCTCCATCGCAACCTTACTCGCTGTCTGCGACACCAAAACCCCAGCTATCGCAATTACCGTAACCACTAAAATCCCCCACATGTGTTTTTTCTTGTCCTGCTTAACCAGCCAATACATAAAATACACATAAGGAATCACGAAAAGGATATAGAAAATAATACTTGGACCAACCATGATGTTTAAATATTTCTGCAAAACTAAGGAAATATTTACGGTATAGGGTACAAAACAATGAAAGATTTTAAACGTTTCAATAATGTAGTGGTCTAATTGAAAGGATTGCAAATAAGTAGAATAGATGTGATTTTTTATGTAAAAAAACTACATTGATATTGCATAAAAGAAAAAAATAATTGTTTACTTTTGCGCAGTCTGATCACAGGATATAAAACGATAAGAAGATGATTTGTAACAGAACATTTTTAGGGTTATTTGGCCAAGCTTTCTTCAAGCTTGTTCAGGTTTCCTATGTACATGTTCGATCATTTAATTGTCCAATACTTCGATTCCGACGACCTATTCTGCCTCGAGCTTGATTTACGAGGCAGGCAAATTTCCCATATTGATTTTCCATCAAGCTCGATGGAAGATGGTTAGAGTAAGATTAGATAATCCAAATACTTCGGTATTTACATTTTAGGTCGATAAATTTAAATGACACTTTCAGATTTTTTGATTATTCCCGCTACAGCAGATCATATTGGTTATGCTGAGGTTATCTGTGACGAAATGTTTGAGTCTGCAAAGGCTCGTGGTACAGGTATTGCACGTCGTAAACCCGAATACGTGGCCAGAAAGATGGAGGAGGGGAAGGCGGTAATCGCGTTGCACAAGGACGGTACCTGGGCAGGTTTCTGTTATATCGAGACCTGGAGCCATGGCGACTATGTGGCCAATTCCGGCCTTATCGTCAATCCTGTATTCCGTAAGGTGGGTCTTGCCAAAGCGATCAAGAAAAGGGTCTTTGAATTATCGCATGAAAAATATCCGAAGGCAAAGATCTTTGGTCTGACTACCGGATTGGCAGTCATGAAAATCAACTCTGACCTGGGATACGAACCGGTGACTTATTCGGAATTGACCCAAGATGAAGAATTCTGGAAAGGGTGTCAATCTTGTGTGAATTACGATATTCTGATGTCCAAGGACCGTAAGAACTGCATGTGTACCGCCATGCTTTGGGATCCTGTGGAAAAAGAAAAGGAACTGAAGGAAAAGATCCAGCGTAAAGCGGAAGCCAAGGAACGTTTGGACAGGATTTCCAAGAAACAGTCCTTATTGAAACGCATTGAAGCGAAGCTATGGAAGTCTACCAAAAAAATGGTAGCAACAGTGTTTCCGGTAGGCGTTAAACCTGTAAAAGGTTTTTAAATTGTTATTTTTGTTATTATCAGCATATTAATCGTTATAAAATGAAAAAAGTAGTTTTAGCATTTAGCGGTGGGTTGGATACTTCCTTCTGTTGTATCTATCTTTCTCGTGACCTAGGTTTGGAAGTTCATTCTGTCATCGTTAATACCGGTGGTTTTTCGGATGAGGAATTAAAGACAATTGAAAAAAGGGCGTACGAGTTAGGCGTGAAATCCCATACGACCATTGATGAAACTGAAGACTATTACCGTGGAACGATTAAGTATCTGATTTTTGGTAATGTACTGAAGAATGCGACCTATCCACTGTCGGTGTCTGCCGAGCGAGTTAGCCAGGCAACAGCCATTGCTAATTATGCGAAGAAGATCGGTGCTGAATGTGTTGCACACGGTTCAACCGGTGCAGGAAATGATCAGGTACGTTTTGATATGATCTTCCAGACTTTGATTCCTGGAGTGGAGATCATCACGCCAATCCGTGATCTTCAGTTATCTCGCGAGGATGAAATTGAATATTTGAATAAGCATGGGGTGGAATATTCGGCAGAAAAGGCAAAATATTCTATCAATAAAGGCTTGTGGGGAACTTCAGTAGGTGGTGCGGAAACTTTGACATCCAACCAATTCCTACCAGAAGCGGCATGGCCAACTCCAGTTACTTCCACCGAGCCAATTCAGGTAAGCATCGACTTTGAAAAAGGTGAGCCTGTAGGTTTGAATGGCAATAAAATTGGTGCTGTAAAGGTGATCCAAGAATTACAGGCTTTGGCTCAACCTTATGGTATCGGCCGCGATATCCACATTGGAGATACCATTATCGGTATCAAAGGCCGTGTAGGATTTGAGGCTGCAGGTCCATTGATCTTGATCAAAGCGCACCATACCTTAGAAAAACATACCTTGACCAAATGGCAATTGTCTTGGAAAGATCAATTGGCTGGTTTCTATGGAAATTATATGCATGAAGGCCAAATGCATGATCCTGTAATGCGTGATATGGAGGCTTTCTTGCAAAGCTCTCAAGACACCGTAACAGGTCGTGTTTTTGTAGAATTACACCCGTACCGCTTTGTTGTTTTGGGTATCGAATCGGAGCATGATTTGATGTCCAATAAATTTGGAAGCTATGGGGAGATGAATAAAGGATATACTGGGGATGATGTGAAAGGGTTCTCCAAGATTTTTGGTAACCAAACCATCATCTGGCATAAAGTAAACAGCAAAGGATAACATAAGTAAACAACAAGGATACATGGAAAAGATCAGGGTAGGAATTATTGGTTCGGCAGGATATACGGGAGGGGAGCTCCTGCGTATTTTGATATTCCATCCACAGGTGGATATCGTTTTTGCCAATTCAGCTTCGAATGCCGGTAATAAATTGGCCGATGTTCATAACGATCTTTTTGGCGATACGGAATTGACCTTCTCGTCCGATTTCCATAGTGATGTGGATGTTCTGTTCCTTTGTGTGGGCCATGGAGATGCCAAGAAGTTCTTGGATGCGAATCCGGTGGATCCAAGGGTAAAGATCATTGATCTTTCTCAGGATTATCGCTTGCGGGAAAATACGGCTTATCAAGGTGGAAATTTTGTCTATGGATTGCCGGAATTGAATAAGGAAGCGATAAAGTCGGCTCAATACATTGCTAATCCGGGTTGCTTTGCCACCAATATCCAATTGGCATTATTGCCATTGGCAGCAAAAGGATTGTTGAAAAGTGAGATCCATGTGAATGCCACAACGGGTTCTACTGGGGCAGGGCAGAAGCCATCGGCAACCACCCATTTCTCCTGGAGGAACAATAACCTTTCAGCCTATAAATCTTTTGAACACCAACATCTGCAGGAGATCTCGGAATCGCTTGATCAATTGCAGCCGGGTTTTTTACCGGAAGGTAATGAGTCATTGGCAGCTGGAAAAGGTTCTATGCTAAGTAGCGAAGGCTCTTCGGAAGCTGGAAAAGGTTCTTTGTTAGAACGTGCAGCAAGTAGGATAAATTTTATTCCACAACGAGGTGATTTTGCAAGAGGGATCTTCTCTGCTATTTATGTAGATGTTGACCTTTCAGAGGAAGAAGCTTATAAAGTGTATGAAGATTTCTATGCAGCGCATGCTTTTACGCATGTTTCTAAAGCTAACATTGACCTGAAACAGGTCGTGAATACCAATAAAAGTATCATGCACCTGGAGAAGCATGGCAATAAATTATTGATCTTAAACGCGACGGATAACTTGCTGAAAGGCGCATCCGGCCAAGCTGTTCAAAACATGAACTTGATGTTTGGTTTGAATGAAAGAGCAGGCTTGAATTTGAAATCGGTGGGATTCTAAGAGGGTAGATTATAGATGATAGACGTTAGATGATAGACTTTATCCGACATTGCCAACTCTCTCGTCATTGCGAGGAGCGAAGCAATCTTCCTGCATGTCATGCTGAGCGTAGTCGAAGCATTTACATTTGGTACCCCTACAGATCCTTCGACGCTGCTACCAATGACATGTTGTATAACCTATTGTTAATCAGGTCAATGTATCTTCTCTAATTTCATATCGAACTCCAGTGCCAACCTGTTTAGGTACTTTTCCTTCTGCTTTTTCAATTGTGTTT